>Ga0075464_10000938_pt1 | contig 13001 bp, 13 predicted proteins | sample DEB19_08_DNA_5_FD_75068 | JGI IMG/M metagenome (GOLD analysis project Ga0075464, IMG submission 75068) | Aqueous microbial communities from the Delaware River and Bay under freshwater to marine salinity gradient to study organic matter... | ecosystem: Environmental > Aquatic > Marine > Coastal ...
ATAAATATAAATATAAGTAAAATATTTACCCATTTTGTTTTAAAAATTGACGCATTAACTGACAGTAAAACTAAAAAAAGGGAGATGATTGAAATTGGAATAATTACTACCCAATTGCATAAATAATAATCATGTACATCAAATACTTTGAAGAATAAAATAAAAAAAGAAAATAATCCAATTAATATTATTACTTGTGCAATAGCAACAAATCGATTATTTTTTTTAAAATAATAAAACGAAAAAACATTTGCAAAGACAACAGAAAACAAAACAATTGGGCTATGAAATTGAAACAATATGTGTCCTAAAAAAGTATTTATTATTTTTATTTTTTCCGTTCCAGAAGCTTCCCAAAATGGCCAAATTCCAGTTAAAAAAACACCACCACTATTAGTTGTATTATACCATTTTGCATATTGAATCCATGAGTAAATTACGAATAAAGCTATAAAAAAAGGAATGATTTGCAAAAATGGTTTTCTAAACAATTTTTGATCTTTTTTAAGTTTTACAAAACCAATTAATTCAAGTGCCAGTGCACCCATAATAGCGGCAATACTTATTATAGAAGTTACTTTAATTAAGCCAGCTAACAAGAATAAAATAGCAGAAATTATTAAATATTTATTTTCCCCTTTTTCATAGAAACAATAAAAAAAATACCATCCACATAATGCAATTGAAAAAGCGGGAACATCGGCCAAAAAGTTGTTCCCATAATACGTTATAAGTGGCGATGATGAGGTAATTCCAACTATAAAAACTGCTAAAAAAACATTACTAAATATGGATAGAGAAATTCTAAAGAGACTATATAAACCTAATACCAATATTAAAAAATTAAGCAGTCTGTATATAACAGCGTGTTTACCAAATAAACTCCAAAGTTTAGATACTGAATAGTAAATAACAGGAAACTCACTTATTGTTTTTCCATTATTACTATACCCAATTTGATGAATAGAAGGCTCTAAAAAAGGTAGATTATTTTCGTAATAATTTGATGCAATGGAGTAGCAATCTGCTTGCCTCCATTGATGAACAGAATAAGGTTTAAAAAAAGAAATTTCTTCATACCGATTTAGAAAAAAATACGAAAATATAAAGAAAATAAATACAATATTTGGATTGTTTTTACAAAATTGAAGCATTTATTTTAATTCTTTTATACTCTTTTACTAACTGTAATTTGTTCAATTCTCTTTTCGTAATTTTCACCTTTAAAAATTCTGTTTACATAAATTCCTGGTGTATGAATCATATCGGGATCTAATTCTCCAGCTGGCACTAATTCTTCTACTTCAGCTATGGTAATTTTACCTGCCATAGCCATTAATGGGTTAAAGTTACGAGAAGTTGCTCTAAATATTAAGTTTCCGTGTGTATCGCCTTTCCAAGCTTTTACAATAGCAAAATCTGACTTAAATGCGTGTTCTAACAAATATGTTGTACCGTCAAAATCACGGGTTTCTTTTCCAATAGCTACTTCTGTACCAATTCCAGCTGGGGTAAAAATAGCTGGCATGCCATAACCTGCGGCCAGGCAACGAGTAGCTAAAGTTCCTTGAGGAATTAATTCAACTTCTAATTCACCACTTAATAGCTGGCGTTCAAATTCTGCATTTTCACCTACATAACTCGAAATCATTTTTTTTACTTGATGTGTATTTAGTAATAAACCTATGCCAAAGTCATCAACACCAGCGTTATTACTTATACAAGTTAAGTTCTTAACGCCTTTATTTACCAATGCTGTAATTGAATTTTCCGGAATGCCACAAAGTCCAAATCCACCTAACATTATAACTGCACCGTCTTCTATATCTTTAATTGCTTCGTTAGCATTTTCAACAACTTTATGTAACATATTTTTGTTTTTTATTTTAAATTAAAAGATTGATAATTGAAATAAATATTTATTTCTCAACTTTCATCTCGAATTTTTATTCAACTACTGCCGAAAGTCCTCTGTCGCAAAGAGCTTGGCAAATACTTTTCAATTTTTGTTCTTCGCCATTTTTAACCAACGCTTTTCCTTTATAATGAACCAACATAGCACATTGTTCCGCTTGTAATTCGTCATGTTCACAAATTTTGCAAAGACATTCAATAACCCAATCAAAAGTATTTACATCGTCATTATATAAAACAATTTTATAACCATTGTCTATTAAATCCAATACATCAACTTCTAGTTCTTTTTCAGTTTGCATTTATTCTTAAATAATTATTGATTTACCTTCTTTTTAAATGATAATTTGTTTTCAGTTCCTGTTCTTAGCCTAGTAATATTTGTCCTGTGAGTATAAACTACTAAAATTGCTATGGCACAAAAAAAGCAATTTGCAATCACATTATTGGTATAAAAATAAAAAGAAAGTATAGCAGCAAGACTAGCAGCACCCATACTTCCAACCGATATATATTTGGTAATAGATACAATGGTAACAAAAACCACAATACAAATTAATGCAATTTGCCAATTTAAAGCTATGCACATACCTAACAAAGTAGCAATTCCTTTTCCGCCTTTAAATCCTGCAAATAAGGGAAAAACATGCCCAAAAACTGCTGTTACACCTAAAGCCATTTGGAAATTAAAATAGTTTTGATTTTGAGTCTCAAAACTTGAAAAATATATCAAACTTGTAGCTAAATATCCTTTTAACAAATCAATGAATAACACGATAAAACCTGCTTTATTCCCTAAAGTGCGCAAAGTATTTGTGGCACCAGCATTTCCACTTCCATGCTCGCGAACATCAATTTTATGAAAAGTTTTACCATACCAAACCGCGGTAGGAATTGAACCTAATAAATAGGCCAAAAGGATTAAAATAGCTAATGTCATTGTATAAAATTCAAATTCAAGATTACAAAAATTATCGTTTATAAAAAAGTATTTGTGTTAATCCATTTCAGAAATACTTCGTTTTATATCTCTTTTTATGCGATGCAATACTTTAGCTTCATGAATAAAATTGTCAGCCAAAATCTCCATTTCTTCCTTTATTTGCCTAGGAGAACGGTGATTGTTTATGGCAAGTTGTTTCGTTTTTTTCTTTAAATCTTTTTCAAAAACCAATGCTGTTTCTTTAATTGCATTTTCAATGCAAATAATTCTTAGTCCTTCATCTTTCAAATTTCCGCTTTCAGTAATTAACCAACTTAACGAATAAAAATTAGCTGATTGAATAATTATTGGATTTATTTTAATCAACAAGGGAGGCATTTTATTATATGGATTTAAAATCACTTCCTTCGTTAAATAAATATCCATTTTAGCATGGGAGTTTTCAATTATTTTAAGTTGCACTAAACCATTAAGAGCTTGAGCGTAAATACTTATCCAACGCAATTGCCTTCTGAATTCGTGCAAACCATGTTCCAAATCGTTAAAGTTTAAAATTCCTGCATCATATTTATCTTCTATTTCTTCAATTTGACCAATGATACTTTTACCAATTTCAGTTTTTTCTTTTTTAGAATTTAACCAATCTGCAGTTTCTAATTCCTCTTTTATAATTGCTAATATCGAATTGTTTTCATTTAGCCAGCCATCATTTAAAAGCATGCTTTCAAGAATTAACAGTTCGTGTTTATAATGTTGATTTAGGTTATTAAGTAATATATCAGGGAAGTTTTTTTGGGCCGAAAATTCATTAATATAAGCATAATAGTAATCAATTTTCCCTAATTGGTCTTCCAATGACTTGAACATTAAACGCATTCTTTCAAATCGCTTTTTGTTGTGAATTCCTTTGTAAATTCTGGCCAATGCTTCTAAACAAAAAAGCGCTTGCCTAGCATTTGATTGAAATAATACTACAGCTGGTTCTTTTGATTCTGCTGCTTTTTGCAATAAATTCTCAAATATTTCTATTTGTAAATTAAATCTATTTAGCCCATCAAAGGAATTATTTTTACTTTTCATAATCTTGTTAATTTTCATTTTTATCTATTGACTAAATGCATTTGAAGTTTCTCTTTTACTAAACTTAATGGCGATGCAATTGCATTTACATATTGGAAATTTCCTTCACGGTTATTATTAATTGAAAGTTGAATAGGACTTGCTTCACTTTGAATGGCATTTACTTTAAATTGCTCACTTATATTATCGTAAAAAACATAAGGCGCACCCGATGAACCAAAGCGAAAATATCCTTTAATTAAATACCTCAATCCTTCAAATACAAAGTTCCCTCCCACACTATCTACAAATGTTCCATGATGATCGAGATAACCTTCCATTTGTGCTTTGTTTAAAAGCCTTCCCATAAATCCACCAGGCGAACTTTGCAAGCAATATAAATTGGATTCATCGTCATTTAAAACAGAAAAATCAACTGGAATACTTGGTAGTTTACTGATTATATTTTGTGGTGTATTTATCATTTTATACAACGCAATGTCTTCGCTATAAAATGCTTCTACTAATTCCAATTCAACTAAAAAAGTATGTCGGTTTATAGCTGGTTCATGAAAATAAGTACTGGTATCAAATTGCGCAGTTAAAGATTCATCGTTGTAAAATTTATTTTCTTTAAATTGAACAATTAAGTAAGGTAAACAAATATTCTTTTCTGCCAATGTAACCCAACGCGTATCAAAGTTTATTTGCTTTAAAATTTCAATAATTGTCTGAACATTTTGCTGGTTTACATTATTTAAATATCGTTTATTTATAAAAGAATCCAACACATAATATTGTTCAAAAATTTTAAGTTGTGTAGGATTTAAAAACGGTAAAATTTCTTGCGTATAAATTTCATTATTTATCGACTTAAAAAATTGTGCTTCAGTTTTTAAATTATGAGCAACAGAAAGCACGAAACCATTGCCAATATGAAACGCACAAATATTGTTATCAAACTGCTTTCTATCAGGTTCGTTCACATTGTATATACACATTATTCTGAACAATGGTGATGTTTGTTCATTAATTAAATCTAGTTTTTTATTCAGCATTATTGTATCATAATATTGATGGTAAATATAGTAAAAACATTTTATAATTATTACGATTTTCAATTGTTATAATTCAATTTAAAATCATTCTGATTGATTATTTTTATTGATTTAATTTTAAAAAATAAAATGTAGTTTTACATGGTTTTATTTTCTTAACCATATTTTAAAAATATTAATTATGAAAAATATTCTCAAAAAACTTTTTTTAGGAAGCAATGCCAAAAATTTAAAGCCGTTGGTTAGCCCTATTCAAAAAAATATAAAAAACATAAAAGCCATTTGGCATAATCATCACCAAGACGACAGTGGAATTGAGAAAATTATTCGATTGTTTTTAGCATCTTCTCAATTGCTTTTTCCTGGCATTTATTTAAAAACATTTGCAAGCAAAAAAGGAATAGAATATCAAGACTTGGCATTGGATTTTTATATTACATTGAAAGTGCTTTTTCCAATCATTATTTTGGTGAACGATTGGCAATATTACCCATGGATTATTACAATTTTGGTTTATTTATTAATTGAAACCATATTATACATTCCCACTTTAATATTTGCTTCCGACTTGTTTTCAAAGCCACGTTCTTACAAAAGATCCATGCTGTTGTTATTCTTTAATTACCTAGAAATAGTTTTTGCTTATGCGGTAATTTATGCAAGCGGAAACTACTTAAACCAACCTTTCATGCACTGGTTCGATGCCATTTATTTTAGCACCATTACCTCCTCATCTATTGGCTATGGCGACTTTTATCCCATAACTACTTTTGGACGATTTTTGGTAAGTACACAAGCATTATTATTCTTATTCTTTGTGGTTTTATTCTTAAACTTTTTTACTACCAAAATAAAATCAAAAGGATATTTTGACCACGAAAACATGGAGTGAATTACAAAATTTTGATTTTAAACACATAATTGCAATTTTTAATTTTAAAACTTGCACAACAAATTCTTTATCGTAATATTGCAATATAAAAATAAAGAATGGGAGCAAGTAAAACAGATCATTTTACCGAAAAACAAAATCAATTAGCAGCCATTGCAAAAGCATTAGGCCATCCGGCTCGCGTTGCAATTATTGAATATTTACTTTCAGTAGATTCGTGCATTTGTGGCGATATAGTAAATGTATTGCCATTGGCACAACCTACAGTTTCGCAGCATTTAAAGGAGCTGAAAAATGCAGAAATCATTAAAGGAAGCATTGAAGGGAACACCATTTGTTATTGTATTAACGAAGAAACATTGAGCATTTTACAAGCATTTTTTGCCCATATCAATAACCATTTACAAATAAAAAAATCAAATTGTTGTTAAAAAACTAAACTAAAAATTATGAAATTATCAGAAGTAAAGAACACATTATTAACTGTAGAAACAGTTAGTTTTATATTGCCAAATGGCAATAAAGTACCAGCACATTTTCATGTAACCGAAGTAGGTGTAATCACCAAAAACTTTATTGATTGTGGTGGTGTGGTTAGAAATGAAAAGGTAGTCAATTTTCAACTATGGGAAGCCAATGATTTTGACCACAGATTAGCTCCACAAAAACTATTGAACATTATTCACCTTTCAGAAAAAGTTTTAGGAATAGAAGACCATGAAGTGGAAGTAGAATATCAAACGGAAACCATTGGAAAATTTGACTTGAATTTTAATGGAAAAGATTTTGTGTTAGTAAACAAGCAAACAGATTGTTTGGCAAAAGACAATTGTGGTATTCCAACTGAAAAATTGAAAGTAAAATTAATGGAATTAGTTCCTGAACAAAACTGCTGCACACCAGGCGGAGGTTGTTGCTAAGTAACTAATAGAACAAGTCAACTTTGCCGTCATTCAGAAGGAAACTCCTTTCCAAGGCAACCAACTTTGAAATATAAAAGTGGGTTAAATACAAAGGAGATGCGCTGCATGACGCAACTTATTGCGAGGCACGAAGCAATCTCACAAAAGGATTGCTTCACTTCCCTCGCAATGACGAATCATAAAAACATTTCAAAATCAATGAATACAAACAAAACCATTGCACAACAAAAACGATTAAGTTTCTTGGATCAATATTTAACACTTTGGATATTTTTAGCCATGGGAATTGGCGTATCAATTGGTTATTTTATTCCATCATCGGCTAATTATATTAATTCATTTTCTAACGGAACTACCAATATTCCTTTGGCAATTGGATTAATTTTGATGATGTATCCACCGCTTACAAAAGTAAAATTCGGAAAAATTCCAACATTGTTTAACAATAAAAAATTATTGTTTGTTTCGTTTTTCATTACTTGGATAGTTGGTCCATTATTGATGTTTTTTTTAGCAATTACCTTCTTAAAAGATTATCCTGATTACATGACAGGCTTAATCATTATTGGACTTGCGCCATGTATTGCTATGGTGATTGTTTGGAATGAATTGGCTGGTGGAAACCGAGAATATGTGGCTGGTTTGGTTGGAATTAATAGCATTTTACAAGTGCTTTTCTTCAGTGTTTATGCTTATTTTTTTTTAGAAATTATGCTTCCATTTTTTGGAATACAAGCTTTAAACATTGACATTACCATTGGAGAAATTGCTAAAACTGTTGGTGTTTATTTAGGAATTCCTTTTGCGTTGGCAGTATTTAGCAAGTTGGTTTTAACCAAAACAAAAGGCGAAGAATGGTTCAACAGAAAGTTTATTCCTGCCATTTCTCCCATTACCTTAATTGCTTTACTTTTTACCATTGTAGTCATGTTTAGTTTAAAAGGTCAAATGATCGTGGATATCCCTTTTGATGTGGTAAGAATTGCCATTCCGTTGGTTATTTTCTTTGCCATTATGTTTACACTTACCTTTTTTGCAAGCAAATTTTTTGGCGCAGATTATGCACAAAATGCCGCAATTTCTTTTACTGCATCCGGCAATAATTTTGAATTGGCCATTGCAGTAGCAATAGGTGTTTTTGGTATCAATAGCGGACAAGCATTTGCAGGTGTAATTGGGCCGTTGGTTGAAGTTCCAGCATTGATTTTATTGGTAAAATTTGCTTATTATTTAAAAACAAAACTATACTAAAATGAATCTTTATAGCAATCTAAATAATTCGACAAATGAATTAATAAAAGAGTTTGATTTAATTACCGAAACCCAAAAAAAAGAACTTGAAAATTTATCCTTGGCCATCAATGAATGTATAACAAAATTTGGCAAAGCAGAAATTACGGTTATCTGCACGCATAATTCTCGCAGAAGTCAGCTTGGACAGCTTTGGATAAAAGCAGCCGCCATACATTATGGAATAAAGAATATATACACTTTTTCGGGAGGAACAGAAGCTACTTCCTTTAATTACAGAATGGTAAATGCCATTAAAGAATATGGTTTCAAAGTGAAGCAATTGGATGAAAATGAAAATCCTAAATACCATATTAAATTAGGGGAAACCGATGAAAGTATAGATATTTTGTATTCAAAAGTTTACTCAGAAAATTATAATCCACAATCCAATTATATAGCCATTATGGTTTGCAGCCAAGCCGATGAAGGTTGCCCGTTTGTTGCTGGAGCATTTAAGCGAATTTCATTGCCTTATTTAGACCCAAAAGAATTTGATGACACTGAATTTGAAAGCATCAAATATCTTGAAAAAGTGAAAGAAATAGGTAGAGAAATGCTTTACATGGCAAGTAAAATTACAAAAAACAACTAATTAAAAAGGGTGTTCAATTTAAAACTGAACACCCTTTTTTAGTAAAAATTTATATTTAAAATTAACGACTTAAAAACATACTTTTTTGGTTTTTTAATTGACGGAAATGTGGGTCATTTAAATCTTTTATAAAACGAATTGCTTCACCTGTAGATTTCATTTCTGGGCCTAATTCTTTATTTACATTCTCAAATTTTTCAAATGAGAAAACTGGCTCTTTAATGGCATATCCTTCCAATTTACGTTCAAATACAAAGTCTGTTAATTTGTTTTCCCCTAACATAATTTTAGTGGCAATATTTACATAAGCTATTCCATATGCTTTGGCAATAAATGGAACTGTTCTACTTGAGCGAGGATTGGCTTCAATTACATAAACTTTTTCATTTTTTATGGCAAATTGCATATTCATTAGGCCTCTAATATTCATTTTAAAGGCTAATTTAGTAGCAATGTCTTCCATTTGTTTTTGAACGTTTTCACTTAAACTAAATGGAGGTAAAACTGCACTTGAATCACCACTATGAATACCTGCAGGTTCTATATGTTCCATCATTCCTATAATATGAACGGTTTCACCATCGCATATTAAGTCAATTTCGGCCTCTTCTGCTCTGTCTAAAAAATGGTCAATTAATACACGATTTCCAGGCAAATCACCTAATAAATCAATTACAGCTTTTTCTAAATCTTCATCATTTATTACAATTTTCATTCCTTGTCCACCAAGCACATAACTAGGACGAACCAAAACTGGATAACCAACTACTTTTGCAACCGCAATTGCTTCATCAGCATCTTCAGCAACTCCATAATTTGGATATGGAATATCTAATTCTTTTAGCAAATCAGAAAACAAGCCTCTGTCTTCCGAAATATCCATATCAGGAAAACTAGTTCCAATAATTTTTATTCCATGCTCATGCAATTTCTTTGCAATTTTTAATTCTGTTTGACCACCCAATTGACCAACAACGCCAACAGGTTTTTGTTTTTCAATAATTTCACGTAAATGTTCCCAAAAAATTGGTTCAAAATACAATTTATCTGCCATGTCAAAATCGGTAGAAACAGTTTCAGGATTGCAGTTAATCATGATGGCTTCATATCCGCATTCTTTTGCTGCTAATAAACCATGAACGCAGCAATAATCAAATTCTATTCCTTGTCCAATTCTATTAGGGCCCGAACCTAAAACTATAATTTTCTTTTTATCGCTTACTATACTTTCGTCTTCTTGGTCAAATGTGGAGTAGAAATAGTTCGTTGGGGATGGAAATTCTGCAGCACAAGTATCTACCATTTTAAATACACGTTTTACATTCATTTGTGAACGTAAGTCCCAAACTTCATCTTCAGTTGTGTCGCCACCTAATAAATGTGCAATTTGGGCATCGCTATAACCTTTTTGCTTTAACTCCACCATTATTTCATGTGGCATGTTTTTTAAGTTAAATCGTTTGGCAGTATTTTCTAAATGCACCATGTCGCTTATTTGGTTTAAAAACCAACGACTGATACGTGTAATTTTTTCTATGGATGAAATTGGTACGCCTAAGCTTAATGCATCTTTTACTGCAAAAATCCTGTCCCAACTTGGGTTTTTCAATTTATCAATAATGTCTTCTAATTTTTTCTGTTGATATCCATCAGCACCTAAACCATTGCGTTTAATTTCAAGCGATTGTATTGCTTTTTGCAATGCTTCAATAAAAGTTCTACCAATTCCCATGGTTTCTCCTACTGATTTCATTTGCAATCCTAAGGTTTTATTAGCACCTTTAAATTTATCAAAATTCCAACGTGGTACTTTTACTATAACGTAATCAATAGCTGGTTCAAAAAACGCTGAAGTGGTTTTAGTAACAGGATTTTTTAATTCGTCTAAATGATAACCAATGGCAAGTTTTGCTGCAATTTTAGCAATTGGATAACCTGTTGCTTTACTTGCTAAAGCAGAAGAACGAGAAACTCTAGGATTTATTTCTACTGAAATTATATCTTCATTTTCAGGATTTACAGCAAACTGAACATTACAGCCACCAGTAAAGTTACCAATACTGCGCATCATATGTATTGCCATATCTCGCATGCGTTGATATGTTGAATCGCTCAATGTCATTGCAGGCGCAACCGTAATTGAATCGCCTGTATGAATTCCCATTGGGTCAAAGTTTTCAATGGTACAAATAACAGTTACATTATTGTTGCTATCTCGCAATAGTTCCAATTCATATTCTTGCCATCCAAATAATGCTTTTTCTACCAATACCTCATGCGAAGGTGAGGCTTCAAGTCCACGTTTTAAAGCGGCATCTAATTCAGATTTTTCATTTACAAAACCGCCTCCACTTCCACCTAAAGTAAACGAAGGGCGAATTACTAATGGAAAACCTATTTCTTGAGCTATTTCTTTGCCTTCTAAAAACGAATTTGCCACTCTTGACTGAGCCACTGGAACGCCAATGTCAATCATTTTCTGACGAAATAATTCTCTATTTTCAGTTGTATTTATTGCATCTATATCAACGCCAATCATCCTAACGTTATACTTTTTCCAAAGTCCAACTTCTTCTGCTTCTATTGCTAAATTTAAAGCTGTTTGCCCGCCCATGGTTGGCAAAACTGCATCTATTTTACGCTCTTTTAGAATTTGTTCAATACTTTCAATATTTAGAGGTAATAAATATACATTATCAGCGGTTACTTTATCTGTCATAATAGTAGCTGGATTTGAGTTGATTAAAGTAACTTCAATTCCTTCTTCTTTTAATGATCGTGCAGCTTGGCTTCCCGAATAATCAAATTCACACGCTTGACCAATTACAATGGGTCCACTTCCTATAATTAATACTGATTTGAGGCTGGTATCTTTTGGCATATTTTTATTTTTTACTTTTCTGAGAATAAGAAAAAAGTTTTATTTAATTTCAATAATTCACATATTCACGCAGTTAACATTTTACGCTTATAAATAAATTGGGCAAAGATAATTTTTGAAATCAAAGAATAAAGATTGTGGAAAGAAAAAAGATAAATATTATAACTCAACGAAAAAAACTGATTGATTCTTAAGAAATAGTTTCTTTATTCTAGAATAAATTCTACTCTTCTATTAAAAGCATTGGATTCTTTGGCATCTGATCCCATCATTTTCTGAGCGCCCATGGCTTTAATAGTAATATTGTTTTTACTAACACCATGATTTTCTAAATAATTTGATACTGCTTCTGCCCTATTTTTCGATAATACATAATTTGCTTCATCGCTTCCTACGTTATCAACATAACCTAATACTGTTAATTTAAACGAAGGATTATCCACTATTACTTTAGCACATTGTGTTAATATAGCTTTATCTGTTACATTTAAGTTTACCTATTGGTAATGGATGCATTAAGCAAAAAAGGAATTAGTAAAACAGAATTAGAAGATACGCTGGTACTGATAGATAAAGTGGAAAAGGAAAAATTTGACCAAAGAAAAGAAACAGGTGAGGCGCAGCAAGCAACTAAAAACCGTGATGTAGCTTTGGATACTTTAAGCGAATGGTTTGGTGATTTTAAAAGAATAGCTTTAAAGGTATTTTTTGGAAAACCACAGTTGCTAAAAATATTGGGATTATAAGGAAAAGTTTCTCTCAATAGCTAGCTGCATTTGCTCAATGACAGGAGAAACGGTTACTGAGCAAACAACGGTCACTGAGCTTGTCGAAGTGCTATATGGGTAAAACCAAGTAGCGTTTCGGCTTCGCTTAATGACCCTATTTATTCGTAAATGGCAATAAAAACATCTTCGCCTTGTTTCAAATAACCACGGTACATGCCATCGGAATTAAAACATAGTTCAATATTGCCAAAGGCATCCATACCAATTAAACCTCCTTCGCCACCCATTTTTACTAATTTATCTTTTACCACATAATTGCAGGCTTGCTGCAGCGTATAACCTTTATATTCCATTAAGCAACTAATATCGTAAGCAACAACAGCACGCATAAAAAATTCGCCATGACCAGTGCAACTAATGGCACAAGTATGATTATTGGCATAAGTGCCAGCACCTATAATGGGGCTATCGCCTACTCTACCAAAGCGCTTATTGGTCATGCCGCCAGTAGAAGTAGCAGCTGACAAATTACCATGTACGTCTAACGCAACTGCACCAACGGTACCAAACTTTTTTTCACCAGTTTCTAATACGGTATGGTCTAACTGATAGGTGTCGGAATCTTTTACATTTTGCCATTGTTTAAAACGTTCATCGGTGTAAAAATAATTGCTATCTTGAAAAGGTAAGTTCATGTTTTTAGCAAACAATTCGGCAT
>Ga0075464_10000939_pt1 | contig 13001 bp, 8 predicted proteins | sample DEB19_08_DNA_5_FD_75068 | JGI IMG/M metagenome (GOLD analysis project Ga0075464, IMG submission 75068) | Aqueous microbial communities from the Delaware River and Bay under freshwater to marine salinity gradient to study organic matter... | ecosystem: Environmental > Aquatic > Marine > Coastal ...
AAGAGTGATCAGTATAATCATATTATTATTGAAGCAATGGGAGGTTCAGGAGATAACGATGCCGAAAAAGCAGATAAAATAGTAAAGAAAATAGCTAAGGAAGTAACAATTGACAAATAATAGATTTCTTTAAGTTACTTTGAAAATATATATTCTAAGTTTCTCAATTTATGTAAAAAACTGTCAGAAAAGTCCAGGATAAAAAGTGAAAATGGACATTTATAAATGTCCATTTTTGAAAAGGTCCTTAAGACTTTTGGAAAAAATGTAATTTGACTGCATAAAATATTTTTAAGGTCTCACAACAATTTATATTTTTTCAAAATTGTTAGCATAATTTTTTTACTGATATTTATAAAATTTTGTTATTTTTATTTTTGAGATTATTTAGGATAAATTATTTAAATAAATCTCAAATTATATTATAAAATGCCAAAAGAAAACATAGATTATTCTAATACAATTATTTACAAAATTTATTGTAATGATAAAAGCATAAATGATGTGTATGTAGGTCATACGACTAATTTTATTAAGCGAAAATATCTCCATAAAGTAGCTTGCTCTAATTTAAATAATAAATTAAAAATATATAACATCATACGAGAGAACGGCGGTTGGGATAATTGGAATATGGTCGAAATAGCAAAGTATAATTGTAAAGATAAAACTGAAGCACGAATTAAAGAACAATATCATTATGATGAGTTAAATTCATCATTAAATAGTTGCCCTCCATATACTGATAAGAATAAGTTTTTTTGTTCTACGTGTAATATAAATTGTATTACAAAAAAAGTTTATGAAAATCATATAAATTGTAGTCTTCATAAAAAAATGACAACTTTTGACAACGAAATTAAGCAAAAAATAAGCAAAAAATATTGTTGCGAAATTTGTTACTATAATACGGATAGAAAGAGCAATTTAAATAATCATTTATTAAGCACAAAACACATAAAAACAACAAACAACAACAAAAATAAGCAACTTTTAAGCATAACCCATAAATGTGAAAATTGTGAAAAAGAATATAATGATAGAGCTGGATTATGGAGACACAAAAAAAAATGTTTTCAGAAAAAAGAAAATATAATAGAATCTGTAACAGAAGATGAAAATAATAATATATCTTCTGATTTAATACTGAATATCATACAACAAAATCAAGAATTTAAAGATTTATTACTTGAACAAAATAAAATAATTATTGAAATGTCGAAAAATAGCACAACAAATATTAATAATTTAACAAATAATTCACACAATAAAACATTTAATCTTCAATTCTTTTTAAATGAAACTTGTAAGGATGCCATGAATATAATGGACTTTGTTGATTCTCTCAAAATTCAACTATCAGACATAGAAAGTATTGGGGAATTAGGATTTGTTAATGGAATTTCTAAATTTATAATTAAGAATTTAAAAGCATTAGATGAAAATATGAGACCTGTTCACTGTAGCGACCCAAAAAGGGAATCATTGTATGTTAAGGATGCAAACGTTTGGGAAAAAGAAGACCCTGAAAACAAGAAAATCAAAAAAGCAATTAAATATATTTCTCATAAAAACATTTGTGCTATTCCTGAATGGAAGGCAAAATATCCAGACTGTATTTATAGTGATTCTAAAAAGAGCGACCAGTATAATCATATTATTATTGAAGCAATGGGAGGTTCTGGTGACAATGATGCCGAAAAAGCAGACAAAATAGTAAAGAAAATAGCTAAGGAAGTAACAATAGATAAGAATATTTAAATATTATATTATTTATATATGTCTTTAACAAAAAAAAATAAATCAAAATCTAGAAAAATAAAACATAAAAGTAACAAAACAAAAAAAGAACGTGAACAAAACAAGTGTAAAACATTTTTTAATTCATATAATACATTTGAAGATAAATTAGAAAAAGTATACGGTGATATTTTTTCTTCAGAAAAATTTAATTTAGAAAAAACTGATATTAAGGATTTAAAAAAAGCGGTTAGTCCATCAAAAATTAATCCCCAAAATGATTTTTATTCATACATTAATGAGAGATGGTTAAATGAAAAAGAACTAGAAGAAGACCAAAAATATATAATTCAAGTTGATTCTTTTAGATTAGTTCAAGATAAGGTTTACAGAGAATTACTTGAAATTGTAAATGATTATATAAAAAATAATAATAATAAATTATCAAAAGAAATAAGTAATTTTTATAAATCACAACTAAATCTTAACACAGATGAGCAATTAAAAAATTATTCTAAAGAAATTTTAGAATCAATAGATAATATTCGAGAAAATGGTGATTTATGGCAGTTATTAGGGTTTACAAATCATAATGAAACAGTATCATATGGTTCACCATTTTCATGGTCATTAAATCCAGATGACAAAAACCCTTCTGTATTTAGATGTTATGTAGACCAACCACAGTTGTCATTAATTGATATAAATATTTATTTTGATGATGGAACTGATGTAAATTACAAAAATAAATATAAAAAAGCATTTTTTGAATATGTTTATAAATTGTTTGAAAATTCCTTTGGTAAAAATCATAACTTTAATGTTGAGGATATATTTATAGTAGAAATAGAAATTTTAACAGCAATGAGTTGTGAATATATAAAAGGTAAAAAAGCAGATAGCACTTATAATAAAATTACTACAAAAGAAGCATTACAAAAATATGGGTTTGATTGGGCAAAATTTTCAAAATCAATGGGATTTAGTTATACACCAGAATTTTTTATTACTGCAAACTTGAATTATTTGAAGTGTGGAACAGAATTACTATTAAAAGAATGGAATAGTGAAAGATGGAGAACATATTGGATATATATTTTTATTAGACAACTAAATAGATGGAATCAAAAAGGTAGAGATTTAATGTTTGATTTTCATGGAAATTTTGTTAAAGGACAAGAAGCAATAGTGCAAAAAGAATTAGCTCCAGTTTTTAGTCTTGGTTTTGCGTTCAACACTTTTTTAACAAATGAATACATTGATAAATATCAAAATGACCAACGTATTAATTATGTTAAAACAATGGCTGAAGACTTAAAAACAGTTTTTATTAGAATAATTAAACGCAATAAATGGCTACAGTCACAAACAAAAGAAAAAGCTTTAAAAAAATTATATAATTTTAATTTAGAAGTTGGTTCTCCTAAACTTTTAAGAGAAGACCCACTTTTAAATTATTCTAGTGATGATGCGTGGGAAAATATAACGAAACTTACAAAATGGAGACATGACAAAGCAATTAATTTAGAAGGTAAAAAGGTAATTGATATACCAGTTATTGATTGGGCTCAAGTTCCACCAAAATTTATTGGAACACAAGCATACGTGGTAAACGCCTCATATACACCATCTAAAAATGGCATTTATATTCCTTTAGGATATATTCAAAAACCATTTGTCGATTTAGAAGAAAGAGGAATAGAACATAATTTAGCGCATATTGGATTTACTTTAGGACACGAGATGTCTCATGCTTTAGATGATTGGGGTAGTAAATACGATGAAACAGGAAAATTAAATGATTGGTGGACAGATAAAGATAAGAAAAAATTTGAAAAAATTCAAAAAGATGTAATTAAGCAATATGAAGTTTTTGCTTCGTATGATGGAATTAAATTTGATGCGGCGCCAAGTATTGGAGAAGATATAGCAGATATTTCTGGTTTAGCAATTTGTAGAGAATATTTAAGAGACTTTCAGCTTAAAAATGAAGATATATTACCTATTAAGGCATTATCATTTGAAGCTTTCTTCGTTTATTTTGCTTATCAACAAAGACAAAAAATATCAAAAAAAGCAATTGAAGCACAATTAAAAACTAATCCACATCCTTTAGACAAATATAGAACTAATGTTCCATTATCAAGAATTCCTGTATTTAGGGAAATATATAAAGTTAAAAAAGGAGATAAAATGTGGTGGCATTCAACAAATAGAGTTTGGGATGATTAATTTATTTAAAATTATTTTAATTTTTAATTTTAGGACATTTTTTTTATAAACTATATATATAAATGTCAAGAACTAGATCTCGAAGAATGTCTCGTAGCCGTTCCGCTTCTCGTGGTATGTCTCGTTCCGCTGCTCGTTCCGCTTCTCGTGGAGCTGCTCGTTCTGCTGCCCGCGGAGCTTCTGCCGCTGCCTCTCGTGCTGCTTCTGCCGCTCGTGCTGCCTCTGCCGCTGCCTCCCGTGCTGCTTCTGCTTCCCGTGGTCGCTCTGCTGGTCGCTCGGCTTCTGCCGGTCGTTCGGCTGCTGCCGCTGCTTCTCGTGCTGCCGCAGCTGCCCGTTCCGCCTCTGCTGCTGCCTCCCGTGCTGCCTCTGCCCAACGTTCTGCTGGACGCAGTTAAATAATAAATAATAAATAATAAATTTATATATTATAATATTATATTATATAAATGAAAACAAAACGTAATAGGCTATCAAAAAAAAGCAAGTCCAGAAAAAATAAACGCGCAAAAAGTAAATCTTGGATGACTGCGGTGGATGCGGCACAAGAAACTTTAAAAAGAACAGGTTCACTAAGTAAGGCAAGAATGGCCCTAAGACTTCAAGCAGCTAAAAACGCACGTAAATTATTTGGTTCTATTGGTCCAGGTCATTAAATTTATTTAAAAAAAATTATATATTTTAAATAAATTATATATTTTAAATAAATTATATATTTTAAATAAATTATATATTTTAAATAAATTATATTTAAATTACTTGTTTTTGATTTAAATTATTAGTATTATAACTTGTTCCATTTACTAATGAAATAGTATTTGGTTCAGTTGTAAATGTAGGCACAAAAACAGGAGGAGCAACAACTGGCTTTATATAATTATTAGTTTCAGATACAATTGTATCTGATTCTTTTTGTAATGTTTTAATTTGATTTTGTGTTGTCTCTAGTATTTTTTTTTCAACAATTGCTTCGTATATTTTTAATCCTTCAACATAATCAGTTTCACATTTAACATATAATTCAACAATTATTTTTCTAGCCTTTATAATATTATTTTGTAATAATTCATCTGTTAATTTTGGATTAATTCTAATTTTATTTTTTTTAGTGTAAGGGTCAGGAACAAAAATAAACAAACTATTTATAACGGATAGTAATTCACTTTGCTTTGAAGCAGCTGTTTCAATCATTTGTTTTATGTTTGAGGCATAATTAGCAAATAATTTATCATTTTTAGATATACTATATGCTTGTTTATATAAAGGGTTTTCTCCTTGACAACCTATTTTTGTTGTTTGATAATCTTTTAATTTAATATCACTAAATTTCTTAATTTCGGGAGGCATCGTTTCAATACCTGTAAATGCGGTGTAAAATGTTTTTAAATCTTTATTAAATTGTTTTTCAGTTTCATCTGACATTCCCGTAAATGTGCCGTTTGAATAATCATACTTATCATCTAAATATAATTGCATTAACTCAGTAATTCCAGGTTCATCTGCTAAACTTTTAACTGAACCGTCCTTTTTAAAATTCATGCTACACATTTTAGGCTGAATTTGTGCTTTTTCAGAATTTGAATCTTTAAAATTTTCTCCTTTTTTAAGTGATTTAATTCTATTATCACAAATATTTAATTTATATAGTTTTCTTTTGGTATTTTTAGGAATTTTATCTTTTTCTAATAATTTTGTTTTAACAATAGTTCCGGTTTCATCTTTGTATATGTATGTTGGATTAATAGTCATAACAATAGCAGCAAAAAGATGTGCTATTTTAACATAAAATTTAGCAATTCCTATACATACCCGTTTCTTTTTTATACTTTTTTGAGCATCATTTTGAATATCTAAATTTTCTAATTGCTCTTTATTTAAAAACATAATATTATCTTTTTTTAGTTCATTTACATCAATTCCACCTTTAACTCTTTGTTCTAAATATGTTACCTCAAGGTCATTAAAATATTTTTGTATTATATCAGATGTTAATACTACTAAATTATCACAGTAATCTTTATCTGAAAGCTTGCTTAAGCTTTTGAAATCCATAGTTAGAATATAATAAGTTGCTATATAATCAATTATTTCATAAAAATTTGAAAATTGCTTTTTATTTGCTGTTGATGATGAATTTCCCATATAGTATATCTTTTTAAAAAAATATTGATAAAATAATTAAATAATAAATATTAAAATAATTAAATATTAAAATAATTTTAAATAAAATTGAATCAATTTTTTATTTTCTATATGAAAGAAAATAACAATGACCAATAATATCAGAAGTATTAAAAAAAAATCAAGTATTAATAAAACAGAACTATGGAATATTTTTAGTAATGAAGTTGATAGTAATAAAAAAAAAGTTGACCCATTAGAATGTATATACAGGACTTCAGGAAATAGAGAATTTTGTGAAAGATGTGAGACTACTTTAGCATTTTCAGACGAAGGATTTTTAACTTGTAGAAATGAAAAGTGTGGAATTGTTTACAAGGATATTGTAGACCAATCAGCAGAATGGAGATACTATGGAGCGGATGATAATCAAAACTCTGACCCTACAAGATGTGGAATGCCTATAAATCCTCTTTTAGAAGAATCATCATATGGTTGTAAAGTTTTATGTATAGGTTCAATGTCATATGAAATGAGAAAAATAAGACGATATACGGAATGGCAATCAATGCCCTACAAAGAAAAATCTCAATATGATGAATTTCAAATTATTACAACTATGGCACAAAATGCTGGTATTCCAAAAATGATTATTGATGATGCTACAAGGTATCACAAAAAAATATCTGAATACGAGTTGACATTTAGAGGTGATAATAGAGATGGAATTATAGCTGCGTCAATTTATATTTCTTGTAGGATTAATAATTTCCCACGAACCGCAAAGGAAATCGCTAATATATTTAATCTCGATGTTACAAGTGCTACAAAAGGCTGTAAAAACGCACTAGCAATAATTAATAATTTAGAAAAGGATATGGTAAACAAAGATAAAACCAATTTTGGTAAGACAAAACCAGAAGATTTTATTCAAAGATTTTGTAGTAAGTTGAATATTAATCAAGAGCTTACTAAATTATGCCAGTTTATTTCAATGAAAATTGAAAAGGCAAATATTATGCCAGAAAATACTCCTCATTCAATTGCGGCCGGAGTTGTGTATTTTATTTCACAAATATGTAAATTAAATGTTAGTAAAAAAGATGTTAAAATTGTTAGTGAAATTAGTGAAGTTACAATCAATAAATGCTTTAAAAAATTGGAGAAAATTCAAGATGAATTAGTTCCTGCTGTGATTATTAAGAAATATATTAACGCATAAATTATTAAATATTAAATATTAAATATTAAAACATTGTTTAAGTTAAATACAAAATATAATAATAAATCATTTTATTATTATGTCTGAAAAACAAGTAATACCAAAGCGTGTTTTTATTGTTCCATATAGGAATCGTATTCAGCATAAATTTTTTTTTAGTAAACATATGAGTTTTATTCTAGAAGATTGTGATGACTATGAGATTTATTTTTCTCATCAATGCGATGCAAGAACTTTTAATAGAGGAGCGGCAAAAAATATTGGCTTTTTAGCAATAAAAGAAAAATATCCGGATGATTATAAAAATATTACTTTTATTTTTAATGATGTAGACACAATACCGTTTTATAAGATTTTTGATTATGAAACAACTGAAGGTGTTGTTAAACACTATTATGGATTTAAATATGCGCTAGGAGGGATTATAGTTATGAAAGGGTCTGACTTTGAAAAAACCAATGGATTTCCTTGTTATTGGGGGTGGGGCATGGAGGATAATGCTTTACAAAAAAGATGTGATGCTTACAAATTAAAAATTGACCGTTCAACTTTTTATGAGATTGGAAGTCCTCAAATTTTACAATTATTTGATGGTATCTCTCGAATTATAAGTAAGAAAGACCCCTGGAGAATGGATAAGGATAATGGGGTTGATGGATTAAAAACAATCACTGCGTTAAAATATAATATAAGTTTAAAATCTGATAATCCAAATGATAATATTTTTATAGTAGATAATCTGCGTATTTTTGTAGTTAATATTCAAACATTTTTAACCCATATTAGATTTGAAAATGACCAATTTTATAATTATGATTTAAGAGAACCAAAAAGAAAAATAATTAATCCAGATAAGATGAAGGAAGCTAAACAAAATATTCCTAATACGAATGATTGGACAAACATTCCATATTATCCAACAACAACTGAGAGAAGAGAAAACATGGCAAAAGCAATTTTAGCTCAGGGAAAACAAGTTCCTCAGGAATTACTTAATCAACTTCAAAAAGACAAAATTAATGAAGTAAGAACTGATATATACAATCAATCGATAGTTCAATCACCACAACAACAACAAAATCGTCTGCCAAATAAATTTTCTGCTGAATACGCAAGACATATTGGTTATAAACCAAAAGCAACAACAAGCGCTAGAATTCATTTAGGAGGTGTTTATTAATTATACTTTTTAAAAAAAGAAAAGGTGTAAAATACAATTATTTTATATATTATATTAAAAAATACATAAAAAATTATATTGTATAATATTATAATGTCAACACAAAATACAAAATATGGCAGCAATGCGCTACAAAACAATACAACTGTTAATGGTCAAAATTCAGCCTTTGGATTTGCTGCTTTACAAACAAACACCACAAAGTGGAATACGGCTGTTGGCGCATATTCAGGAACTTCTACTACAACTGGAATTAGCAATACTAGTGTAGGTGTAAATACACTTTCACTAAACACAACGGGAAGTTATAATACCGCTTTAGGAAGTGCTGTGTTACTTGAGAATACAACTGGAACAGATAATACTGCGGTAGGAGGAGGCTCGATGCAAAAAAATACAACTGGAGCCAGCAATATAGCAGTTGGAAATTATTCGTTGTTTTCTAATACAAGTGGAATAAATAATACTGCTCTTGGATATAATGCGTTGTTTAATAATCTGGATGCATCATCTAATGTAGCAGTTGGAACTCAGGCATTATATACTAATGAAAGCGGAGCAAATAATACCGCCATCGGGTTAGAAGCCGGTTATAATAATATTTCAGGCGCAAGAAATACTTTTTTAGGTGCCAAAACGGATACTACATCCACATTCAATCAATCAACTGCCATTGGTTATGAAGCAACAATTACTGCTGACAATCAAATAATGATGGGAACTGATACTGAACAAGTTATAATTCCTGGCTCTGCTTTTTTAACAAATCCGGACATAGCGTTGACTTATAATGACAACAGTATTGTTCCAAAGTCATATGTTGACCAAATTGCTGCCGGTATTAAACCAACTCTTTCATGTCAATGCGCAACAACTGTAGATATAACTTTATCTGGTCCTCAAACAATCGATGGTTATCCTGCTGTAGCTAACGATAGAGTTTTAGTGAAAAATCAAGGGGCAGTATCAACTGAAAATACCTCAGATATAGACAATGGTATATATGTAGTTGCTGCTGGTCCTTGGACAAGAGCATCTGATTGTGATGGTCAAGATGTAACTGGTCAACTATCTTTTATTGAAAATGGAACAGTTAATGGATTTAAAGCAATAGCGCAAATTAATTATCTTGCTATAGCAGGAGTAGACCCGTTACAATACGCAATATTTTATCAGACAAGTTTTTCTTTAGGAAATGGATTAGGTTTGAGTGGTAGTACGTTAAATGTAGATACTCAATTGAGTGGAACATCAAATCCATTTTTAACTTTTGTCGGTATTAATACTTTGACTCCAAATACAGCTTATTCAATAGATACGGGAACAAAAGATGCACTAATACATGGTGTAAAAGTTGGTTTAGGAGCTGGTTCAGTCTCATCTAATACAGTGGTTGGTAATGGAGCATTAGCTGCTAATACTGGAACACAAATTGTTGCTATAGGATCAGAAGCATTAAAATCAAATACAACTGGCAGTTATAGTACTGCGGTTGGGTATAGGGCATTAGCTGCTAATACAGTTGGCGAAAATACTGCTGTAGGAGTAAATTCATTACAGAAAAATACAACTGGAACCAGAAATACAAGTCTAGGAGTAGATGCCTTACAAGAAAATGTAGCCGCTAATGATAATACTGCGGTGGGATTTTTGTCATTACAGAAAAATACAACTGGAATCAGAAATACCGCACTAGGTTCATACGCATTAGCAACAAATATAACTAATTCTAATAGTACTGCGGTAGGAGCGGAATCCTTGAAAGTTAGTACTGGAGATAATAATACTGCGGTAGGAACACAAACATTACTAGCAAATACAACTGGAACAGCTAATGTTGCGGTAGGAGCATTTTCATTAGCATTTAATACAACTGGTAGTTATCTTGTTGCGATAGGGGATGCCGCATTAAATAAAAATATAACTGGAGCATATAATGTTGCGATAGGTTCAGGTTCATTATTTACTAATACAACTGGTGAAAAAAATACTGCGGTAGGAACTGAATCATTACGTGCTAATACAACTGGTTCAAGAAATACATCACTTGGTCTTGAATCTTTACAAGCTAATTCAACTGGAGCAGATAATGTGGCACTTGGATATCATTCGTTATACACTAATTTAACTTCTAGTAACAATGTTGCTCTAGGAACAAATGCGTTATATTTAAATACTGCGGCTGAAAATACTGCTGTAGGTTCAAATGCTTTATATACTAATTCAACTGGAGGAAGTAATACTGCGGTTGGATATAAATCATTATATGCAAATACAACTGGTGAACAAAATACTGCGGTTGGTTGGAATTCATTATTAGGTAATAATGGAAGTTACAATTCAGCTTTGGGAGATGATGCGTTAAACGCTAATACAACTGGCAGCTGGAATGTTGCGGTAGGTACAAGTGCTTTAAAAACTAATTTAACTTCTAGTGATAATACTGCTATAGGCGGTAGAGCATTATTTAATAATACTGCTGCTAATAATACTGCGGTAGGAAAAGATGCATTATACACTAATTCAACTGGAACAAATAATACTGCTGTAGGTGTCGGCTCATTAACTGCTAATACAACTGGAGGAAATAATACTGCTGTAGGAAAAGATGCGTTGAGAGATAATACTAATAGTGGCAATACTGCTGTGGGCTTTGAATCATTAAAAGTTAATAATTCGGGAGGTGGCAATACAGCTTTAGGTATGAGGTCTTTGCTAGCTAATACAACTGGAGGAAGTAATACGGCGGTAGGAAGAGAAGCGTTAAATACTAATACAACTGGAGGAAGTAATACAGCTATAGGATATCAATCGTTATATACTAATTCAACTGGAGCAAATAATACTGCTTTAGGATATCAAGCGTTAAAATTGAATACTGCTAGTAATAATACTGCTGTAGGAACAAGCGCATTAATTGCTAATACAACAGGAACAAGTAATACAGCTGTAGGAACAAGTGCGCTATTTAGTAATGTGGATGCGTCAGGTAATACTGCTATAGGATATCAAGCGTTAACACTTAATACAACAGGAACTTTTAATACAGCTGTTGGTGTCAACGCATTAATTAGTAATACTACTGCTTCCGAAAATACTGCGGTAGGTAGACAAGCGTTATATTATAATACAACTGGAGCAAATAATACAGCTATAGGTCATAATGCGTCACTTAGAAATACAACTGGAGCAAGTAATACCGCCTTAGGTCATAATGCGTTACAAAATAATCAAACTTCTAGTAATATTGTTGCTATAGGTAATGAGGCGTTATTTAATAATACTGGAGCAAATAATACTGCGGTTGGAAAAGAAGCGTTAAATCAAAATACAACTGGAGCAAATAATGTGGCACTTGGATACGGTGCCTTGTATAATAATCTGGACGCATCATGTAATGTTGCTATAGGTAAGGATGGGTTACATGAGAATAAGAGTGGGCTAAATAATACAGCAATTGGACATCAATCGTTATATTGGAATGTAACTGGAGCAAATAATACTGCGAATGGATATCAAGCCTTAGTTAATACTACCGCAGCAAATAATACTGCATTAGGATATAGTGCTGGTTCTGTCTTGATAACTGGTTCAAATAACACTATAATTGGAAACAATGCTCAAGCATCCACAAATGCCGTATCTAATGAAATCACATTGGGAAATTCATCCATAGCTACTCTTAGATGTCAAGTAACCAGTATTACATCCTTAAGTGACGCCAGAGACAAAAAAGATATTGTAGAACTTGATGCTGGTCTAGATTTTGTTGAACAGCTGAAACCAGTTTCATTTACTTGGAATATGAGGGATGGTGGTAAAGTAGATATTCCTGATACAGGATTTATAGCCCAAGACTTAAAACAAGTTCAAATAGACACTGGCATTAGTATTCCTGGATTGGTCTATGAATCAAATCCAGAAAAATTGGAGGCCTCTTATGGAAAATTATTACCTGTTTTAGTGAAGGCAATTCAAGATTTAAAGAAAGAGCTTGATGAATTGAAAGCTAAAATGAAATAAAATGAAATAAAATAAATTAAATTAATATAAAATATAAATAATACAAAATAATAAGAAATTTCTTAAAAATTTTTAGAAATTTCTTATGGGAGAAATTGGCAAATATATGGCACTGAATAAGTTTCCGTAGACCATTTACTAAATCCAGTTCCGTGTTGATAAATTGAAAAGGCAATAACATAGGACGCATGAGAAAACATATAAAAATCAATCATAGTATTTTGTAATTCGTTAGTTTCTAGTTTTAATCCTTCGCCAGTATGGGATATTTTATTAAAATGTGTTTTAATGAATGGATATTTTAATGAAAGAATATTTTTTATGATTACGTTGTCTGAAATAAGTAAATATTTTTGATTTAAATCTAATTTATCTAGTATATTTTGTATCATTGCTAAATGATTTTTTTTTATTTGATTTTTTTGTTTAATTAAAAAATCATCCCCGTATCTAATGTGAATAATTATAAATTGTTTTTTGACTAGT
>Ga0075464_10000940_pt1 | contig 12996 bp, 9 predicted proteins | sample DEB19_08_DNA_5_FD_75068 | JGI IMG/M metagenome (GOLD analysis project Ga0075464, IMG submission 75068) | Aqueous microbial communities from the Delaware River and Bay under freshwater to marine salinity gradient to study organic matter... | ecosystem: Environmental > Aquatic > Marine > Coastal ...
CAAGCCGTCTCGCGTAGGCGGCTACATCGAATCGGTGAAGATTCACGATGTTTCGGTAGCCAACAACATCCCGTTGTGGTGTGGAGGAATGCTAGAAACCGGAATCGGTCGTGCTGCAAACCTCGCGCTAGCAGCCATGCCTGGGTTCACTCTTCCGGGTGACACTTCGGCTTCGTCTCGCTATTTTGAAACTGATTTGACCGAGCCATTTGTTCTTGTTGACGGCCACATAAATGTTCCAACCGGTCCGGGAATCGGCGTCGATCCAATTCCCGAGATCATCAACCGCTTCGCTGTTTCTCGCGAGTGGATTAGGCGCTAACACAAACGAAAATGGGCGGTCACCTCGGTGACCGCCCATTTCTATTTAGCTAGTTAGTTGCCGTAAACAGTCTTCCAATTTGGGATGGTCATCAGGTAAAGCTGACCGCCTTCAATTGAATTTAGAAGTGCAGTTTGCTTAGCGGCATCGGTGATGTCTGGACGGGCCTTTAGTAGAGCCGCGCCAGTCGCGTGAACCTGAGCGTTCAAGATGTAGTAGGAGTTCTTGTCCTTGCTGTTCTTTCGAAGCAACGAGGTGACGTTTAGCACGCCGCTCTGTTCTTCATCCTCGGTGATGAATGCCGAATCGCTAGCAGCCTTGGAGAACATGTGGGCCTTGAACTGCGTAAGAACAGTGATTGCACCGTCTGACATGCGGTAAGCGAACATGCGCTCCAACTGTGGGTTGTTGCCTGGATCTTCTTCAATCAGAATGTTGCCCATGCCGTCAATTTCTAGGTTGTCGGGCTTGTTTAGGTAGGGAGCCCCTGAGCCGTCAAGCACCATTGTGATTGATCCGCCCAAGGCCGGGTTCTTCACATCGGTTAGACGAAGACGCCACATGGCACCGCCATCGCGCTTAGTCACGAGTGGGTTCATTGGGTCAAGCGTGGTTGCGGCCTTGGTGCCATTGGATTCAGTGGTTAGGAAGTAGTAGTCGCGAGGGTTCCGAGGGTCGAATGCGCCATCCTCGACTCTTGCAAGAGCGGTTCCTAGGAGAGCTGCTGACTTGTTCTGCTCTACGCCATTGACAGAGGTGTCAACTGTCTTGAAAGAGACAGCTGTCTCTTTGCCTTCTCCAACCTGTGCGCGGAACTCAGCTTCGGTTTTGAAGCCACCGATGTTCATGACATAAGTTGAACCGCCGGTGAGGCCGGCTCTTTCATACCAAGCGCCAGTGTTGGTCTTGGTGCCCTGGTAAAGCCAGAGTTGTGAGTCGGTGGCAGAGCCATCTTCGTTTCCAAAGATAGCTGTTGTCTTAGTTTTGGTCGGTGCTGAAACGAAGGTCTCCCAAGCGGCCAATCCGAAGCCAGGAATCTGTGCAAGTTGGCCAGCTGCGTTAACGGCAAATCCGCGGCTCTCGTCGCCACCCTCTTCACCGGTCAAGTAAACGGCATCCTTGATGCCAAATGCCTGCTTGGTTTTTGGGTCAATGTATGAGAACGAGCCAGCTGGGGCTAGTGAGGCTGAGCAAAAACGGTTAAGGAACTTGGTGTGCTGTGGTGTGCCATAGCTGTCTTTTTCAACTGCCGCGGTTGGGGCACCAGGAGTTGTACCAAAAGTCTTAGCGGTGTAGTCGTAGTAAACAGCAGAAGTCAAGAACTCGCGAGCGCCGGTGATGGCCTTTGTGGTTGGGTTCATAGTGAATTGGGAGACAGTTGCACCAAAAGCGTTACCGCCAGCTCGGGCCTGAGTGCTTGAGAGATCGCCGTACCCAATTTCGTGGTTCATAAGGATCTTGACGCTATTTCCAGACTTGTACGCTCCGGTACCGTCAGGGATTCCTTGAATCTGGTAGCCCGAAATTACATCTCCGGCTGACGCAAGAACTTTTAGTGAGATGCCCTTGGCGATTGTTTCGATGTAGACAGGTGCGCCTGCAGCCTGTGCTGGGATGGCCGAAGTAGCGATTATTGCAATCGCTATAGCCGAGGCCGCTGTTCTCGAACGAATGTTCATTTGATTCCTCCATTTTGACCGGACAGATGTTCCGATGAATGAAGTCAAGGAAACCACTGTGTCCAAAAGATGGAGCAAATTCAAACTAGGAGTGAATATTAGAAATGTTGAGTAAACAACGAAAAGCTACAGAGGTAGTCGCGAATCACCGAAGAAGTGGCTTTTAGAAAATAGCCTTCTCGGCAAAGTAGCAAGCTGGGCAAAGTGACTCGTAAGTCACATGCTCGCCATCAATGGCAACTTGGTCGCCATCGAACACAAATGAGCCATCGATCTTGCGTGCGTTAAACATCGCCTTGCGCCCGCAGCGGCAAATTGTCTTTAACTCTTCGAGGCTGTGGGCGATCTCTAGGAGCCTTAGGCTTCCAGGGAAGCCCTTGGTTAGAAAGTCAGTGCGGATGCCGTAGGCGAGCACTGGAACGCCGTCTAGAACGGCAATCTCGAGCGCTTGATCTACTTGTTCGGAAGTAAGAAACTGGGCCTCGTCAATGAGTAGGCAGGCAATTGATTTGCCGGTGCGCGCGATTGCTTCCTCAACTAACTTTCCAAATTCAGCTCTCAAGTCAAGCTCGGGGGTAATCAAGAAATCGACTGTGCGGTCAACGCCGAGGCGGCTGAGAATTGCCTTGTCACCTTTGGTGTCAACCGCAGGCTTTGCCAACAAAACATGCTGATCGCGCTCTTCGTAGTTGTGTGCGGCCTGAAGCAGTGCTGTGCTTTTGCCGCTGTTCATCGCGCCGTGACGAAAATAGAGCTTGCTCACTTGTGCGCGCTGCTATTCGTAGCTGCGGAACACGATGACGGCGTTGTGGCCGCCGAAGCCGAATGAGTTGCTGATCGCCAAAATCGGACCAGCTGGAAGTGCACGAGGGCTGGTTACTACATCCAAGGGAATCTCTGGGTCTTGGTTGTCGAGGTTGATAGTTGGGGGAGCGGTGCGCTCTTTGAGGGCCAAGATGGTGAAGATTGCCTCGATTGCGCCAGCACCACCAAGTAAGTGGCCGGTAGAAGACTTGGTCGCTGAGATGGCGATGTTGTTCAGGTGATCACCGAAAACCCGCTTTAGGGCTGTGTACTCGGCGATGTCGCCAACAGGTGTGCTGGTTGCGTGTGCATTGATGTGGACCACGTCTTCGATTTTTGCGCCAGCTTGTTCCAGTGCGTTGATTACTGCGCGGGCTGCTCCGGCTCCCTCTGGGTCTGGGGCGGTGATGTGATAAGCGTCGGAGGTTACTGAGCCACCAACCAGTTCGGCATAAATCTTGGCTCCGCGAGCGAGCGCGTGTGCTTCGGTTTCTAGAACTAGGGCTCCAGCGCCTTCACCCATGACGAAGCCGTCTCGGGCTGTGTCGTAGGGGCGCGAGGCCTTGGTTGGGTCGTCGTTGCGACGAGAAAGAGCGTGCATCGATGCGAATGCTGCGATTGGCAGCGGGTGAATTCCGGCTTCGCAACCGCCGGCTACAACGACATCGACTTCGCCCGAGAGCAAGCGATTGAGTGCGTTGGCAATTGCCTCGGTGCTTGAGGCACAGGCCGACACCGATGTGCGCACGCCGCCACGGGCTGCGATGTCCATGCCGATTGCCGCTGCTGGGCCATTTGGCATCAGCATTGGAACGGTCATAGGTAGAACTCGGCGAGGGCCACGTTCTTTAAGTGTGTCGAATGCGTCTAGAAGCGTCCAGACTCCACCGATTCCGGTGGCGTATTCAACAGCGAGACGCTCGGGCGCGACGTCTGGTGAACCAGCGTCTGCCCAAGCCTCGCGTGCTGCGATTAGTGCAAATTGGCTCGAAGGGTCGAGTCGCTTAGCCTCTTGCGGGGTAAGCACCTCGGATGCCTTAACCTTTGCCTGACCGGCGAAGGTAACCGGAATTTCGTAGCGAGCTACCCATTCCTGTTCGAGAGTGGAAATGCCTGACTCACCGGCGAGCAGTGCCCGCCAGGTCGATGGTGCGTCTCCGCCGAGAGGCGTGGTAGCCCCAATGCCGGTGACAACGATTTTCTGAGTCATTAGTGGCCTTCGTTTAAATTACTGGGCGTTGGTGATGAAGTTGACGGCGTCGCCGACAGTGATGAGGTTCTTCACTTCTTCGTCTGGAATCTTTACGCCGAACTTGTCTTCTGCGTTTACAACGATGGTCATCATCGAGATTGAGTCGATGTCAAGGTCGTCGGTGAATGACTTGTCTAGCTGAACTGATGCGGTTGCAATTCCAGTTTCGTCGTTCACGATGTCGGCTAGGCCGGCAAGTACTTCGCTCTGCGAAAGTGCCATGGTATTTCTCCTTATTTATTGGTTATTTGACCGGTTTTAGTTTAGGGGAGGACTACTACTTGAGCCCCGAAGGCAAGACCCGCGCCGAATCCTATTTGCAATGCCAGCCCGCCAGATTTGACCTCGCCAGACTCTAGAAGCGCGTGCATAGCCAGTGGCACACTGGCCGCTGAGGTATTGCCCGTATAGATGATGTCTCGGGCAATGACGACGCTTTCCGGAATCTTCAGTTGCTTAGCCAATTCATCGATGATTCTGATGTTCGCCTGGTGAGTGACGAGTGCTGCTAGATCGGAAGCCTGAACGCCAGCTGCATCGAGTGCCTGCTGAGCTACCTTGGCCATCTCCCAAACTGCCCAGCGGAAGACGGTTTGTCCCTCCTGGCGAAGTGTCGGCCAACTAGCGGTCCCGTCTCTAAATTCGAGTAGCGAGTGAGTCATGCCCACGGCTTCCCAGTGTGAGCCATCCGAGCCCCAAACAGTAGGGCTGATGCCCGGCTTCTGTGAAGGGCCAACAATTGCGGCGCCAGCCCCGTCGCCGAGCAAGAACGAGATTGATCGATCGGTTGGGTCGATAAAGTCCGAAAGCTTCTCTCCACCAACCACTAGAACGTATTTGGCCATTCCAGAGCGCACTAGCGCGTCGGCCTGAGCGATCCCATAGCAGTAGCCGGCACAGGCAGCAGAAATATCAAACGCGGGCGCTGGCATGGCGCCAATTTTAAAGGCTAGAAGTGCGGCAGCGGATGGTGTTTGGAATGGGTGGGTGATGGTACTGAAAAGCACAGCACCGATTTCGGCTGGGTCAATACCGGCAGCAGCAATAGCCTGGTTCGAGGCTTCAACAGCCATATCCATCAGGCTGCGCTCTGCACTCGCGCGCTTCCGGGTGATGATCCCGGTCCGCTGCCGAATCCATTCGTCACTTGAATCAATGGCACCAGCTACGTCATCGTTGGTGACGGTTAGGTCGCCGCGGGCTGCACCCAGAGAATAAATCTTTGAGAACTGCACTGGCTGGTATTGATTTAGGGTCGGCTGAGACATTAATCCTCTGTTTCTGTGGTCTCCCACCAATTTAGCGCGGTATGAACTAGCGGTGGTTGTTAATTAGTGACAAAGCCGCATCCAAATTCTCGGGTGTCTTTACAGCGAGGGTTTCAATCCCCGGCATTGATCGCTTAGCCAGCCCGACAAGCGTGCCCGCAGGTGGCAACTCGATCAGTGCAGTGACTCCGGCGGCAATCATTGCTTCCATGCAAAGGTCCCATCGAACAGAGCTAGAAACTTGATTCACGAGAAGTTTGAGAAACTCGGCACCTGACGTGATTTGCTGTCCCGCGTTGTTGCTCCAAATTGAAACCTGTGGGTCATTAACCTGCATGGATGAGCTAAACGATTCAAGTGAGGCAACAGCAGGGCTCATGTATGAAGTGTGAAATGCGCCGGCAACCTGCAATGGAATTACCCTCGACCCGGCTGGGGCTTGGGCTTGAAGTTCGGCGATAGCTTGCTGCGAACCGGCGGCAACAATTTGCCCGCCGCCGTTGTAATTTGCTGGCGTGAGGCCTAACTCGGCGAGCCTTGCCTCAACAACTTCTTGCTCTCCACCAATGACAGCAGCCATGCTGGTTGGCTCTAGAGCGGCCGCACGTGCCATTGCGCTGCCGCGTTCTCTGACAAACTTTATGCCCTGATTTGAGTCAAAAATCCCAGACGCAACAGCGGCAGTTATCTCGCCAACGGAGTGACCCGCAACACCGGAAATCCCCGCGGCAGAAAGCGTTGAAACGCCAAAGAGTGCGCTTAGCGCAGCAACGCCAGAACTCACGATTAGCGGCTGGGCAACGGCTGTGTCGCGAATTGTGTCGGCGTCGCTCATGGTTCCGTGCCCAATTAGGTCAATTCCCGATTCCTCTTGCATTGATGCCATTGCATCGGCGAAGGCGGGAACTTCAAGCCAAGGGCTCAAGAATCCGGGGGTCTGTGAGCCTTGTCCCGGCGCGACAATAACGATCATGGCTGAACCTTTCGCTTTCTATTTTCTAGTTCACTCATCGAACCCAAAACCATTGCTACCTGCAGCACAAAAGCTTCTCTGGCGCCAGTGGCATCCCAGCCAATGACCTCACTGATTCTCTTGAGTCGGTATCGAACGGTGTTTGGGTGCACAAAAAGTTCACGGGCGGTTGCCTCAAGTGACCGACCGGTGTCTAGATAGGTCGCAAGGGTATCGAGCAGCTCAGGGGAGTTCGACGACAGTGGTCGATAAATGCGATCCAGAAGCGTGGTTTTGGCAAGCATGTCACCGGCTAGAGCTCGTTCGGCCAAAAGGTCGTCGGCGCCAATTGGGCGTGGTGCGCTCTTCCAGGCCTTAACCACTGCAAAGCCAGCTAACGCAGCGCGGGCAGATCTATTAGCCTCTCCGACTGTCGGAACCTCTGGTCCGAGAACCAGGGCACCGGCGCCAAACTGCGCGTCTAGTAAAACTGTTAGTGAAGCAAACGATGGGGCAGAGTCGCGACCATCTGATTCGACTCGGCCCAGCACCACGATGAGCCGGTTTCCATGCACTCCGATGAGCACATCGGCCTGGCTCTTTCTGGCGATTCGCCTCAGCGCGTCTTGGTCAACGGGTTCTGCTGCAGTGCCAACGAGCACGGCCACTGCGCCGCGGGCCCGCCAACCAAGAGCTGCGATCCGTGAAGAGAGCTCTTCATCATTTTCACCGCTGAGAATTGAATCAACCACCAGTGCCTCGAGCCGAGCGTCCCAAAGGCCTCGAGCTTCAGCTGCCTTTGCGTAAACGTCGGCTGCCGAAAAAGCAATTTCCCTAGAGTAGAGGAGCACGGCTTCTCGCAGCGCTCCATCTTCTGAAATAACTCGATCTTCAACGACCTGAACCACCACGCGAATTAGTTGCAGGGTCTCTTGAAGTGAGATGGATCGCAAAAGTTCGCTAGGGGCGGTGCTAAAAACATCGGCTGCAACCCAAGGTTGAGACTTCGGGTTTTTGTACCAGGCCAAGAAAGACGTGATGCCCGCTTGGGCAACCAAGCCAACAGCTGAGCGTCTTGCTGGTGGCATGTCTCGATACCAGGGCAGCAAATCGTCGAGCCTCTGAAGAGTTGTTGTTGCTAGCTCTCCAGAGATCGACTTCAGCCAGTCAAGCGTTTCTTGTTTAGTTCTCTCCACCAGCAGACCCAGATGTTCCTGCGGCAACATTGTGCAGTTGGTAGCGGTCGATGGCCATTTGAGGCACGTTGGCATCCATCTCTCCGCGAGCAACTAACTGCTCTAGTACGCGAACAACGATAGACGGGCCGTCGATCTTAAAGGCTCTTCGTGCTGCTGCGCGGGTGTCTGAGAAGCCGAATCCATCGGCGCCCAAGGTTGCATAGTCACCCGGAACCCAAGGACGAATCTGGTCTTGAACGGCGTGCATAAAGTCGCTCACTCCGAGGAACGGGCCAGCCGAGCCGGAAAGCTTGTCGGTTAGGTAGGCATCGCCAACAGACTCGTTTGGGTTCAAGAACTTGTGTTCGTCGCGAGCTAGACCGTCTCGACGAAGCTCGGTCCATGATGTGACAGACCAAACATCTGCCGAAACACCCCAGTCGTCCTGGAGTAGTTTCTGAGCCTCAAAAGCCCACTGGACGGCGACTCCGGAGGCAAGGATTTGAGCCTTGCGACCTTCGAAACTATTGGTGCTTACCTTGTGGATTCCGCGAAGAATTCCGTCGATGTCGGCGTTCTCTGGTTCTGCCGGTTGCACGTATGGCTCGTTGTAAACGGTGATGTAGTAAATCACGTTTGGGTCCACGTGGCTGCCGCCATACATGCGTTCAATGCCATCACGGATGATGTGCGCAATCTCATAGCCGTAGGCCGGATCGTAGCTGAGCACACCAGTGTTGGTTGAAGCAATCAATGGGGAGTGACCGTCAGCGTGCTGCAGGCCCTCACCGGTCAGAGTGGTGCGACCTGCGGTTGCACCGATCATAAACCCGCGTGAGAGTTGGTCTGTTGCGGCCCAAATCGAGTCGGCAGTTCTCTGAAAACCGAACATCGAGTAGAAAACATAGAAAGGGATTAGCGGTTGCCCCTGGGTGGAATAACTTGTGGCAATCGCCGTGAAACCGGCAACGGAGCCAGCTTCGTTAATTCCGGTGTGCAGGATCTGACCAGCGTCGCTCTCTTTGTAGGAAAGAAGCTGCTCGCGGTCAACTGACATGTAGTGCTGACCGTTTGGGTTGTAGATTTTTGCGGTTGGGAAGAATGCATCCATGCCGAAGGTGCGGGCTTCGTCTGGGATGATCGGAACCACACGTTCACCAAACTCTGGAGACCTCAAGAGGTCTTTCATCAGGCGAACGAAAGCCATGGTGGTGGCGATCTCTTGAGTGCCAGATCCACCTCGGGCAATTTTGTAGGTGCCCTCTTCAGGAAGCTTGAAGTCTACATACTTGCTTCGACGCTCTGGAAGGTAACCACCCAGTTCGCGACGGCGGTCGTGCATGTACTGAATTTCTGGTGCATCTTGCCCAGGGTGGAAGTATGGCGGCTGGTAAGGATTTTCCTCAAGCTGCGCATCTGAAATCGGAATTCGCAGTTCATCGCGGAAGCCCTTGAGGTTATCCAGGGTCAACTTCTTCATCTGGTGAGTGGCGTTGCGACCCTCGAATGACTTTCCAAGAGTGAAGCCCTTGATGGTCTTCGCGAGAATAACGGTCGGGCGACCCTTGTGCTCGAGTGCAGCCTTGTAGGCGGCATAAACCTTGCGGTAGTCGTGGCCGCCTCGCTTGAGACCCCAGACTTCGTCATCGGTCATGTGTTCGACAAGTTTCAAGGTGCGTGGGTCGCGCCCAAAGAAGTTCTCGCGCACAAATGCGCCGTCTTCGGTTTTGTAGGTCTGGTAGTCGCCATCCGGTGTTTTATTCATGAGATCCACCAGGGCACCCTCGGTGTCATTCGCTAGCAGGGTGTCCCACTCGCGGCCCCATACAACCTTGATGACGTTCCAGCCGGCTCCTCTGAAGAAGCTTTCTAATTCTTGGATGATCTTGCCGTTGCCTCGAACTGGACCATCAAGGCGCTGAAGGTTGCAGTTCACAACAAAGGTCAAGTTGTCTAGTTTGTCGTTGGCTGCAAGCTGAAGTGCTCCACGGCTCTCAACCTCATCCATTTCGCCATCGCCAAGGAAAGCCCAAACGTGCTGCTCAGAGGTGTCCTTCAGTCCGCGGCCCTCTAGGTAGCGGTTTGCTTGCGCTTGGTAAATAGCGTTTATTGGGCCGATACCCATGGAGACAGTCGGAAACTGCCAAAACTCTGGCATGAGTCGAGGGTGCGGGTAAGAAGAGAGCCCGCCACCGGCGTGCGATTTTTCTTGGCGGAAGCCATCAAGCTGACTCTCAGAAAGTCGTCCTTCCAGGAAGGCTCGCGCATAAGGTCCCGGTGAAGCATGGCCCTGTACGAAAATCTGGTCGCCACCCGACACGTGGTCTTGACCCTTGAAAAAGTGGTTGAAACCAACTTCGTAAAGCGAAGCAGAAGAGGCAAATGTCGAGATGTGCCCGCCGACGCCGACGCCAGGTCTCTGGGCTCGGTGGACGAGCATTGCAGCGTTCCAGCGCATCCAAGCGCGATAGGTGCGCTCAACCTTCTCATCTCCAGGAAACTCGGGTTCGTTTTCTGGCGCGATCGTGTTGAGGTAGTCGGTGGTCTGAACCATCGGAACGTTGAGTTGAAGTTCGTGTGAGCGGCGCAAAAGGTTGAGCATGATTTCTCGGGCTCTGCCTCGACCGTGCACTCGGGCAACTGCGTCAAGTGACTCAAGCCACTCGCTAGTTTCCTGTGGGTCTTGGTCTGGGTTGCTGACCGCGTACGCGTCCTGGTTATTAATCGACACCGACATCCTCTTTCGTGGGGGATGGACAAACAATTAGTTGACTTTGGTAAAGCCACTACGAGTTTATGTTGTCGACCGGAAGTTTTTGTATGGTTTCCTAGTTCCATAGAAGCGAAACCCAACTTTTTTATTAGGAGAATACAAATGTCACTCATCATCGGCGACCAAGCACCAGATTTTGAGCTTTCCAACCAATTTGGCGAGACGGTCAAATTAAGTGATTTTCGCGGAGTTAAGCCAGTCGTAATCGTGTTCTACCCTCTGTCATTCTCGGGAATTTGCACAGGTGAGTTGTGCGAGTTGCGCGACAACTTCGCCAAATTTGAGAACGACAATGTGGAGCTTCTGGCAATTTCAGTTGACTCAAAATTTGTTCAGAAGCAGTTTGCCGAGCATGAGGGATACAAGTTCTCGGTGCTTGCCGACTTCTGGCCACACGGGGCTGTCGCCAAGCAGTTTGGCGTGTTCCTCGAAGAGAATGGCTTCGCCAACAGGGCTACTTTTGTGATCAACAAAGATGGCGATTTGGTGGCTAAGTTCGTCACTGCACCGGGTCAAGCTCGCAGCCTCGACGAATACGACAAGGCTCTGGCAACTCTCTAGTTCGCACAAAAGCCATCCATGGGGTATTCTTTTGTCGTTGCGGTTTACCGCATCCTTCGAAAGAAGGGCCTTTAGCTCAGTTGGTAGAGCGCCACGTTTACACCGTGGATGTCATCGGTTCGAGCCCGGTAGGGCCCACAAATAGATACACATAGTTCTAATGCCGAGGTGCGTATGCACCTCGGCATTAGTATTTTCCTATGGATTCATTACCCTTCGACCCCCCAATTCCTCAGGCAATGTCAGATGCCGAGCTACAGGATGCCCTAGGCAGCGCAAAGGCAGACCAAGAGGGTATTGAGGCGGCAATGTGGCTTCTAGACACCCAGTCCGCCTTGCGTGAAGAAGACAAGATAGCTTTTCAGAACTGGCGCACCAGCCTCGAGACTCTAGGCACACCTGAAGCGCTAAACGCAATTGAGAACGCATTGCGGGCCCGTCAGGGGCTACCTCCGGTGATGCACAGCGCCACTCCAGAGCCTGCTTTCATGGAGTCGGCAGAAGTTGTCGATTATTCGCCTTCGGTGGACGATCCGTTTGACCTTGACGCCTTTGAGTTGTTGCTAGCGGCAGATAAATCACTAGCGGAGCAGCCAATCGCCAGCATCGACGACGTTTATGGAGCCGAGGAGGAGTTCACTGCTCTAGAAGAAGCGGCCCAGGTGCGCCTTCCAGAGGCGGGTGCGAAGCCGATTCCAGTAGCCGAGACACTTTTCAGTCCTATACCTGCACCGGGAGCCGCGCCTGTCGATCTTGAGGAGTCTGCGTCTATTGGATCAACGCCCAAATCTTCTCGGACAGGTCGTGCCATTTTTCAATTTTGGGCATGGCTAGCGCTTACCGGCTCCCTGTTGCCATTTGGGGCTGCTGCCTACCTCAACTCTTTGAACATTTCTTTCGCACAATCCGTTCTCGCTTTGGTTTTGGCTGTCTTTGTATCGGCAGCCGTAATCGCTATTGGCGCGCTTGCAGGCAAGCGCAGTGGGTTGCCGACAGTGCTTCTTTCGAGGGCAGCTTTTGGAGTCTTGGGAAATAATTTTCCGGCCGGCTTTCTTTTGATTGCCAGATTGTTCACTGTTGGTGCAATCGGAGCATTTGCGCTACTGACTTTCTCAAATGCCTCGGCGGATCCGGCAAGCATTGATGATTTGCTCGATGTATCAAAAAACCCTTGGTCAGTCGTCGGGATGCTAGCCACGATTGCGATTGCCGTTGCCGCGGTTGCTCTAGCAATTTTGGGTGGCAGGGTGTTGTTCAACGCTCAAAAATACGTGGGGTTATTTGGAGGACTCGTCTTTCTGATAATCGTTGCAACTAGCGCGGGATCAATTTCGGCAGATTCTCTAGCAGCCCTAGAGGAAGGTTCTTGGCTGGATGCTTTCTCGGCCGCCATTCTCATCTTCAGTGTTTTCGGATTGACCTGGGCCGGAACCGGTGCAGACTTTGCCCGCAAGCTTCCAGTAAATGAACTAGGAGTCAAGGTTGTCGGCTGGGGGCTGCTTTCGTTGGCCGTCGTACCCTCGCTAATCGGTGTCTTCGCCCTCGCTCTGTTCGGCTCTGGGGATTTCCCAAGTTCTCCCAACTTCGCTCTTGACCTCGCCAATGAGCTCACTCCAGTTGTCTTTTGGCTTGCATTGATTTCGCTGGCGGCGAGTCTTGCCGTCGTTTTGGCCATGGCCCTTTACTCGACCAGCCTTACTGCGCACTCGATCAGCATGAGAATTTCTCCGATTATTTTGCAACCATTGCTCGGCTCAGTCGCTCTCGTTGGTGCCGTTTTAGTCTTGCTCCACCTAGGCGCAGACGGCCTCTGGTTTAATTTCGCCGGCTATTCGCTCTCGCTCGCGGTTCCAATCGGAGCCTGGGCCGGCGTTTTTGCATCGGACGTACTGATTCGGAGAATTGCCTACCACGAGGTCTCGTTGACTCGGAGCTACGGGTTCTACAAGCCCTACAACTGGGCTAATTTGGCAGGTTGGCTGGTTGCGGTATTGGTTGGCTTTGGTCTGATACAAGCAAACCCCCAAGAGTTTTTCTGGCAGGGCTACTTGCTTGAGCTAAGTGCAAACCCAGCTTTCTGGCAACAGAGTTCTTTCGGTGTAGTCATTTCATTTGCAATTGGTCTACTACTACCAGTTGCTCTTGGTATTCCTCGGATAAAAAAGCAGGAAGCCGAGGTTCTTGCAATTGAGGCTCGCCGCCACGAC
>Ga0075464_10000942_pt1 | contig 12984 bp, 13 predicted proteins | sample DEB19_08_DNA_5_FD_75068 | JGI IMG/M metagenome (GOLD analysis project Ga0075464, IMG submission 75068) | Aqueous microbial communities from the Delaware River and Bay under freshwater to marine salinity gradient to study organic matter... | ecosystem: Environmental > Aquatic > Marine > Coastal ...
CACGGCGGCACAGGGCCGAATGCAGCGTCAGCTCTTCATGCAGCACCGCGCCCAGTGTCTGGGCCTTCAGGGGCATGGTCTGGTTGCAGTCGCAAATCAATGTGGGCATGGTCTTCCTGGGTAACCTGAATATCGGGGGAGGGCAAGGCGGCCAGCGCTTCGGGAGCAGGCTCTGACTGTGCCACTGATTCATCTGGCGGCGTCTGCGCGGTTTCCCGCGTTGGCTCGTCGTTTGTGTCGTCGTTGACAGCGTCGTCTTTGGCCTTTTGCGCTTCCTCCTCTTCGTCGTCGAAGAGTTTGAGGAACTTGGCACTGGTCATCTGTCGCAGCATCGACAGCGGCAAGGGGTCGGGTTTCGAATAATCGTCGATGTAAATGTCCAGCCCATCCATCACGTTGAAGTGCGGATCGGCAAACAGCTTTTTCATGGCGGCGTTGCGCACGCCGGGCTCCACGCCTCGGCTCATGAACGGCTTGAAGTCGGAGTCTTTGGTCAGGTCTTTGACGTCATCCAGCGATAACTGCTTGACAGGTTCAGCGGGCTCGGCAGATTTGGCGCCGGGCGCTGGCTGGGTCGTCGGCTCGGCAGCAACGGCCGCAGCGCTTTCAGCTTTGACTATGGGCCGCAGCGGCGCTCCAGCGGTCGGCACCGCCGCAGCAGGCGTCGGCTCGTCCAGCGGCTTGCCTTGCAGCGCCTCGTTTTTACGGCGCGCCCAGCGCCCCAGAAAGCCGTCTGCGCCTTCAGCCATGGCTAGGCCCCCGTATTTTGTCGGTGCTGACACGCACCGGATTGCCAAAGCGGTCTTGCAAGGACTTGAAACTGTCCGGGCGCTTGCGCCGCTTGAGTTCCTGCACGTGGTGTTTGTCGGTGAAGGCCTGCAGCCAGCTCAGCACTTCGATGGGCGCAGGCACTTGCTCGACGGACTCTTGCGCGTCCAGCCAGCGGCCGGCGTCGGTGTAACTCAGCGTCACCGTCTGCGGCACTGCGATGCACTCGTCGCTGATGGCCGGCTCTTCTTCCATGCGCCAGACCACCCAAAAGCAGGGGTGATCGGTCGTCAAATTCAGGTGATAGCCCTCGGTGTCGTCGGTGAACAGCTCCACCGTGAAGCCAGGGTGTAGCCAACGCTCCTGTTGATCGTCCTTGATCAGCAGCCGCGGCTGCGTGCCAAAACCATCTTCATGCGGAATGATTTCGGACAGGCTCCAACGCCAAGGCTGCCAGCGGTTGTCGATGCGCTCACGCTGCATGACCACCGCCACCAGCGTGAACGGCCGGCGCACCGCCTCTGCCGCGTCAAGCGAGGCAGCTTCTGGGGTACCAGCGGCAGCAGGGGAATACAGGACAAATCCAAACATGGGACGCGCAGTGTACGGCGGACGGGCAGACCCACGGCGTATGGGGTCTTGGATCTTCAGGTTACCCTCGGCCATCTTTTCATCTTTTCATCGTTTTGCTGTGCCTTCTCCATGACGCCCTTCACACTCCAACCCCTCAACGCCGGCAACTGTCAGCTGATGAACGCGCACGGCCAGCACGTGGGTAATTTCAAATTAATCAATGGAATGTGGAAGTTCAAAGCGATTGGCTATGGCCCGCAAGGCGAGGTGATTCCCGGCGGCGGGCCACTCACCGACCGACACAACACGATTTTTGAACAGCTGGATGCGGCGGAGATTGCGGCTGGGCTGGGGCAAACCTGAGGCCTGCATCCAGCCTTCAAGAATTCAACGATGTCCTTATTTTGGTGACTCCAGATGGTGCGGTGAGTTTGGCTGAAAGCACAGTTCGATGAACCACCTCAGCGAGCAAACGTGCAGCCTCTGACGGCTCCCTGCCTGGTGTAAAAACCAAACCCAACCTGCGGCCAACGACTGGCTTGTGAAGTGGGCGCACAGCAAAAAGGCCGTGCGCAGGGTCAGGACAAAGCATAGACGGCAATACGGTCACTCCAAGCCCCGCCTCCACCAGGCCCAACAGGGTTAAAACCTGTGTCGTTTCATGAACGACATTGAGCCGAAACGGCGATTTTTCAATAAACCGATCGAATAAGTCGCGAATTCCAGAACCCCGGCGCAGCAGGACCAGTTCATGGAGGGCGAGATCTACGCCTGAAATTTTTTGGCGCTGAGCCAATGGGTGATCTGTACGGCAAACCACTTGGAAGGTGTCGTCCATGAGAGGGATAGCAAGTCCCCACTTCAAAGAAGGGTCTTCACTGACGATGGCCACATCGCACTCCCCCGTGTCAATTTTGTGAAGAATCCCCCGCATGTTGTCATCTAGAAAAACAACGTCAATGCCTGGGCAACAACGCTTCATCTCGGCCAGCACAGGCGGAAGAAGACGATAAACCGCTGACGACAAGCAGGCAATTGAAACGCGACCACGGCCGGAAGCTGCCAACTCACGCAGTGCCGTGATCGAGTGATCCATGCCATCGACCAATCTTTCGGCATCGACCAAAAAAGCCGCACCGGCCTCACTGATGCGGACTGAACGTGTCGTTCTGTCCAACAGCTTAACGGCCAGCAACGTCTCCAGCTGTGAGATGGCTTGGCTGGCGGCAGGCTCACTCATGTGCATTGCATTAGCCGCGTTGCGAAAACTTCCGCGACGGGCGATCTCAATAAAGACACGCAAGTGCTTGAAATTTGGATTAATCAATGTTTATTTCTTCAGAGATTGTGAAAAACCAACTCAGGTTTCGCTTCTTGATAATTCATAATTTTGAATTTATATATTAAATATTTCAACTTGTTTAATATATTTTAGCTTCCTAGAATTGCGGCCAATAGAACCATTTGGAGGCACTTGTGAAATTAAAACTGCAAAGGAATGCACTTCAAAATGCGGCAAACCGCATCGGGTTTGCGTTGGTCTCCGCCATAGCCATCGTGGCAAACAGCCACGTGGCAGCAGAGCAGAAAGCGACGGGCGTTGAACTGGTTGTGCCAACGGCCGCAGAAGGTTCTACCGATCAATTGGCCAGACTGATTGCGGCAGGTCTAACACGCAAAGGATTCGGCGACGTCAACGTTCACAACATGCCCGGACGCAGCGGTACCTTAGCAGCGAGTCATGTCGCTGGATCCGCGCCGGACGGCCGGACCTTGCTAGTGGCCACCCCCAGCAGTCACGGCATTGCGTCCGCATTCGAAACCAAGCTGGCTTACGACCCTGTCACGAGTTTCACGCCCATTGTTCGTTTTGCGGCAGCCCCGTACTTGCTTGTGATGAAGTCTGGAAACGTTGGATCCCTGGCCCAGTTCGTCGACAAGGCCCAAGCAGCCCAGGGCCAATGGCGCTACTCCTCCACAGGCATCGGCGGGCCACACCATCTCATCGCCGAACTCTACTTTCAGAGCGCTGGTCTGTCGCTGCACCATGTTCCAGCGAAAGGCGGTGCGCCGGCTCTGGCCCAAGTCATTGACGGCAGTGTCGAAGTGATGCTCCCAGCGGCCATCTTGGCTCTGCCACGCCTCCAGCAGGGACAGCTCAAAGCGCTTGCCGTGACCGGCAAGCAAAGACTCAAGACCCTGCCTGAAGTGCCAACGTTCACTGAGCTCGGAACGCCCTTAGATGTTGTCTCTTGGTACGGCTTGATGGGACCAGCAGGCGTAAGCGATGAACAGGCGAAACGACTTGCCACCGCCGTACAAGAAATTCTCGCAGAACAAACTGTACAAGCCCAGTTGAGCGAACTGGGAATTGAGATAACCGCAGACCTCGGTACAGCATTCTCGGCCGTTATCACAAACGAAGTCAGCCGCTGGAAGGCACTGGTCGCAGGCCTGGGTCTTCGTAATGGCGAAATGGCGGCGGACAAATGAAAAGCAGCCCCTTTTTTTTAGCTGCATGAGTCACATGCCATCAATAGGAACACTGAATCATGTGCAGGACTATGAAAAAAACACCAACTGTCAATGCTTTGGCCCTTGGTGCCAGCAACGCTCTCAAGCGAATCGTGCAAGATCAATCTTGGTTACTGATAGCAATCACTTTGTTCGGAATCTCCCCGGCACACGCCGCGTGGCCCGAAAAACCCATTCGAATCGTGGTTCCCTTCATTCCTGGCGGTGCGGCAGACAGCGCCGCACGCTTGATAGCGCCCAGCCTACAAAAACGCTTGGGTCAACCAGTCGTTGTTGAAAATAAAGCGGGTGCTGGGGCGGCTATCGGCACAGCCGCTGTTGCGACTGCACCGCCAGATGGTTACACCTTGTTGATGGGAAGCGCGAGCAACGCCATCAGTAACGCGATCCAAAGCAAGTTGCCTTACGTCTTTGAGCGCGACCTGGTCCCGGTGATGTTGGTGGCAGAAATTCCGGGCGTCGTCGTTGTTCCAAGCAAACTGCCCATTAAAAACATCAAAGAGCTCATCGTCTACGCAAAGGCTCACCCAGATGACATGAGCTACGGCTCGCCCGGCTACGGTACCAGCGTTCATCTCGCTGGAGAGTTATTCCAAAGCATGACCGGAACGTCCATGGTTCACGTGCCCTATAAGGGCGCCTCGGCCGCCATGACCGATTTGCTAGGGATGCGCTTGCAACTCATGTTTCCCGCACTGGCAGCTGCGCAGCCGCACATTCAAGCGGGGAATCTACGCGCACTGGCGGTAACGACGCGCAAGCGTTCAGTCTTAGCGCCAGATTTACCCACAGTCCATGAAGCCGGCATCGCAGGATTTGAGGTGGGTGGATGGATTGGATTTTTTGTACCTAAAGGGCTCACGCCCGAGGTCATGACGGCCCTGCAACTCGCCATCGAAGACACCATGAAAGATGAAGAGATGCTGCGTGCACTTTTTAAATTGGGCATCGAGCCCACGCCCGCATCCGCGCAGGTCTTGCGTGAAAAAGTCGAATCGGACACGCGCCGGTGGGAACAAGTTATTAAAAACAGAAAGATGCAACTGCAATGAATCCGAACTCATCATCACCCTTGTCATCTCAAGCAAGTTCAGCCAGCGCTAACCGCTTAAAAGCCCAGGCCCTCATCGACGCATTGGCGGCACCCGTTTTGCCGCACATCATTGACGGCAAAGCGTGCACCAGCATCGATGGACAGACCTCGTCAAACCGCTCGCCAGTAGACGGCTCGGAACTGAACAAAACGGCACTCGGCAGCGAGGCCGATGTCAGTGCTGCAAGTTTGTCATCGAGCATAGCCTTTGAAGCTTGGCGTCAGTGGCCCGCAGGAAGGCGACGTGACGTGCTGCATGCTATCGCCGACAAACTTGAATCGAATGCCGAAGCTATTTCCTTGATTGAAACGGCAGATACAGGCCAACCACTGCACTTCACGGGCAAGACAGCAACACGAGGCGCAGAGAACTTTCGCTACTTCGCGGATCTTTGCACGCGCGCCTCAGACGGGCATAGTTACCCAACGCCAACGCACCTGAACTACACGATGCGAGAGCCAATCGGTCCGGTCGGTGCCATCACGCCCTGGAACATGCCGTTCATGCTCGCCACCTGGAAGATCGCACCCGCACTGGCGGCGGGATGCACGGTGGTCCACAAGCCAGCTGAATGGAGTCCGTTAACAGCAACGCTGCTAGCGAAAATTGCGCTTGAAGCAGGCCTTCCGGCCGGCGTTCGCAACGTCGTCCATGGGCTGGGGGACAGTGCAGGTAGCGCATTAACACAGGACCCAAGAATCAAGGCGGTCGTCTTTGTTGGCGGAACAAAAACCGGATCGCGGATCATGGCTCAAGGTGCAGCGAGTCTTAAGCGCGTTCACTTTGAGCTCGGCGGGAAAAGTCCGGTCGTTGTCTTTGACGACGCTGACTTAGATCGAGCCGTCGATGCCGTAGCCTTCATGATTTTTAGTTTGAACGGACAGCGATGTAACGCAGGATCGCGCCTGCTGGTTCAGCGCTCCATCCACGACCAGTTCGTTGAAAGACTGACCAAGCGGGCACAAAGCATTCGGGTCGGGGACCCATTTGACCCAAACACCGAAGTAGGCCCGTTGATTCACGGTGTGCAACTCGCCAAGGTCAAAGAGCATTGCGAGCGGGCTCAGCAGGCAGGCGCCACGCTTCACTGCGGTGGCGCCCCCACTGGCAACCCCGCCCTGCACCCGCAAGGTCACTGGTTCGCACCAACCGTTGTGTCTGGGGTGACAGCCTCCATGGACATCGTCAGAGAGGAAGTCTTCGGCCCAGTCCTCGCAGTTCTACCGTTTGATGACGAGGCTGAAGCCTTGGCACTGGCCAACGACAGTCGATACGGTTTGTCGACCTACCTTTGGACCAGCAACGTAGGCCGCGTCCATCGTTTAGCCCGTTCATTTCAGTCCGGCATGGTTTGGGTCAATACAGAAATTTCCCGCAATTTGTCCACCCCATTTGGCGGGATGAAGGACAGCGGCATTGGCCGCGACGGTGGCGACTGGAGCTTTGACTTCTACATGGAAACACGCAATGTGTGCATTGCCCTTGACGAGCACCGCATTCCAAAAATTGGAAAGAACTGACATCTGCTATGAACACGACGACTTCCACACAAACAGTGCGAACACCGCAAGCCAAGCGGCCGAACATTCTGTTTATCACGACCGACCAGCAGCGCGCAGATTGCATCGGTTATGAAAACCACCGGCTGAAAACGCCGCACCTGGATGCGCTGGCACGTGCGGGAACTCACTTTTCCAACTGCATCACACCCAGCATTGTTTGCCAGCCCGCGCGGGCCTCCATCCTGACTGGCAGCCTGCCGCTGACGCATGGCGTTTGGGACAACGGTGTCGATCTTGAGCCGGCCGTGGGCCAACAAGGCATGGCGGCCAAGTTGGCGGCCAGTGGTTACGCCACGGCATTCGTAGGCAAGGCTCACTTTTCTTCAAAGATCACCTTTGCGCCAACAGGCACACCAGAGTGCCGAAAAAGTGCACCGGACTACCCTGATGACTGGTTGGGTCCTTACATGGGTTTTGACCACGTCGAACTGGCAGCACTGGGAAAGTTTCATCGCAACCGTTTGCCACAGGACGCGCCCACCATCCATCGCTTCGAGCACTGGCTCTTGAGTCATCCGAATGCTTTGGAGTTATGGAAAAGCAGCGCGACAGAAGGTAGCGGCGCCGCGCAGACTTGGGATTCAGGCTTACCTGAAGAGTGGCATAGCAGCACTTGGGTGGCCGACCAAATTCTGGCTCTTTTACACAGCCGCAAGGATGAAGCCAAGCCCTTCTTTGCATGGGCCTCTTTCCCCGATCCACACCACCCTTTTGATTGCCCCGCGCCGTGGAACTCCATGTACGATCCGGCCGACATGGCACTGCCAGCGCAGCGCACGCTCGATCTGGACAAGCGACCGTGGTGGCACCGTGCTGCGCTGGAAGGTTCGCCGCAGATCGCTGATCCTGAATTGGCCAAATTTCGATCCGAAGGGTTCAAGGTACCGCCACAAACGGACCAGCAACTCGCTGAGATGACGGCCAATTACTACGGCATGATCTCGCACGTTGACCACCACATTGGGCGCATTCTGGAAGGCCTGAAGCAGTCAGGCATGTATGACAACACCCTCATCGTTTTCGCCAGCGACCACGGCGACATGTTAGGTGATCATGGCCTGTACCTGAAGGGCCCGATGTTTTATGAGGGCGTTTTACGGGTTCCATTGATCGTCGCAGGACCCGGGATTCCGGTCAATCAAACCATCGACACACCCGTGTCCACCATTGACCTAGCCGCAACATTTTTGCAAAGTGCCGGCTTGGCATGTGACAGCGAACAAAGCCGTTCACTGCACCCCGTGATGCATCGCAAGGAGACACGCGAATGCGCCTGGAGTGAGTGGCAAGTGCATCCGGCTCGGCTGGGTGTGGCCCTTGAGCTTAGGGCAGTGCGCACGGCAAGATACAGCTACACACTTGAACTCGGCTCGGGCAGCGGCGAACTGTATGACTTGCAGGAAGACCCGCAGCAACTCGTTAACCGCTTTGATGATCCGGCTTGGGGGGGTGTGCGCAAACAAATGCAGGACTTGCTGATGGCACGACCGGGCCCGGTGCGCATGGTGCTGACTGAGCCCGTGGGAATTGCCTGATGACAACGACCTTGAATTTTTACAAAACTTGCTCATTCTGGCTGGCCATCGTTCTGGCTTTAGGGCCACTTTCTGCGCATGCGCAATGCACGGGGCTGTTGGAATCGCTAGACCGGTTGGAATCAACGGTGGGTGCAGAAAACACCGCCCGCGATGCGTTGGCGACGATCCGCCGTAACGCCCAAGACTGGAAGAATCTGCTGTTGCGAGGTCGTGATGCCAACGAGCGCCAAACGATGCAGGCCCGCTTTGACACCCAGACAAAAACCTATTTAGCTCGACTGTCGCAACTGAGAGAACAAATGAGCCCGCTCAGTCTGGCGCTTGATCGCCTAGACCTATTGGACCGGGAACAACTCAAACTATTTGACAAGTACCGTGCAGCGCTGGCGCGACACGGCGTGGACTCCTTGGAGGCTGCTGCTGTGGCAGACCGTGAAGTTCAAGGCGCGGATGTCGTCACTTTCAGGACACTTGAGCAGACCATTGAGGCGCTTTCTACCAGCAACCGCGCTGAGTTCCAAAAAGTACGCCAGGGCATACGCAATTGCCAAGCCCCGAACACATCCACGCAATAACAACCACCTCCATGAAAACCAACTCAGCACCTACGGGCGCGACCTTACTGATTGATGCGCTGGCGGCGCAAGGTGTGGACACCATTTTTTGCGTGCCAGGTGAAAGCTATCTAGCCGCCATGAATGCGCTCTATGACCATCGTGACAAGATTCAACTGGTTGTGTGCCGCCACGAAGGCTCAGCCACCTTCATGGCTGAGGCTCATGCAAAAGCGAGTGGGCGGCCCGGAGTGTGCTTTGTAACGCGCGCACCTGGTGCTACGCAAGCCTCTATTGGCTTGCACACCGCTCACCAAGATTCGACCCCCTTGATACTTTTCATTGGTCAAGTCAGCCGTGACTTCATGGAACGCGAAGCTTTTCAGGAAGTGGACTACCGTCGTATGTTTGAGCCGGTGACGAAGTGGGTCGCGCAGATTGATGACCCGGCACGAGTTCCAGAGCTGGTGAGCCGAGCCTTTCATGTAGCTCTGTCGGGGCGACGTGGACCGGTGGTTCTGGCGCTGCCAGAAGACGTTCTAAGCGCACAGGTGAGCCCGATACCGCGCATTGCAAAGGCCGCGATAGCGCCCGAAGTACCCCCCAGCGCGTCCGACGTCGCACATCTACTGGCTCTGCTTGACCATGCCGAACGACCACTGGTGATTCTGGGCGGCAGCGGTTGGAACCAAACTGCAGTGGACGAGATGGGTTCTTTTTTGCGCGCGGCTGGCTTGCCTGTTGCCTGCTCGTTTCGTCGACAAGATTTGTTCGACAACCTAGATTCACAGTATGTCGGCGTACTTGGTCTGGGAACAGACCCAGCACTGCACAAGGCAGTGAAAGAATCTGATCTGCTGTTGCTGATAGGTGCACGCATGGGCGAGGTGCCGAGCGCTGGCTACACGCTCATTGACTCGCCGCAACCGGCTCAAGTGCTGGTGCATGCCATGCCGTGCGCAGAAGAGCTAGGGCGTGTCTACCGCCCCGACCTTTCGATGCTCACGACGATGCCCGCACTGGCGCATGAATTAGCAGCCTTGACGTTGGCACCCGACTTAAAACGCCGCTTGCAGCCTTGGGTTCAGTCTCTTCATGAAGGCTATGAACGCTTCAGTGCCCCGACCCATCCGGCAACAGCATCCGTCCAAGGCCTATCGCCAGAAGGTTACCCAACTGTCGACATGGGTGCCATTTGGCATGTACTGCGCGAACTACTGCCGGCGGATGTCGTCATCACCAACGGAGCAGGAAATTACACGGCCTGGGCTCATAGGTACCACCGCTACAAGTGCTTTGGCAGTCAGATTGCGCCGACAAGTGGTGCGATGGGCTATGGCCTACCCGCCGCCATCGGGGCCAAGCTCGCAAGACCGAACCGACCCGTTTTATGCCTGGCCGGAGACGGTTGTTTCATGATGAGCTCTCACGAGCTCGCGACGGCCGTGAAACTGAAACTTCCTATCGTCATCGTTGTATTTGACAACCAGATGTACGGGACGATTCGGATGCATCAGGAGAAGTGGTTTCCTGAACGGGTTTACGGCACCGATCTTGAGAACCCAGACTTCGTCGCGCTCGCGCATGCTTTCGGTGCCCATGCGCAACTGGTAGAAAGCGCTGAGCAATTGATGGAAGCCATTTTGATCGGTTTTGAGGCGAACCGACCCACGCTGCTGCATGTGCGCACCGACCCAGAGCAAATCGGCCCTGGCGGCTCCATCACCGCCATACGCAAAAGCACCATCAGCAAGACGCCAGCATCCGCCGGCGACACCCGACAAGCCTAAATTCCCACTTTAAAAGCGGTCACTATGCAAAGCCAACTCATCGCTCAACCCAAAGACACCAGCAGCGCCATGTCTGCTTTGCCGATACAGATTGTGGTGCCCTTCCCACCCGGCGGAATTGACTTGATCCTGCATCTGCTGCTGCCTGAATTAGCCAAGCGGCTTGGCCAACCAGTCCATCTTGTGAATCATCCTGGCGGCACAGGCGCACATGGCTCACTGGAGGTCGCTAACGCCAAACCAAATGGTCTCACTTTGCTATTCGCATCCCAGGGACCGCTGGTCTACCAGCCGCAGATTAATACCGTGGGTTACGACGCACTGCACTCTTTCGTGCCAGTGTGCAGGGTAACGTCCACACCCAGCGTTCTGATGGCGTCGGGCAGTAGCGCCTTCAACAGTGTTGCTGATGTCGTGGCAGCCGCTGAAGCTGCGCCTGGCCGGATTGCCTACTCTTCGCCGGGAACTGGCGGATTGCCACACATCGGCATGGCAGCTTTTGCGAAGGTGATGGGCCTGGATTTGCAACACAAACCAATGGCCGGAGCAGCAGCGGCCATCAAGGCACTCAAAGACGGGCAAGCCGAGCTGATTGCAGAACAACTGCCCACGGCGATCGCGCTGGCCAGCGAAGGCGCGCGAATTATTGGGGTATTTGCACCGCATCGATTGAGTACGTTGCCCCACGTGCCGACCATGATGGAGCAGGGCTGCGATCTGAGTTTCCAGTCGTGGAATGCCTTGATGGCACCAGCGAACACACCCACTGCCACCTTGAAACGCCTGAGCGATGCGTGTCTTGCCGCCATGGTCGAGGCGACCCCAGAGCTGAACCAAAAGATGGGCGTGGACCCCGCTTACCTAGGCTCAGCGCAAACCGCAACATTCATTGCGAGCGAGCTTGACCGTGCGTGTGAACTCACACGACGCAGCGGACTGATCCATCAGAAGTGACGAATTATTTATAACAAAGGAGATTGGAGACATCATGCAAAAAAAATACATCACTGCCAGCCTAGCCGCCCTGCTATTGGTCTGCAACTTGGGCTCGACTGCACTCGCTCAGAGCTACCCAAGCAAGCCCATCACACTGGTCGTGCCCTACCCGGCCGGTGGCGGGGCAGACATCATTGCGCGGATGCTGGCTGAATCTATGAAGCCGATTCTCGGTCAACCGGTCACCGTGACCAATCGACCTGGCGGACAGGGCACGATTGGTACCGCAGAAGTTTTGCGTTTGCCTGCCGACGGCTACAACATTGTGCTGAGCGCAGCAGCGACGTTGACGGTACAGCCGCATCGTCAGGACTTGCCTTACAACACCCCGGACGATTACGACCCCATCATCAAAGCGGCTAATTTGCCGATGGTACTTGCGGTATTGACAAGCTCGCCCCTTAAAAGTGCAAAAGGCGCGTTAGACTTTGCGCGCGCTAATCCGGGAAAAGTACGCGTGGGTACGCCAGGCAATGGCTCCGTTGGGCACTTGATTGTTGCCAGCGTCAACACCAAGTCGGGCGTCAGGCTTGGGCATGTGCCTTACGCCAGCGGCGCTGAGTCGATTCCATCAATGCTCGGCGGACACATTGAAGCCGTGGTGGCGCATCCTTCTGAATTGCTTCCATTCGTCAAGGCCAAAACGGTCACTGTGCTGGCCGTTTTCGAAGAGCAGCGCAACCCTAATTTTCCAGACGCACCCACTTTCCGCGAGTTGGGCTACGACATCACCATGGGCGTTTACTACCCGGTGATTGCGCCCAAGAACATGCCGGCCGACATCAGAGCCAAACTATTCAAGGCCGCAAAGACAGCCATGGAAGGCCAGGCCTTCAGCTCCCGCGCCAAAGAGGGTGGCTACAACCTAGACATCAAGGACCCAGAGTTGCTGCGAAAAGACCTCTGGGCAGCCTACCAAGACAACGGACAGTTGGTCAAAGAATTGGGGATGGGCAAAAAATGACCGCCCGCTTGACCGGGATGATCGCCGCCATGTTTTTTCTCGTCATCGGCAGCGGAATGATGTTTCTATCACCGCGAATGGCTGGTGGACTCGGGGTGAGCGCTGCAGAGCCGGGGCCAGGCCTGTTTCCAATGCTGGTCGGTGCGCTTATGTTTATCGCGGCTACGGCACATCTGGTTCAGACGATGGCACTAACTCACGCTGAGGCAGTGCCACCCTACCGGGCACCCCGCGACATCCTGTTGCTCATTGCCACAATTGCCGGCTACATCCTGCTCTTGCCACGCGCCGGATTTTTTGTAGCCGCGTTTTTGTTACTGCTGGGTTCTCTTTCAATATACGACATGCCTAGTTGGTGGCGCCGGATCGCCACTTCAGCGATCTCAACACTCATCTCCTATTGGGTCTTCACGCTGGGTTTAAGCGTGCATATGCCGACTCCAACCTGGTTCAACTGACATGAATGCATTTGAAGGCTTGGCGTTTGGTTTTTCCATCGCCCTTCAGTGGCAAAACCTGCTCGCCTGTTTCACCGGTGTCTTGATCGGTACTGTCGTTGGCGTCCTGCCGGGCATTGGGCCCATCGGCGCCATGGCACTGTTACTTCCAG
>Ga0075464_10000943_pt1 | contig 12981 bp, 24 predicted proteins | sample DEB19_08_DNA_5_FD_75068 | JGI IMG/M metagenome (GOLD analysis project Ga0075464, IMG submission 75068) | Aqueous microbial communities from the Delaware River and Bay under freshwater to marine salinity gradient to study organic matter... | ecosystem: Environmental > Aquatic > Marine > Coastal ...
CTACCAAAAAGGCGGGGTTTTCGGCTTCGTTAGAAGCATTTGTGGTTAAATTATCATTCATCTTTCTAAGTTTATTTTGTGGTTAAAATCCCGCCCTTCTGGTAGCTGCAAAACGTTATAGGGCATTTAAGCGTAGGTGTAAGCGACATACTTCACAAACTCATATTGTTTCCCATTTATATCTTTAAATTTCAAAACTTGCCCATTGTCATTAATATGGGTTGCCTCTCCTTTAAATAACACTTTCCCATCTTCTCTAACTTCCACTTCATTTTTGTAACCTATTCTAATCGTTTGTGAATAGTTATCGATTGTTTCTGACATTATCATATTTTCAAAAATAAACGCCCTATAACATACAATAACCGCAAGTGGGGGCGATGTGCCACATTGAAGCTATCTGCACCTAATAAAGTTTATCGTCAAGTGAAAGGTCGGTGCATTTTATCCCCCACCTGACGGTTATTGTCAGCCGTTACCACTCATTTTGCAGGGACTTCCCACCAATAGAACGGAACTTTTTGTATTATCAAGCTTCTCATCCAACGGTGAGTTATTTTTAAATACAGCCATACTAATAAAGCTTGTATTAAATTAAACCTCGTAACGCCTGTAAAACTTGAACTTATCCAATAGGTTGAAAACAAGGCTCGTTTGTAAAAACTTTTACCTATTGGACACCAAATACGTTTACCGTTGGCGTTGCTTTTGATTATGTATAATTTTTTCATGTTATTTTTCTTATAAAAACGAGTGGTAACAACAAATTGGCTCAATTCCGCTTCGCTCCACTAAGCCAATTCTCTGCCGTTATGTTCAATAAAAAAATAAGGAAAACAAAAAGCCAACGCTCTCCTTGTTTTTTTCAAAAACATAAAAGGTTTAAAACCGTTACTCATTTAATCTTTCTTTTGTATAACTAAAATTCTCTTTAAATCCTTCCCCGTAAAGCAATGATACCAATTTTGAAACTGATGCACATATTCAATTTTAACAGCACTATACAATGATGATTCCATAAAATAGAATATTTTGTTTTTAGTAGAAAAATAAAAACCTGTTGAATACCCATCATACACATTATCATCTTGAAAAACGCTTTTATCATTTTTATTTACGGAAAAATTGAATTTTTTCATCCATTCATCTGTTAATGGCATTGGGTTTATATCTTTTTCTAATGTCCAATAATTTTGTGGGCAATGTCCGTAATCATCAATTTCGAGATTGATACCAATATCACTAATGCTTTCAACTCTAATCGGCACATTTTTATTATTAAGTACATAGTTCCCAATTCTTAATTCCGTTGTTTTCATTTTTTAATTTTTAAAATCGTTAGTATTTTGATAAATGTTCCCAACTATCATAATTTTTTCATCCTCAAAGTTGCTTATGTATTCAGTATCGTATTGCATCCCTCTAATTACAAATTCAAATCCTGCACTTTTTACATTCCAAACAACATCCCAATAATTATTCAAATATTCTCCAAATAATTCAACTATACACCCTTCGTATAATTCATTGCCTTTACAGTCTTTTCTTCCAATATACGGCAATGGTATTATTTCGTCTTTCGGTTGTGATTGTTTAATATCATCAGCATAAGCAATTACTCCATTGGTATCCCATTCTTCAAAAAATATTTCTCCTGTTTGTAAATCCAAATAGTATTGTTCGGGTGGGTTCACCACTTTTTTTCTGCCATCTTTCGGATATTCAAACTCATCTTCAAATCTTTTTTTTGAGTTATTCCAAAGTCTATAATTTATTGGTTTCATATTCTAAGTTTTAAAAGCCGACACACGCCAACCTTTTTTTTTGTTTTCCTTATTTTTTTACTAAACATAACACGGGCTTGGTCAATATTGCCATTTTTATTTGTTTATTTTTTTTTAGTTGGTAAAATGGCAACATCGCCAAGCCCCAACCGTTAGCAAACATATTAAGAAGCGTCCTGTGTTTTTGATTGTTCTTCAAAATATTTTCGCCAATCTTCTTTCCATTTATGATGTATTTCTACACCATCAGAAATTGAAAATTTACCTTTTAACTTTTTCAATCTTTCTTGCAGTCTAATTACTAAATCTGCGTGTTGATAACCTATCCCAAGTTCAGCCATATTACAAGCCATTCTTAGAAATTCAATTTCTTCTTTTCGGTCTTTAATTTTTACTTCCATTTTTATAATTATTTAGTTATTAATAAAATACGTTTGCTAACATTGTATATAAAAAATAGGGGTCTCAGTCTTTGAGTGAGACTTACTGCCATTAATTAAGGGGTTGCACCCTCCAGAAAACTGAGCCACTCTCATACCCCTACTTTTCATATACTTTACCGTTAGGCGTAATGCCACGCCGACGCACGGATTAGTGTAAATCTTCTTCCTTAATATCTCTGTAACTTTTTAGCTGTTCGATAAGCTCGTCAAGTTGTTCGGTAAGCATTACCATTCTCAGTTCTTTGATACCTCGCTCTCTGACAATAACAGATTCATTGTTAACTGTGTATTTTACATCGTCAACTAAGAAAATTATTTCGTGTACCTTTTTAAATTCTTCACCAACTTTCTTGTAAAGTAGGTTTTCTCTTGTCTGCAATAATTGATTCATTTTTTATGTTTTTAATAGTTAGTATTCCTTCTCTTCTGTGGCACATACGCCTAACACAACCTAAAATCAATTTGCGTGTTAACGCTCAAATATTTTAGTTGGTTTAGCAAACTGCTTTTAGCTTGATGCCGTTAGGTGCAAGTTTTAAAACCCTCCCCACCTGTGTTTATATAGCGTTGTTTAGTCAATTGGAAAATATCCATATTCAGGATTAAAAGAATACAATGATGCACATTCTCTTTTAGCCTTATTTCTCCATCCAACCATAATTTCCATATCCCATTCTTCAATTTCAATTATTTCTTTATCGTCTTTAATTGCCTTACATATTAATTTTTTAGGCATATCCTCTTTTTTTCTTTTTTCCCACCAATTTAATTTTTTAAATAAATGTGGATATTTTTCTAACGTTTGTGAAGAAGCGTATTGATAATTTCCGTCATTTACATAATGAAATTTATCCAAATCATGTTCTTCAACTAAATCGCCAATTCCATAAAGAGAATTTGGATAGTCTGCAATTACTTCAAACCTTGGTGACATTAATTCTTTAGCAGTCATTTTTTGTTTTTATTTAAGTTAATAATTAATTTTTCATTCTGCTACTCTTCGTTTTAAAACCAGACACCTAACCCAACCCTTGCTCAATTTGCGAATTACATAACTGCTAAGCAAACTAAGCAAGGCTCGATAACGTTATAAGAAATAGCTACTTTTTGGTTTCTAAAAGACTTTCTAATTCTAACTTCCAATCATCCATCATTGTTTTTAAATGGTCTTTTGATACTTTATCTGTATCTGCTTTTTCAAGATTTAATAACATTTCTTCTAAAAATTTAATATCTTGATTTACTACTTTTTTTAAATTTCTATTCATAATAATAATAATAATAATAAGTTTAAATTACCCGCTACTTCTTATAACAGGTGTTTGTAGCTACCAGCCGAAATTATGTTGGTGTGTAGGCTGGTAGCTACAAACACCGTAACGTTACCCACTATCGCACATAGTCATTCTGTGATAAACTATTTTCCTAATTATAATAGGCTCATCTTTTTCAACTTTTTTAAAATTAAGTAGTAATAAAAAAGGAAATAATATTAAAATTATTGTTTTCATTTTATTTTGACCGTTTATTCAACAAATATAAGAATAATTTCCTAATTAAAAATAAAAAGTTATGAACAATGTAGAATAGTTCTAATCTTCTTTAAAATATTCTACAATAACTTTTTTCGCATCCTCAAATCCAAAACAACAAACAGCTAAATATTTTTCTTTATTTAATTGCTCAATTACTTCTTTTTGTTCAATGCTTAATTTACCAACAGACTTTACAATTTTACCAGCGTCCTTACCTTTTATAACTACTCGATTATGTGAGGGAACTTTAAGCTCAATAGCAAGTCCGCAGTATACTAAAACCTTTTGTTTCTTTTCTCCAATCATTTTAAATTTATATTTTGGTTTTAAGAAAATAAAGTCGCAAATGCCTTTTTTAGTGCCCATAATTGAATGTTTGTAGCATTCAAATTTAGACTTCCTACCTTCACTTGGAATATGAGTGTAAACAATGTCTGGATAATTCTTATTAATGAACTCCACTAGTTCAGCATGAATCTTATCCTCAAATCCCAAATATTTAAAATAGGGATTTAAGGTATAATGCCTTTTAATTTTTTCTTTCATTTTAAATATTATTTTGCCCTAATCGATTACAAGCCACGTCAAAAATTTCTTTTACATTTTCCATCATAATGAAATTTCTTTTTAATTGTTTAGCGACAAAACCACTAGTTCCACTTCCGCATGAATTATCCAATATCACATCTCCTTCGTTTGAGTATGTTCTGATAAAGTAGTCACACATTGCCTCTGGTTTCTGACACTCGTGAAGATTTGATTTCTGTTTATCACTTGCAAAAACCTGTACACTTCTTGGATACCTATCTGTTTTTCCGCCACCTTTAATTTCACTACTAGCTTTATTATAAATAGTACTTTTATTTTGAATATCTATCTTTTTAGTAAACGTATTACTTGGCTTATGACCTTCTGTCATTTGAGGATTGTACGTTGGTAGTTTCTTGTAAAAAACCAAAAGATTTTCATGAGCCTTCATCGGCATTTTCTTTGCGTTAAAATGTCCTGTAGCGTGAGTTTTTTCCCAAATCCATTCATATCTTAAAAGAGGTAGATTACTACATGCTAAAATCTTATCAAATGGTAGTTGAGCATTCAATAAAATAGCTCCATTATCTTTAATAATTCGCTCATAATGTTTCCATAATTCGGGTAGATTAATCTCGCAATCCCATTTCGCATTTGTAGTTAGAAAAGGCAAATCAGCAAAAATCATATCAATACTTTTATCAGGAATACGATTCATTAAATCAAGGCAATCACCATGATAAATTTTATTGAGTTCTAAATTTTCCATATCTTATTTAACTTCTTCGTAATTAACCTCATCATCATCTTCTGGTGGGAGTTCGTTCATAGTGTCTCGCATTTTTGTAGTGCCAGATTTGTAATTATTAGTTTTTGTAACTTTGATTTCTCCATTAGGCATTTCTGTTACGTCTTTGTATTGTTCATAGGTTTCAACTTCCTCCTTCAGCTTCGCACCTCTAAGCACATGGCTAAAGTTATCTCTTAAAGCAAAGCCTATCGCTCTATACATAAGCATTCTCCAACGATAAGTTACCCAAGTAGTACCTTTCCCACTAGGATTTTTCTTCTCCCACAATCCAGCTAATTTCGCATCAGCTACACTAAATCTTGAAATCTGTTCTTTTCTTCCAAATCGCTTTACTCTACATACTGCCGTATATGAATCAGTTCCTTTTTCTCCTTCCCAATACTGCTCTAAATCTTCTAAGTATCCTGAAACTTCTACCAATGCTAAAGCGGCTTCAGTTCTAAGGGTTGGAATATTGTCAATAACAAAAATGTCACGCATTCCTAGAAACATATCTACGCCCAAAGATGCAGCCCAACGTAAAGAAACATAAACTGCTTCTGGATTTTTTAAGTGAGCAGGAGCAAGACCTGATTTATAATAGATGTTTGCCATAGTCCAAATTTCCTCATGAGAATATTCTTTAACTATTCCCATTTGAGATTTATTTGTATGCTCAACTTGAGAGTTAGATTTAATTGATTCAATTACAGGCGTTAATTCATTTTTAGGATTCATAATTTCTTTTGTTTTTTCTTTAATTTTTGCCATTGTTTTTGTTTTTTAAGTTATTTTCTTTTTTTAATCTCCAATATTCTTTTCTTATTTCACTTTGTCTTCTCTTCGTATCTTCTGAGTGAGTTCTTCCTGTTTGATAAATTCTTTGTTTTTCAATAGACTCTAAGGTTCTCTTTTTTCCTTTGTTTTTATCTGAAATCTTAGCTTTTGTTTCATCAGATTGAGTTTTTCCTAACATAGGGTTTTTATCGCCCTTACTTTTTTTACTTTGTTGAGCTTTTCTTTCTTCGGTATGTGTCTTTCCTATATTTCCTTTTCTTATTTTTTCTTTAGTTTCATCAGAGCAGTGTTTTCCGTAGTTAGGATGATTTTCGCCCTTATAATTATCAGATTTCCACTTACTCATTTTAGACTTAGCTTCCTCAGTATGCTTTTTACCATAAAAATGATTTTTATTTCCTATCTGACGAATACTATTTTTCATATTTGTTTCATCTGACGATTTACTTCCTATTTTTGATTGCCTTATTTTTTCTCTAGTCTCAGGACTGTTGACCTTTCCTTTATTCGCTTCTGATATTTTCTTTTTAGATTGTTCAGAATGTGATTTATTATCTCCGCCCATGGATAAATTTAACCCATTTTTACTATGGTCTATAAATGATTTGAATTCAGTGATGCATAAAGTCTCTAACTTATTAAGTTCACTGATAGTTTGGTCTTTATCTAATTCTTTTGTATCCAATATATGAATAAGTTCAAATACATGATTATACAAGCCATGTTTAGTTATGGATTTAAAGATAAGCATTTGTTGTCTCGGTTTCCCTACTTTATAACCTACGTAAAATCTATACTCTACATCTATTGATTGACCAATATAAATTTTACCAGTAGGCGAAGTTATTCTATAGATAGAAGCTATTTTAATTCTATTATTTTTATTTCCCTTCACTTCCACCATATCTACTACAATAGGAACGTCTAATCTACCAACTAAGTCTGTTTTTAACATATTTTTTAACGATTAATGTTTAAAATTTTATCTTCATTTAGACTTTCGAAACGTCTATCAGAATCATTTGTTCCGAAGTTGTAAAAGTAGTCAATTTTTTTCGTATAATCGTACAATCGTGAAAAACTTTGTGCAACTATTATGAAATTTAAATCTCTTTTTATATCAAAAAACCATTTTGGATTTGAATCAAGTAATAGGAAGTCATCGATTATAATAGTTTTATTTAAATTTTGAGAAATTGACTTAATTACCATTTCCTTATTTTCTTTAAATGTCATGTGGCGATTTAAAACTAATTTGTTTTCATCAAGAATAGAGTCGTATTCGTTATTTGGGTCTATTATAAAATAATTTTTCAACTTTGGTAATATGCTATTTTTGATAAAATAAGTTTTGCCTATTCCACGCTTACCTACTATAGCTCGTTTAATTCTAAAGTCTGTTAGTAAATTTGCTTTTTGGAGGAAGTAAGCACATTCCAAATGGTCTAATTCCATTTTTAGATTAGCAACTTCACCTTTTAGTTTGAAGTAATTATCCTTGTATTCTAAAAGTTGGTTTAAGTCTTTTTTCTTTATGATTCGTAATGCCATTTTTAATTTCTTTGGTTATTAATTCGTTATTGCTGAAGTTGATTAAATTTCTTTGTCGTTGTAAAAATAAATAGTGAGTCCAACTATTTTAATTCTGTCTGGAGTTACTCCATATTCAGAATCTAATATGTTCATCCAAACAAGAACAGCATTTTCATTATGTAATTCTCTTTTGAACCATTTTAATTTTTTATTTTTTAATGCCATTTCAATTTCTTTGATTGTTAATTTCTTCTTGCTCCCTATAAATATCTTTTAATTCTTGGCTCGCTAAATAAGGTTCAATCTTTTCTTGCTTGTAACCATTAGCGAAAACCGTTTTTTGTAAATCACATATATCGCAGTAAAACCTTCTAACTCGATTTCCTTTAGGGAAGTATTGATTAGGTTTTGTGTTTTTTAACTTTTCAATTAATCTAACAGGGCTATTGCAGCAATCGCAGTAAAATATTTCTTCCATTACTTATATCCTATTTCAACATCATAACCTAAATGAATAAGTACTGCCGATAGTGCTTGCTCTACACTTGTAGCATCTTTATTTTCAATTTTTTCGCCATTTACAAAAATATCTGTTCCATAAGTGAAGCAACACTTATCTCCGCACTCATGTGTCCAGTCTTCAAATTCTATTTTTAGCATTTTATTTTCTGAAACATCTAATACAACAATATGGTCAATAGCCTCTTGTCTTAAAGATTGAATGACTTTCTTATTAGATTCAATTTCAGATTGAGCCATGAAATACAGCATCACTAAATCATTTTTTTCTATTTTTTGTATTTCTTTTATTGTTTGCATATTTTAATAAGATATTGATTTGTCCCAAATTAGTACCTGTCCAGAAAATAATTTTGGGTAATTAAACCAAGATTTTAAATCTTCTAAGTTGAGCCCATCGTTTTTAGCTATCAAATGCGAATCTTCAGCACCTATCTGGCAATAAAATTTACCGTCCAAATAAATGCTAAGTTCATCAGCCTCATCATGTTTAATTTCGAAGTCAAAAACCGTTATCTCTACATCAGGAGCAATTGTAATTTGTTTAGAATGATAAGCACCTTTTCGTCCGCTTTTAGGATTAATATCTTCACCCCAAACTCGAATACTTGCCTTGTCTCCTGTCTTCCAACGTTTGCCATTTCTAATAGTATGGAACTTGGTTTCAGTAATTTCAGAAACTACAGAATCATAAAATCCTAGTAATTGAGTTGGCGTTAAATTTGGATTTAATTCTTTAAGTTGCTTAAAATATAATCCATTTTTTCTTACTGGAATTACTGAGCCAAGAGCACTGTATATTTTTTCTACAAAATACGTAAGCTGTCCTTTTTTAGGATGGTAACTAGGATAGAATCGACTCACAGAAATAACTTTAGCCATTATTTTAAAATTTTATATATTTTTTTTCAATTTCACTCCAGATTATTAATGTGTAATTGTCTAGAAGTGAAAATCTATTTATTGTCAATAACCTATAGTCATCATCTCCAACTTTATTTTTATTAATTATATCAAGGACTGAATTAGCATGTTTTATAGCCTTTTTGTAACTATAAGTTATAGCTAATGTTTCTCCACCATAACCAATTTCGTATCTATATATCATTTTTTTTACTTAAGTATGGTTGAAGTTTTCGGAAAAATTAGGATTCCATCGATTTTCCAAGCATTCAAGTTATTTTGAAGTTCTGGTCTATGTAATTGGATAGCCTTTTTAATTTTAGCTTCGTCTACGCATAAATATTCTCTAGGCACTAAATTTTCATCAATAATAGAGTGTAAAAAATCAGTACGAATATTTTTAACTTTTTCGGAAGCAACTTCTTCTTCCTTCGCTTTTTCAACTAATGAATTTTGGTAATCAGAAATTAATTCATCTCTTTTTTCAGAAGCGATAATGCAAGAGCCATATTTCTCAATAGTCTCATTTACTTTATCGGCTACTTTTTTAATGCCTAGTGATGAGAATAAAGTAAATAACTCTTGTTTAGCAGTCATTTCTTTATTTTCTTTTTCAAGCTCTTCATTTTTACGTTTTTCGTCATCTACTAATTTTTGAGCGTCCAATTTTTCTTGATTTGCTTTCATTAATAATTCAGCATCTCTTTTTTGCTCACCTTCTAATAATTCAGTAGCCTTTTTAGCCTTATCAATTTCTTCTAATAAAGGTCTTCGTTTGTCAATCGAATTGGTTAATTCAATAATCTTATCAGTAGCCTCCTGAAAATATTCCTTGTAAAATTCTTCTTTTAAAACTATTGATTTAACTTTTAATTTAAACGAATCCAATTCTTCTAAGGTATTACATTTTTCTAAGGCAGTTATTCCATTAGTAGTAATATCAGATAATTTCTGGCGAACATTTGCTACTCTTTGCTTTTCAGCTAATTCTTCTGCTTCTTTATCCGCTTTTTCTTTAGCAATACGAGCAACTTCAATAAGTCGTTTACGCTCTTTTTCGCTATCATATAAGGTAATAGCTAATTTAAGTCTGTCAACTTCTTTTTTGAATGGTTCAGTAATATCTGCTTTTACTTTATCATTATTAGCGTCAATTTTTTCTTGATAAGGAGTATTATATTCCTTTCTAGCCTTTTCTGCATTAGCTGAAATAGTAACTAATTTTTTTCCGTAACTTTTCGCATTATCATTATCTGCATCGTCTTTCGGATTAATAATTTGTTTAGATAAGGCTAAAATCTCATCTCCTAAACTTTTAAACTCATTAATGTAATCAAGAGTTTTAGGTTGTTCAGCAACTGGTATTTCTAAATTTGAAGGTATAGCTAAAGCAACTACTTTTTTTGTTTTTAAAGTAAGGTCTTTTGAAAATCCTTCGCCTAAATTAGTATCTTCGTGAAACGCACTTTCGTCATTATCATTAGTTATTACTTCTAACGCTCCTTTAATGTCTTCGCAGAACAAAGATTCTTTTTCTTTTTTTGATGTTTTTGCCATGGTTTTTATTTTTTAAGGTTTTTAGTTTATGAATAATTCAATTTTTTCTATTTTATTAACACTCTCTAGAATAAATACATTTCCTGTTTTAAACGGTATATTTAAAGGTATATCTTTTAATTTAGATGTGTATGCACTTGATGTATTCATATATGCTATTCCAACATCTTGATATTTAAAAACATTATCTCCTATTTTAAAAAAGCTAAACATATTAAATCCTTCATTTTCGTAAATTAACCTAACTAGCTTTATCTGTCCAGAAAAACAAAAAACATCATTGATTATTAAATTATTATCATTAGGCAAAATTGTTAATCTTCTACTTTTAATTGGCTTAAATCCACCACTAAACTCTCTTAATTTCATTTTTCTATAGCATTAGTATTTAATTCAAAAACAGTTATTTCTGGAATAGCCATATAAGACTTACAATTAACTTTAAGAGGGCAATCCATACATCTTAAATAATCTGGTTTGGCTTCAAATCCTTTTTTCAGGAAGTATTTCAGCCATTTTGCGGTGGTCGCTATAAAAGTTTTATGCAATTCCATATCTTCCTCAGTTGTATTAAAAATAATACTTCTATAATCATAATCATTAGTATTTGAGAAGATTAAAAACATGAAAGGATACTCAACTCCATATTTTAATTTTGATAAGAATTTATAATGAATTGGCTGTAAAATTAATCTTTCTTTTGAGCTAAGCGTATCTAAGTTCCAAGAGAAGTCGTTAAACCTAGAAGATTCGTCTAAAAGTCCTGATGCCTTAATGTCGCAAATAAATTTTTGTCCTTTTTTTATCAAGACTTCACCATCTTTATTTTTTATATCTCTGGTTGGTAATCCAATAAAATCTAAAGTGCCTTCTAATCCGTCAACAATCCACTTTTCTTGCACAGATGTAATTTCTATTCCATGGTAAGCGATAAAATTCTTGAAATTCTCTGCTTGAGTTTCCATTCGCTTATAAGGAGCTGTTAATTCCCCCTTTGCGGTTTTTTCTGGATGAGGAATTGAACCAGTCTTGGTATTTGCACCTATACATAAAAATTCGAAAAAATTTCCAAGAGCCATAACGGGACTCGGTTTAAATAATTCAAAGTTTTTATTTAGATATTTTTCAACGAAAACTAGTCCGCAAGACTTGCCTAGTCGGTAATCCGTCAATTCTTTCATTAATGATTGACTGATGTTTATTTCTGAATTGTCTGCCATTTTTTAATTATTAAGTTGTTTCTTTTACGCAAGTTTTTCGTTAGGTTAAGTCCTAATAAATATGATTGTATTTTAACTTATTATGCTTAAATTTATCATGCTGTTGTTTAAATGCTTGTTAATTTTTCATAGGGTTTCGAGCGAAAAGTAAAAGCGATTCTTGATTGGGTCGCTTTCTTTTTTTTAAATTTTTAATCATGCCTCTATTTGACCTATTTGATGCAAAGATAATAAATTAAAACTAATTAATAAATTTTATATTTAAAAGTTATGAACAATGCGATTAATAAAATAAAGATTACGAGTTTTTAATTTCGCAATATTCCTTCTTTACCTTAACTTGATAAGAACCGAGCATGCTTGACCAAGTGCCTTTATATTCGGTCTTTAATTCTTTTACTACATGCACCGTTGAACCTTCAGGGATTCCATTATGGGCTTTTGTTATTCTGACCTTCATGTATTTTATTATTAGTTATCTTTAAGTTTATGAAACCAATCAAGAGTTTTTAATTCATCAGGTAATTTCTCGCCTAAAGGAAACCACTCATCAAATTGTTTCACTTCTTCAATAGTTTCTGGAAATTTTTTAAATTCAGGCATCCAAACATATCCAAGTGAATTTTCATCAACGTGCATACGGTTAGATGCTCTTGCTTGATTAATTTCATTTGGTTTTAAACTTGATGTGCATACAATTGTACCTTTATGTTTGGCGAGTAATTCAAGTAATTCTTTAATTGTTGTCATTTTATTTTTTTAATTAGTTAATCATTCCATTGTGCATTTGCTCTGTATCTTGATGGCGACCAAGTTGCTGGCTTTTTATAATTTTCAATAGCTTCATTTAATTCGTCTAACTTTTCTTGAATTACTTTAGGGAGCGTAATATCATCATTTTCAGTTGCCATTATATCTTCCCAGTATTCAGTAGTTATTTCATTGTAATAATTTCCATAGCAAATAAATATTGAAAGCGAATGCTTATCATGTTCGTTGTCATCGCAATATTCTTCAATATCTTGGAAGTCTGAAAAATATTTATCAAAATCTTCTACATATAACATCGATTCGCCATCCCATTCCTTTGATAAAATTTGTTTAGGTTTTTCAGGCGGTTCACATGAGTCGCAAAAGCATCTAAATTTTTCACGAATTCCATTGCCACACTTGCATTTGAAATGTGTAGCCAATTTTTCTTGAGCCCGTTACGCAAAACCTACACAAATCTAAACCTCTCGATTCTGACTGCTGTTTGCTTCCTGTTTCAACGAGTTCCCACGATTTTTTGTAGGTTTTTCTAACTCTTCACAGGCTTTCTCCGTGTAACTCACGGTATAATTTTTTATGTTTATCGATGCGTTTAAATCC
>Ga0075464_10000944_pt1 | contig 12979 bp, 14 predicted proteins | sample DEB19_08_DNA_5_FD_75068 | JGI IMG/M metagenome (GOLD analysis project Ga0075464, IMG submission 75068) | Aqueous microbial communities from the Delaware River and Bay under freshwater to marine salinity gradient to study organic matter... | ecosystem: Environmental > Aquatic > Marine > Coastal ...
AGGCTTTAGTGGTCGCCGTGCGCCCACAGGAGCAAGGCGTCTCTGCCCTCCACCACCAGATCAATCTTTTGACCCACAGGCAAACACAGCTTGGTCTGCACGTGGCCAAACGGCAAATCAGTCAGCACAGGGGCTTTGATTTGCGTGCGCAGCCAATCGACCACGCTTTGGAGCTTGAAGCCTTTGTCATACGGCGTCAGTTTGTAGTTGTTGAATTGACCGAACACAACGGCCTTTTGCTGCGCCAACACGCCGGCGTGGAGCAACTGGGTCAGCATCCGTTCAATGCGGTACGGATGCTCGCCCACGTCTTCGAGGAACAGCACACCACCTTTGATCTGCGGGAAATAAGGCGTGCCCAGCAAAGAAACCAAGACCGATAGGTTGCCCCCCCACAGCACGGCGTCATGCGCCCACACACCGGGGCGGCGCTGGGCGTTGGCCGTGGCGCAACCGGTCGAGAAATGCCAGCCCGCGCCCTCGCCCTGCCCGCTGACCATGTCGTCAAAGCAGGCTTCCATGATGTCATCGGGTGCTTCAGCTCCAAAGTCTTCACCCACGGCAGGGCCGGCCCAAGTGACCGCACCCGTCTTGGCGAGCAAGGCGCTTTGGAAAGCCGTGAAGTCGCTCAAGCCCACAAACTGCGTGCCTTTGGCAATGGCCTTGGCAACTTTTTTGTATTGAATGCCGGGCAAGATGCGCGTCAGGCCGTAGCCGCCGCGTGAAATAAGGGCGACATCCGCGCCGCTGTCGGCAGCACGGTGAATGGCGGTCAAACGGGTGGTGTCGTCCCCTGCAAAGCGGGTGTGACGGCTGAGCGCATCGGGGTCTACCTCCACGTCGTGACCGAGTTGGATCAGCCGGGTCACCCCGCGTTTGAAGGCTGCTTTGTCGCGCACCGCGCCGCTGGGAGAGTAGATGTAGATGTAGGCCATGCCCACATTGTCGCGGAGAATTTAGTCGCGTTTGTAGTGCAGCAAGCGTCCACGGTAAGGGCTTAAATCTTCTAATGCTTCGTTGATGATCAACTCCGTCACCGAAAACCCCATGTTCGCCATGTCTCGGTGAAACGCGCTGCGGTTGCCGCGATTGGGGTCGACGATGAGCACCTCTGCACCGTCCGCCGCGTGCTCTTTGATGAAGCCAGAGAGCTGAGCGGGGTGGCTGCGTTCGTACAACACGTCGCTGGCTATGAGCAGATCAAACTCCCCTAGCCCTTTGTTCACCCTGCCCCAGTTGCCTGTTTCGTAATGCAGCGGCGGCAAGTGGTTGAGCAGCAGATTGGCTTTCAGAAAAGTTTCGGTGAGCGGGTGGCAATCGCTGGCGGTGATGTTGCCTTCGCGCCGGTGTACCACCAAGCTCGCCAAGGCCAAGCCGCAACCGACCTCCAAAATACGTTTGTCTTTGAGAACCCATGTCTGCATGAGGTCCGCCAGCTTTTGAGCCGAAGGCCAAACCATCCCAAACAAAGGCCAAGTGGCGGACGAGATGCCGGCTTCTAGGGCCAGATGCAAGGGGTCAAAGAACTGTTGCTTGTCCAGCAGCGAGCGAATTTGTAAATCAGCCCCACCTCCTACACCGACCCTCTGAAACTTCACTTCGTAACCAAGGGGGGATGTGGCTTGGGCTGTCATGGAGCGGCCAACAAGGTGCGTAAAGCACGCGGGCCTGCCAAGTGGCCTCGGTCTGGGTAAGGGGCGTCGCGCAGCACGGCGCTCAGGGGTGGCGCATCCATCCATTCCACGGGGAGATGAAGGCCCGTCAACAAAGCCGCCATCTCACGCGGCGCATGCACGGCCAAGGGCGCTGGCTCGATGCTGGCGATGAATGCTTGCAGCACCTGTGCATGCCAAGCAAGGCGATGTGTCGCGACTTTTTTAGGTTTGTCTGACAGCCCAAAACCGGGCAAATCCACAGCAATGACAGGCTGCGTTGATTGGAGTTGCGGCGCAAATTGCGCGCTCCAACCGTCTAGCCCGTGCAGGTACACATGGGGGGGCGCTTGCAAGTCAGTTCGGTTGTCAAACCAGTGCAAGCGCAAACCGTCCAAGGGTGGCAAATGAGCGGTGTAGTGCGAGAGCGACAGCGGCAAGTCAAGACTGGCAAAAGCGGCCTCTGGCGTTCGCAGGGCGTCTTCGCGCAAGGGCTCTTTGCTGCGTTGTTGCTGCTCACGGCGTTGTTCAAAAAAGCCTTGTAGCAGCTGCGCGCAGGCGTCGGCCAAAACACCACCGGTGACTTGGGTTTGGTGGTTGAGTTGGGGTTGGGCAAACAGGTCCAGCACCGAGCCGGCAGCACCCGTTTTGGGTTCGGACGCCCCAAACACCACGCGTTTGAAACGCGCATGCAAGGCCGCACCGCTGCACATGGCGCAGGGTTCCAGCGTGACATACAGGGTGCAGTCGTCGAGTCGGTAGTTGCCCAGCACTTGTGCGGCGGCACGCATGGCGTTGACCTCGGCGTGGGCGGTGGGATCAATCAGGGCTACAGGGGCGTTGTGGCCCGTGGCAATCACCTGCCCTGCCCTGACCACCACAGCGCCGATCGGCACTTCACCCACATCGGCAGCGGCTTGCGCTTGGCGCAATGCCAATTGCATGAAGCCCTCATCTTCAGGCGAGTGCATGCGGGTCATGCCGGTGGCGACACCATGCCCAGCTTGACCATCCACTGCGCCAAGGCCTGTTCATCCGGCGTGCCTTGGGCATAGGCCGCGTGCAACGCGGTGTGAGACTCAGGCCGGTGTTGGTTGAGTTTGAGCTTGCATTGCAACTCGGTGATGCGCAGCTCAAACGCGACGATGCCGCGCAGCATCTTGTGTTGGTACTCTTCCCCCAAACCACGCCACTGAGCGGCATAGGCAGGCTCATGGTCGCCAATGAGTTGCTTTAGCAGCCGGTCTTTGGCTTGCGGCTCCTCCACCAACGTTGCTTCGACCTTGGCATGCACGGCCAAGTAGCTCCATGTGGGCACACGTGCGAGGTCTGGGTACACCTGGGGCGACATATAGGCCTGCGGGCCCATGAAGGTCACCAGCGCTTGAGGCCGCGCTTGCAGATAGCGCCAATGGGGGTTGGGTTTGGCACAGTGGCCCAGCAGAACTTGCTGGCCGTCTTGCTGCGTCAAATGAAGGGGAATGTTCGTGACGAACGGGAAACCGTCGTCATCCACGCTGATGAGGCTGGCAAATGGATAAGCCTGCATCAACGCGCATGCATGGGCCTCATCTTTGGGATCGAACTGCGGCGGCAAGTACACAGGAAGGCCTTAGTTTTGAGCGCAGAAAGCAGCGATCTTATTGCCGTCTAAGTCGCGGAAATAGCAGCCGTAGTAACCGCCACCGCGAAGGCCTGGGGCGCCTTCGTCGGCACCACCCAAAGCCAAGGCTTTGGCGTGCAAGGCTTGCACGAGCGCTTGGCTCGCAACTGACAAGGCCACCATCGTGCCGTTGCCGACCGTGGCAGGCTGAGCATCAAAAGGTTGGAAGACGCTGAACATGGGCTGGCCGGGCTTGACGCCCCAACCAATACCGCGGTCCATCTCAAAGAAGCGTTTGCCGTCGATCAGTGCAAATAAAGCGTCATAGAACGCTGCTGCACGGGGCAAGTCATTGGTACCGACGGTGGTGTGACTGATCATGTGAGCCTTTAGGTCTATTGCCCTACGGCAACACACCGGCGGGCGGTTGCACGTTTAGAAGCGACGTTTAGCGGATGGGCCAGGGCCCTTGCCTTCGATATGACGGAAAGTCACACGGGCTTTGTTCATGTCGTAAGGAGAGAGTTCGACCGTGACTTTGTCGCCTTCGATGATACGAATGCGGTGCAGGCGCATTTTGCCAGCGGTATATGCGATCAATGAGTGACCGTTTTCCAGGGTGACGCGGTAACGCGAGTCGGGCAAGACCTCGTGCACGACACCCTTCATTTCGATCATTTCTTCTTTTGCCATGTACTCAGTGTTCTCTCAATTAAAAATCAAGCCCAAAACGGGCGATTACAAATAACCCTTTATTGTAGGACGTTTGCAGTCGAATCCGATCGAGGCGACAAATCTGGTCAAACCAAGGCGGGTGGATCGCTTAGTATCAGTTTCTACCCATAGAGAGGCCGAAACATGAATCTGTATGTCAAGCTGTTACAGCGCCAAGCTGACAACCGTCCCATTCGCATCGGACTGATTGGCGCAGGCAAATTCGGGTCTATGTACCTGGCACAAATTCCTCGCACCCCAGGCGTGCATTTGGTCGGCATTGCCGATCTATCGCCTGCGTCAGCCCGCACCAACCTTGCTCGGGTGGGTTGGAACACCGAAAAAGTAGAGGCAAAAACCCTAGACCAAGCCATGCGCGAGGGGACCACCTGCATCACCGAAGATTGGCAAAGCTTGGTGCGCCACCCTGCCATTGACATCATCGTCGAATGCACAGGATCGCCATTGCACGCCGTCGATCACATCTTGGAAGCCTTCGCACACGGCAAACACGTGGTCAACGTGACCGTCGAGGCCGATGCATTTTGTGGCCCCTTGCTGGCGTCACGCGCGAAAGCCGCCGGCGTGGTGTATTCCTTGGCATTTGGCGACCAACCTGCCTTGATTTGTGACTTGGTTGACTGGGCCCGCACCTGTGGCTTCCCTGTGGTGGCGGCGGGTCGTGGTCACAAATGGTTACCGCGTTTTTGTGAGTCCACCCCAGACACGGTGTGGGGCAACTACGGCTTAACGCCAGAACAAGCGCAACGCGGCGGATTGAACCCCAAGATGTTCAATAGTTTTTTAGATGGCTCCAAGCCCTCGATTGAAAGCACAGCCGTGTCCAACGCCACAGGCTTGAGCGTTCCCAGCAACGGCTTGTTGTACCCCCCCGCAAGCGTAGAAGACATTCCCTACGTGACACGCCCCATCTCAGAAGGTGGCGTGTTAGAGCGCAAAGGCATGGTCGAAGTCATCTCCTCGCTCGAGGCAGATGGCAGAAAAATCCCCTATGACATCCGCATGGGCGTCTGGGTCACGGTCGAAGCGGAGACGGACTACATCAAGAACTGTTTTGAAGAATACAACGCCCACACCGACCCATCGGGCCGTTACTTCACGCTCTACAAGCGCTGGCATTTGATTGGTTTAGAAGTTGGCGTCAGCGTGGCGAGCGTGGCATTGCGCCAAGAGCCCACTGGCGTCGCGACCCATTGGAATGCAGACGTCGTCGCCACCGCCAAACGTGACCTTCGCCCTGGGGAGTTGCTAGACGGCGAAGGCGGCTACACCGTGTGGGGAAAGTTGCTTCCTGCGGCAACCTCCAAGAAAATGGGCGGCTTGCCACTTGGACTGGCCCATGGCGTCAAAGTCGTTCGCCCTGTTGCCAAAGGCCAATGCCTGAGTTGGGACGATGTCGCCATGGACACCACCACCCACGCCTATCAAATCCGCCGGGAAATGGAAAACGTGTTTATTCCCACTCAATCGTAGCTGGCGGCTTGCTCGACACGTCATACGTGACGCGGTTGATGCCACGCACTTCGTTGATGATGCGGCCAGACACTTTCTTAAGCAGCGCATAAGGCAACTCAGCCCAGTCTGCGGTCATGAAGTCGCTGGTTTGCACAGCGCGCAGGGCCACCACGTAGTCGTAGGTGCGACCATCGCCCATCACGCCCACGCTCTTGACGGGCAAGAACACGGTGAAGGCTTGGCTGGTCAAGGCGTACCAAGATTTGCCAGTGGCTTCGTCCTTGAAGTTGTGCAGCTCTTCGATAAAGATAGCGTCAGCACGGCGCAGCAAGTCGGCGTATTCCTTTTTCACTTCACCCAAAATGCGCACGCCCAAGCCTGGGCCTGGGAAGGGGTGGCGATACACCATGTCGTGCGGCAGGCCCAAGGCCACGCCGAGTTCGCGCACTTCATCTTTGAACAATTCGCGCAACGGCTCCAACAGCTTCAAGCCCAACTGCGCAGGCAAGCCGCCCACGTTGTGGTGGCTCTTGATGGTCACGGCCTTCTTGCTTTTTGCGCCACCACTCTCGATGACGTCGGGGTAAATCGTGCCTTGCGCCAAAAAGGTTGCACCCTTGTGACCACCGTCGCCGGCTTTGAGTTTGGCTGCTTGTTCTTTGAACACGTCCACAAACAGACCACCGATGATTTTGCGTTTGGCTTCTGGCTCGCTCACGCCAGCCAATTTGCCCAAAAACAAATCGCTGGCATCCACGCGAATGACGTGTGCGTGCAACTTGCCCACAAACATATCCATCACCATGTCGCCTTCGTTCAAACGCAACAGGCCGTGATCCACAAACACGCAAGTGAGTTTGTCGCCAATGGCGCGGTGAATCAGGGCAGCGGCGACAGACGAATCCACGCCACCTGAGAGGCCCAAGATGACCTCTTCGTCCCCCACTTGTTGGCGGATAGAGGCCACGGCTTCTTCGATGTAGTCGCCCATGATCCAGTCGGGGCGCGTGCCGCAAATATCCAGCACAAAGCGGTTCAACAAGGCTTGGCCTTGCACGGTGTGCGTGACTTCGGGGTGGAACTGCACCGCGTAGAACTTGCGCGCTTCGTCGGCCATGCCGGCGATGGGGCAAGCAGGCGTCGACGCCATGACCTTGAAGCCTTCGGGCATCTGGGTGACCTTGTCGCCGTGGCTCATCCACACCTTCAGCATGCCGTGGCCTTCAGGCGTGTTGAAGTCTTCAATGCCTTTGAGCAGTTCGGTGTGGCCGTGGGCTCGCACTTCGGCGTAGCCAAACTCACGCGTGGTGCCCGCCTCGACCTTGCCGCCCAGCTGGGTGGCCATGGTTTGCATGCCGTAGCAAATGCCCAGCACGGGGATGCCCAGCTCAAACACGGCGTCGGGAGCGCGGTCGTCCACCTCATACACGCTGGCGTGGCTGCCAGAGAGGATGATGCCCTTCAAATTGCCATCTTTGGCGTACTCGCGTACCCAGTCGCTGGTCACGTCGCAAGGATGGACTTCACAGAACACATGGGCCTCGCGCACACGGCGAGCGATGAGTTGGGTGACTTGTGAGCCGAAATCGAGAATGAGGATTTTTTGGTGCGACATAAATAAAAAATGGCCTTTGAATGGCCTTGCCCCTATTGTCTCAAAAAAACAAAGCCACCCCGAAGGGTGGCTTGCAAGATGAACGCTTAACGGTTACTCAGCGCGGTAGTTCGGTGCTTCTTTGGTGATTTGCACGTCATGGACGTGGCTCTCACGGATGCCCGCTGTGGTGATTTCCACGAATTCAGCTTCATTTTGCATGGCTTCAATCGTGGCGCAACCGCAGTAACCCATGCTGGCACGCAAGCCACCAGCCATTTGGTAAATGATGGACACGACCGAGCCTTTGTAGGGCACACGGCCTTCGATACCTTCGGGAACCAGTTTGTCCGCGTTGGGGTTGCCCGTGCTGGACTCTTGGAAGTAACGGTCTGCGCTGCCCTGTTGCATCGCGCCGATAGAGCCCATGCCACGGTAGCTTTTGTAGCTACGGCCTTGGAACAGCACGATTTCGCCTGGGGCCTCTTCGGTGCCCGCAAACATGCCGCCCATCATCACCGTGCCAGCGCCTGCGGCAATGGCTTTGGCAATGTCGCCGCTGTAGCGAATACCGCCGTCAGCAATGAGTGGCACGCCGGTGCCTTTGAGCGCGGTGGCCACGCTGTCCACCGCCATGATTTGGGGCACGCCGACGCCCGCCACGATGCGGGTGGTACAGATAGAGCCTGGACCAATACCCACCTTCACACCATCCGCACCCGCTGCAACCAAGGCCAACGCGGCAGCGCCGGTGGCGATGTTGCCGCCAATGACCTCAATGTGCGGGTAGTTTTTCTTGACCCAACGCACGCGCTCAATCACGCCGTGGCTGTGGCCGTGCGCCGTGTCCACCACGATGGCGTCCACACCTGCGCGGGACAGAGCATCCACACGCTCTTCTGTACCTTCACCCACACCCACGGCTGCGCCGACGCGCAGTTTGCCAGCGGCATCGCGAGCGGCATTGGGGAAGTTGAGTTGTTTGGTGATGTCTTTGACGGTGATCAGGCCCTTCAGCTCAAACGCGTCGTTGATCACCAACAAGCGTTCGAGCTTGTGTTTGTTGAGCAGGTGCTTGGCTTGTTCAGGGGTGGTGCCTTCTGGCACCGTGATCAAGCGCTCACGCGGCGTCATGATTTCGCTGACCTTTTGGTCGTAACGGGTCTCGAACCGCAGATCGCGGCCAGTGACGATGCCCACCACTTTGCCGCCGTCGCAGACGGGAAAGCCAGACACACCCAGCTCTTCGGACAGGGCAATGACTTGGCGCACCGTGGTGTCAGGGGTGATGACGACAGGGTCGCGCAGCACCCCAGACTCGTAGCGTTTGACCTTGGCCACATGCGCGGCTTGCTCTTGCGCTGTCAGGTTTTTGTGCACGATGCCAATGCCGCCCTCTTGGGCGATGGCAATGGCCAAACGCGCTTCGGTCACCGTGTCCATGGCCGCAGAGACCAAGGGCAGGTTTAACCGGATGTTGCGGGTGAATTGGGTCGCGAGGGACGCGTCCTTGGGCAGGACTTGGGAGAAGGCTGGCACCAACAACACGTCGTCGAAGGTGAGGGCTTTGCCGATAAGGCGCATGGTGATGGCTCCAAAAACAGTATTTTACGCAGCCTTTTGAGTCCGGTTGTATACAGCGCCCTGCACCTTACATAACTTCACACAGCTCAGGCAAAATTTCATCAACGACAATGCGTCCGCCCTTTCACACACTCATTTTGAGGTGACCTGCTTGCTACGCCTGAACACTAAGACTATTGCCATCGCCTTGTTGGGCTTGGCTGCTGCATCGATAAGCATGGCGCAATCTGCCACGCAAACATTAAATTTGACGGAGCTGGAAGAGCTGATGTTCAGCCAGAGCAAAGCGCTGCGCGGTGCTACGGATGCCGTCCGCGCCGCAGGAGCCGCAGTGGATACGGCGCGCACCTTCCCCAACCCTGAAGTTGAGGTGATGAATGGAACGCGCACACCTCGCCCTAATTCGGTAGGCACCGGCAATTACGCTGGCACATTGAAAACCATCAGTGTGACGCAAGAGCTCGACATGCCATGGCACCGCTTCCCTCGGGTGGATGGAGCCATGGCGGGTTACAGCGCCGCACAAGCCAACGAGCAATCTTTTCGTTCAGACATGCGCGCGCAACTGCGCATGCGCTATTACGACTTGATTCGTCGCCAAGCCGAAGGCCGTGCTACCGCTGATGACGCCAAAGCGGCCCAAGCCATGCGCAAACGCATAGAACTGCGCGTGCAAACGGGTGAAGACGCACGTTTCGAGTTGGTCAAAGCCGATGCCGACATGCTGAACGCGCAAAAGCTGGCCGAATCGGCCGCATTGCGCATTCGTCAGTCCCGCGGCGCTTTGCGTGCCATGGTGGGACCAGAGTTGCCCGAAGCGTTTGCCGTTGCAGATCTTCCCCACAAGTTCGCCCCCCCTCCTCCGTTTGAGCAAGTACGCACCGAAGTGCTGGCCAACAACCCCGAGTTATTGCGCACACGCGCAGAGCGCCAACAATTTGACCGCAAACTGAGCGAAGAAAAAGCACTGCGCTTTCCAAAGATCGCTTTGCGTGCCGACCAAGACCTCGATCCAGACTACCGCAGCAAACGCGTTGGCGTGGCCATGAGCTTGCCTTTGTGGGATTGGCGCGGTGGCCCTGTGGGTGAAGCAGTAGCCAAGCTCTCACAGTCTGACAATGAGTTGGCTTACCAAGAATTTTCGTTGATTCAATCCCTTGAAGCGGCTTATCAGCAATACAACATTGCCAACGCGCAAGCCGTTGCATTGGATGGCGGCCTTGTGCGCCAAGCCGCTGATGCCGTTCGCATTGTCGAACTTGGCTACAAAGCGGGTGAGAAAAGTTTCCTCGAAGTGCTGGACGCACAACGCGTGTATCGCGCAGCACGCAACGAGCTGATCACGGCTCAGTTCGAACTCGCAGGTGCATGGGCCGAGATCGAGCGTATTCGGGCCATTGGCCGCTAAGTTAAATTAAGACCGCTTGGCCAGCGGCAAATTCAGCAACAGGTTTTGTGGCTTGAGCTTCAAGCGTTGGTTGGCATCAACCGCCATCGCCAAGTACACGGGCTTGCCGCGCACCTCGGCCAGCATGTCATTGGGGTCCACAAACTCCAGCTTGAACAAACACAGCAAGCGTTCCATGCGGTCTGCATCCACTTCTTTGCCTTGGTAGAGGTCATTCAACGCACTGCTGGCTTGGGCGTCTAGGCCCACGTGCCACACCCAATGGTCATCGTTGATTTCGCGCTCCGTCTGGATGCGCACCTGAACGCCCAAGAAGTGCTGCACCCACTTGGCCAATACCTCGCACAGAGCGTTCAAAGCGGGCTGGCCTCTGTTCAGGCTAACCACCCAGTCAAAACTCTCGCTACGGGGCCAATAGGCGTCTTGGTTGTCATCGTTGAGCACATCCAAGTCCACACTGCGCAGCTTGATGCCGCCTTGCTGTAGCAACTCGCCAATCGAGCCGAAGCCGCCTTGCGTCGCATGGCGTTCGACAGTCTCATCATCGGCAGCCATCACCGAGCCATCCTCAAGCACCGTGACTTTTTGGGTGTGCATCAGCATCTCGGCCGCACGCGCCTGCATGGCTGTGGGTGCGTCGCCCAACACATGACGCAACAAAATGTGGGTGATGTGTTGCACCAACAGTGGGGGAACGTCCACGCCCTCGCCTTTGAACAAGCCGAGGTAGCTGGCCTCTAAAGTGGGCTGCGACGTGATGCGCTGCCTAAAGCGCAGCCACACGGCGTAGTTATCAGCAGCGTCTTTGTCTTGCAGTTTTGCCAGCTCTTGCGGAGATACCTCGCGGCGCGGTTGCTCAACCAAGCTGTGGTGCAAAGCCACTTCAGAAGCACAAGAACTGTCGATGGGGGTCAACTCTGGGCGTTCGAGCAAGAAACGTAAAAAATCGTCGGTCACCACCAAATGTCCAGCGTCATTGCGGGTCAGGAGTGTGTAGCCACAGGTGGGCCAGAGTGGATGGGTCACGGTCAGTAGCCTGGTTTAGCGCCGTCGCGGCGCTTGGAGAACAAGCCCGCACGACTGGAGCCTTGTTTTTGGAAACGCTCACGCCGCGCAACTTTTGGGTCTACGGTGAGTGCGCGGCAAATTTCGATACGGTCTAGGTCGCGCAGCACATGGTCAGGGCTGGTCTTCTTGCCCCAAATACAAACCATGAAAGTTTCGGGCTGGCTGAGGTCAATCTCGGGGCATTCGGCCAACAAGCCGCTTTGCTGCAGTGCTAGCTGCACAGTGACGCCGGCACTGAGGGGCAACACGCGCTCATGCACCACACGCGGTGCGGGCGAGTACATCACGGTGATGTTGATGGTGCTGATATTCAGACTCACGCGACGTACACCTGCTCTGCGCGTTTCACAAATGCATCCACCAAGGTAGCGGCGATTTTGTCGAACACGGGGCCCACCAAAGCGCCAAACATGCTGTCAAACGCGTAGTTCAAGGTCAACTCAATGCGGCAGGCGCGTTGGGGCTCTTGGGTGTTGGGGTCGAGCAGTGGGTGGAAATCCCAGGTGCCGTCGAGGTGTTTGAACGGGCCATCGACCAACTGCAACTTCACTTGGCGTCCTTCGATGTGCACATTGCGAGTGGTGAAGCTTTTTTTAAAACCGCCAAAGGACATTCCCACTTCGGCGGTCATGCCATCGGGGTGCGTTTGGACCACGCCCGAGCGGTCGCACCAAGGCAAAAACTCGGGATAACGAGCCACATCGGTAACCAACGCAAACATTTCTTCTGCGCTGAACCAGATAAGAACGGACTTGTGAACGGTTTTCATAGAATGGTCCACATTGTAAGAAGCTCTACTGTCCCCACATTTACTAAATGGCTACCAAAAAACCTGCAACTCCCTCGCGCATCGCTGACAACAAAAAGGCCGCGTACAACTACTTCTTCGAAGAAAAGTTCGAGGCCGGCATGGTGCTAGAAGGCTGGGAGGTCAAGTCGGCACGCGAAGGCAAGGTGCAACTGACCGACGGTTATGTGGTGGTCCGCGCAGGCGAGTTGTTCCTGATCGGCTGCCAAATCAACCCGCTCCACACGGCCTCCAGCCACGTCAATCCAGACAATGTGCGGACCAAAAAGCTGTTGCTGAAAAAAGATGAGATCAAACGCCTGATCAGCAAAGTGGATCAAAAGGGCTACACGCTCGTGCCCATCAACCTACATTGGAAGAACGGCAAGATCAAATGCGAGATCGCGCTGGCCAAAGGCAAGGCCGAGCACGACAAGCGCGACACCATCAAAGACCGCGAAGGCAAGCGCGAGGTGGAGCGTGCCATGAAGTCGCGTCAGCGCTAATTATTTTGTTTTGCGCGGCGGCAAGCCAGTGTGTTGCGTGAGCAGACGACCCGCTTTAGGCGTGACCGTGCTGTTCTTGCGACGCGCACTGGTGTAGGTGCCATCTGTTTGCGGCTGATAGGTCGGGATCAGATGGTGCTTGCCATTGCCAATGAGGTCAGCACGGCCCATGGCTTTGAGGGCCTCACGCAGCAAGGGCCAGTTGTTGGCATCGTGGTAACGCAAAAAGGCTTTGTGCAGGCGGCGGCGGCGCTCGCCGCGCACGATGTCCACCACTTCGCTGCTGCGCGTGACGCGGCCCAAGGGGTTGCGGCCAGAGTGATACATCGCCGTGGCTGTGGCCATGGGGCTGGGGTAGAAGGTTTGAACCTGGTCGGCGCGAAAGCTATTGCGTTTGAGCCATAAGGCAAGGTTCATCATGTCTTCGTCGCTGGTGCCGGGGTGGGCCGCGATGAAGTACGGAATCAGGAACTGCTTCTTGCCCACTTCGGCGCTGAACTTGTCAAACATCTGTTTGAACTTGTCGTAGCTGCCAATGCCGGGCTTCATCATCTTGGAGAGCGGGCCGCCTTCGGTGTGCTCGGGGG
>Ga0075464_10000945_pt1 | contig 12976 bp, 11 predicted proteins | sample DEB19_08_DNA_5_FD_75068 | JGI IMG/M metagenome (GOLD analysis project Ga0075464, IMG submission 75068) | Aqueous microbial communities from the Delaware River and Bay under freshwater to marine salinity gradient to study organic matter... | ecosystem: Environmental > Aquatic > Marine > Coastal ...
AAATGCCGAGTCGGTGGCAGAGCTGGTCTGTGAAATAGCATAAATTTTATGCACGCCGTTGATGTCCGGGCCTTGCACCAGGCCCGTGCTGACAGATGTCACCGCCTGGCGCAGCAAGGGGCTGGACACCCGTTGGCCGATGACTGTCGATTTTTCAGCGCCCTCGGCCAGCACCATGCCGTCCCGGTCCATGACGATCAGTGAGCCTCCCGTGGGCAATGTCACACCCGTCAGGGCTTTGCCCAGTTCTGAAAGATTCAGCGCGGCAAACACCACGGCGGCAGGCTGTTGATGGCGGTCCAGCACAGGCAGGCCAAACGCAATGGTCGGTTTTTGACTGTCGGGCTCCAGCGTGTAGCCACTGGCAAAAAATCGACTGCGCGCCTTGGACAACTGAAAAACCACCGAGTCGCTCACGTCTTGGCCCACGCCTTTGGCAGCGCCCTGGCAAAGCATTCTTCCGTTGCTGGAAATGATGCCTAGATTGACATAGGCCCCCAGTTCTTGCTGCAGGTTTCTGAAGTAACTGGCGCAGTCTTTGGCGGATCCGTCGGCCAGGCTGGGCACCCTGGAAACAGACACCAGCAACTGGCGGGCAGAATCAGCAACACGGTCTTGGGCCAGCGCAACGGTTGAGGCGATCAATTCGAGGTTTTGGGTGGCCTTGTCCAGATCCTCGCCAGATCTGTACAGCGACTTGACCACAGAAAGACCCACCAATGGCGCCATCGCACCGACCACCAGAACCATCAAAAGGCTGCGCAGTGTGGCGAAATACGTCATGTGAAGACAACCTTTGGTACACCCATTCAAGCACGGGTTAAAACGATCGGCAACAAATCAACAGACCAGCCCAGACACCCGTCCTGTTGGGTCAAGAGGGCCTGCACTCCCTAGGTATATCGTACCGTTTCATTCACGTCCAACCAATAGGACTGCAGGCTGTGAAGCTTCTCGGAAAATGCTCCGAAATCAACCGGCTTGCGAACAAAACCATTGGCGCCACTGCGGTAGCTCGCGGCGATATCCGAGGCCTCGCTGGAAGATGTCAACATCACCACCGGCACCGCCGCGGTCAACGGATTGGCCCGCAGGCTGACAAGCACGTCCAGGCCAGACAGCTTGGGCAAGCGAATGTCCAGCAAGACCAGGTTGGGTTGCTTTTTGGTGTCGCGGTCAGCATGAGCGCCTCGCCCAAAAAGAAAATCAAGCGCCGCCGCGCCATCACGCGCCACCGCGATTTCAGCCTTCACGCCATGCTGCTCTAAAGCCAGCACCGTGAGTTCAAGATGGTCAGAGTTGTCCTCTACAACCAGGATTAATTTATTGTTCACAGTCCACCTCATCTGCTGCGCTAAGAGAAAACACCACGTTTTACCGCTGAAGCAGTTTATCTTAACCATTTATTACATGTGATGTATCTAACATACAAGATCGCCCCACGCGCGAACACCCAGCCGGCTCAAAAACAGTCAGGGTGCCGGATGAACGGCTCAAGCCTGCCCGCAAGCCCACACTACCAGCGCGGCGCGCCTTCGTCCCTGAGTTGCCCGCGCAAGGCAGCATAGTCGGGCACGACAGAGCTGACCGTTTCCCAAAAACGCGGGCTGTGGTCCATCACGCGCAGGTGGCTCAGCTCATGCACCACCACGTAGTCAATGACGGACGGCTTGAAGTGAATCAGCCGCCAGTTCAGGCGAATCGAGCCATCGGCACTGGCGCTGCCCCAGCGGGTGCCGGCGCTGCTCAGGCTCAAGCGGCGCCACTGCACGTTCAGTGTGGGCGCAAAGTGGTTTAAGCGCTCGGTAAACAGCCGCTTGGCCTGGCGCATCAGCCAGGCTTGTACCGCGTCTTTGATCTGGTCAGGCGTGGCGGTGTGCGGCAGACCCACATACAGGGTCAGGTCCGCGACGCCGGTCAGCGTCTCAAGGCTGCTTTTGAGCTCCGCGCCCACACCGCCAAAGGCATGGCGCGGGTCCAGCACCACCCTGACTTGGTCACCTAAAAACGGCAGCGTGGTGCCGTCTTTCCAGTCAATGCGGGCGGACTCCAGCCGGTCATGGCGCTCGCGGGTTTCTTGCAGTTTTTTGATGATCCAGGCTGACTTTTCAAGCACTGCCTTGTCAATCTCATACAGCGGCACCCACTTGGGCGCGCTGACGCTCAAGCCGCCAGCGCCGACGGAAAAGCCAATCGTGCGGCGCTTGCCGCGTTTGAATTCATAGGCCACGGCAATGCCATGGAGCAGCGTTTGGCGGCTGGCGCGCGGGTGAGCAAAGAGGGCCGGGGCCAGCGCCTGCTGCAAGGTCTGAAGGGGCAGCAGCGTTTCATTTGCTCCGTTTTCAGGAGCTGCTAGCGCAGGTATTTGCTGGCCTTCAGGCTGATTTGAACCCTGAAAACCGGTTTTTTCAGGGCTTTGGGGCTGTTTTTCAGGGGCAACTTCGAACAAGTCAAGCGTGAACTGAAAAAGCCGCTGCATCATGTCGGTTCAGGTCGCCGAATCAGCCTGATAAGCGTCCGGGTCCAGCCTGCGCATCTCGGCTTCAATCCAGGCCTCCACCTCGCGCATCAGCTCGTCAGGCTGGCGGCCCGCGCTGGGGATGGGCTTGCCAATGGAAATGTCCACAATACCCGGCTTTTTGATGAAGGCTTTGCGCGGCCAGCACTTGGCCGACGTGACGGCCACCGGTATCACGGGTGCGCCGGTTTCAATCGCCAGGCGTGTACCGCCTGATTTGTAAACGCCTTTTTGGCCACGCGGGATGCGGGTGCCTTCAGGGAACATGATGACCCACACGCCCTGCGCCATCAGTCGCTTGCCTTGCGCCACCACCTTGTTAAAAGCCTGGGCGCGCTGGCTGCGGTCAATGTGAATCATGTCCATGCGCGACATGGCCCAGCCAAAAAACGGCACGTACAGGAGCTCTTTTTTAAACACAAACGCCAACGGGTGCGGCATCAGCGTGACCATGGAGAACGTTTCCCAGGTGCTTTGGTGTTTGACCAGCAGCACGCAGCTGCCCAGCTCAGTGCTGGGCAAATTCTCCATGCCTGTGACGCGGTTTTCAATGCCCAGAATCACCGTGCCACCCGTGACCGCCAGCCGCAGCCAGCCCGCGCACAGCCAGTAAATTTGGGTGCTGGAGGCGAACAGCGAATACACCAGCACGGCCAGCGCCCACGGGATGACCGTCAGGACCATCCAGAGCATATGAAGCGTCGATCGAATGAAGGGCATGTCAGTGGGGTGCAGTCTGTTGGGTGGGTGCAGGGCGCTGAAGAATGAAGTCGACAAACGCCGACAAATCGGTGTGAAACAGCGTCCCCACGGGCAAGCCGTCAGGCTGGCCACCGCTGCGGTACTGGGCAGCCTTGCCGGTCAGGACCAGATGCGGCTCGCAGCCCGCGCTGCTTCCGGCCTGCAAGTCACGCACCGTGTCGCCGGCCGTTGGTACGCCCTTGAGCGGTACGCCAAAGCGGCTGCCGATTTGTTCAAACAGCCCGGGCAGAGGCTTGCGGCAATTGCAGAGTTCTTCTGGGCTGTGCGGGCAGTAAAACACCGCATCGACCCGGCCGCCGACAGCGGCCAGCATTTTGTGCATTTTGGCGTGCATGGCGTTGAGCGACGCGACATCAAACAGGCCGCGCCCCAGGCCCGACTGGTTGGTCGCCACCACCACATGCCAGCCGGCCTGGTTCAGCCGCGCAATCGCCTCCAGCGCACCGGGCAGCGGTTGCCACTCTTCCGGGGTTTTGACATAGTCATCACTGTCAGAGTTGATGGTGCCGTCGCGGTCGAGGATGACAAGTTTCATTCGGTAGCTTCCAGCGCGCGGCGCTGTGTCCATTGGGTGATGTGCTGTAGATTGTGTTTGGCAGGGTCCAGCATGGCAATCCGTTCAAGCAAAGTCTTTACCACCACTGAGCCGTTAGCCAGGAGGATACGAACGAAGTCAGCATCTTTGTCTCTGCCTGCTGCGCACTTAGACACGACAAGGTCATGGAGGTCCGGGCAAATGGCAGTGACGTCTCCAAAGTAGGTCAGTACCGCTCTGTTCATCCAGTCATTTGGCAGGCTGGCCGTTTCGGGACTAATCCCGTCGACGTGGTAGCCAAAAGTGTCGTGGAACGTGGAATTCGCGCCGATGGCACCATCAATCAAATCGGCTTTTTCAGGATGCAGCGCGGGGTACAAATCGATTTCAGTGGACACCAGCAAGTCGGCAGGTGGCCGCTCAAGCAGCAACAAAACCGCTTGGCTGCCCACCAAAACGAAGCTGGTTTCATTCGATATGGCAGCGCTTGCGCGCAGCACGTGCGCCAATTCATCATGTGTCATACAGCAACCCGCATGCTTTCACCGCGCAGTGTGTGGCGCTCAGCAGGGGTCAGCACAAAACCGAGCGGCGAGGTATTGCGCAACGCAGCCGCATGGTCATCATCAGCGCACACACGCGTTTGCAACTGGCTTAAGTCACCTTTGAGCAGGGCTTGCCATTCATGCATATAGGGGTCAGAAGCGCTTGGGCCACGCTGGGTTTGCCAGCGCGCTATCGTTTGCAAGGCACGCGCTACCAAGTCAGGCTGTACAGCGAGTCGCTCAATTGCGGCTCGATGAAAGGCCTGGGTAAATGCGTGTATTTGCTGTTGCGACGGCATGGCTTGATTATCAAGGCGGATGCTTAAGTCGCCAACTTCGACAAATCCGCCACACGGTTCATGGCGTTGTGCAACGTGGCCAGCAGGCCCAGGCGGTTCAGGCGCAAGTCCATTTGCTCGGCATTGACCATCACGCCGTTGAAAAAATCATCGACCGGTGCGCGCAGCGCCGCCAGCGTTTGCAGCGATGCGGTGTAGTCGCCGGCTTCAAACTGGGCGTCGGCTTTGGGGACCACGTCACTCATCGCTTTATGCAAGGCGATTTCAGCGGCCTCCAGCAGCAACACCTGGCTGACATGGGCATCGACGGCATCGCCTTTTTTCAGGATGTTGCCGATCCGTTTGTTGGCGGCGGCCAGGGCTGGGGCTTCGGGCAGGGCGGCGAAGGTGCGGACGGCGGCCAGGCGTTTGGTGACATCGCCAAGGCGCTGGGGCTTGAGCGCCAGCACGGCATCGACTTCCTGCGCGCTGTAACCCTGTTCGCGCAACGATCCTGCCAAACGGTCATAGATAAAGTCGACAAGCGCATCTGTTGCAGCGCTAATCTTGTCGCCAAACTCAGGCTCGGCAGCCTTGACAAGATCCACCACACCTACAGGCAGGTCTTTTTCGGTCAGCATGCGGATGATGCCCAGCGCATGCCTGCGCAGTGCAAACGGGTCCTTGTCCCCGGTCGGCAAATTCCCAATCCCAAACATCCCCACCAGCGTCTCCAGCTTGTCCGCCAGCGCCACCACCACGCCCACGTCATTGCGCGGCAACGCATCGCCTGCAAAACGCGGCTTGTAGTGGTCTTCAATCGCATCGGCAACGTCGGCGCTCAAGCCATCATTGAGCGCGTAATAGCGGCCCATCGTGCCTTGCAGCTCGGGGAACTCACCCACCATGTCGGTGACCAGATCGGTCTTGGCCAGTTGCGCGGCCTGGTCAGCTTTGGCTGCAAGAATATCGCCGCCCAGTTGCTGGCCCATCGCCCTGGCAATCGCCCGCACGCGCTCGACCCGCTCGCCCTGCGAGCCCAGCTTGTTGTGGTAAACCACCTTGCCCAGGCCTTCGACCCGCGAGGCCAATGTCTTTTTGCGGTCCTGGTCAAAAAAGAACTTGGCATCGGCCAGGCGCGGGCGCACCACGCGCTCGTTGCCGCCGATGACAGAACTCGCATCCTTCGGGTTGATGTTGCTGACAACCAAAAACTTGTTCGTCAACTTGCCCTTTTTGTCGATGGAATCGTCCAGCAACGGAAAGTATTTTTGATTCGCCTTCATGGTCAGAATCAAACATTCTTGCGGCACGTCCAGGAATTCTTTTTCAAACTCGCACACCAGCACGTGGGGCCGCTCGACCAGCGCAGTCACTTCATCGAGCAGCGCGTCGTCGTCAATCGGTTTGCAGTTACCTACCTTGGCAGCAGCGGCATCGAGCTGACGAACAATCTCGGCACGGCGCTCGGCAAAGCTGGCCATCACGGCGCCGTCTTTGGCCAGCGTAGCGGCATAGCTGTCGGCATGCGGCAACACCACCGGGTCAACCGATGCTTCAAACCGGTGGCCGTGGGTGGTGTTGCCCGCCTTCAGCCCCAAGGCTTCGATGGCCACCACGTCCGAGCCATGCAACGCCACCAGACCGTGCGCAGGCCGGACGAACTTCACGTCGCTCCAGCCATCGGCCAGTTGGTACGTCATGACTTTGGGAATGGGCAGCTTGGCAATGGCGTCCAGCAGGGCTTTTTGCAGGCCTTCGGCCAGCGTGGCGCCTAAAGCCTGCCGGTCATAAAACAGCGCCTCGGCCTTGCCATCAAGCGCGCGCTTCAAACCCGCCACGCTGGAGGCATCAGCGCCCAGCGCAGCCAGTTTTTTAAGCAGTGCGGGGGTGGCGTTGCCGGCGGAGTCCAGCCCCACCGCCACCGGCATCAGCTTTTGCGACACGGCCTTGTCTGCGGCTTGGGGCAAAACATAGGTCACATGCGCCGCCAGGCGGCGTGGCGAGGCGAACGAGGTCACCGCAGATTCAGCCGTCGTCAGCCCCTGCGCTTTGAGCTGGTCAAACAACACATCGGCAAACGCACACCCCAGTTTGTTCAAGACCTTGGGCGGCAGCTCTTCTACAAACAGTTCGACTAAAAGGTTCTTCGTTGTCATTCTTAGGCGGCCTTCTTCGTCATCTGTTCGACCCACTCACGTGGTGCCATCGGGAAACCCAGGCGTTCACGGCTCTCAAAATAGCTTTGCGCTACAGCTCGCGCCAGGTTGCGGATGCGGCCAATGTAGGCGGCGCGTTCGGTCACGCTGATGGCACCGCGTGCGTCCAGCAAATTAAAGCTGTGGGCAGCTTTAAGAACTTGCTCATAAGCGGGCAGCGCCAGTTGCGCTTCAATCAGCTGTTTAGCCTGCTTTTCATGTGCGGTGAACGCCGTGAACAAAAAGTCGGCGTCTGAATGCTCAAAGTTGTAGGTCGATTGCTCCACCTCGTTTTGCTTGTAAACATCCCCATAAGTCAGCCCATCCGTCCATTTCAAGTTGTAGACGTTGTCCACCCCTTGCAGGTACATGGCCAGGCGCTCCAGGCCGTAGGTGATCTCGCCGGTGATGGGCTTGCAGTCGATACCGCCGACTTGCTGGAAGTAGGTGAACTGGGTCACTTCCATGCCGTTGAGCCAGACCTCCCAGCCCAGGCCCCAGGCGCCCAGCGTCGGGTTTTCCCAATCGTCTTCGACAAAGCGGATGTCGTTTTGCTTCAGGTCAAAACCCAGCGCCTCCAGGCTGCCCAAATACAGCTCCAGAATGTTGGCAGGTGCGGGTTTGAGCACCACCTGGTACTGGTAGTAATGTTGCAGGCGGTTGGGGTTTTCACCGTAACGACCGTCTTTGGGGCGGCGGCTGGGCTGCACGTAGGCGGCCTTCCAGGGCTCGGGTCCGAGGGCGCGCAAAAAGGTGGCGGTGTGGGAGGTGCCTGCGCCGACTTCCATGTCGTAGGGCTGGAGCAGTGCGCAGCCTTGTTTGGCCCAGTAGCCCTGAAGGGTGAGGATGATGTCTTGAAAACTTAGCATTCAGGGTACTTCTGTAAATTCATTTTTCGTGCGAATTGCTGCGTTGCGTGGTGCTCGGAATCCTCATGCACACAAGTGCATTCCGGTGTCCTGCGCTCCGGGCGCCTTGCACTTCATCCCGAAAATCTGAATTTCCGGAAGCACCCAAAACCATTTTATAGGCACTTTGCGCTCGCCACCGCCCTCAAAAAGGCTATTTTCACCTATCAAATCGGGCTTTAGCCCAATGAAATCGTGCGCGAGAAGCTATTAAAACCGTAGCAGCAATCAACCCCCACCAAGGCCACAAGCCAAAGCGTGCGGCCCACCAGGCGTAGGGCGTGATGCCGCTGCGGCCTTCAACTGCCCCCACCAGCACGCCGCGCGTGTGGCGCGGCAACGAATGGGTGACGCGGCCGGTGTGGTCAATGATGGCGGTGGCGCCAGTGTTGGTGGCGCGCACCATGGGCCGCTCAAACTCGATGGCGCGCATGCGCGAGATGTTCAGGTGCTGGTCAATGGCAATCGTGTTGCCAAACCAGCCGATGTTGCTGATGTTGACCATCATGCTGGGCGCTGTGCTGGGGTCCACAAACCGGGCGGCCAGCTCTTCGCCAAACAGGTCTTCGTAGCAAATGTTGGGCGCAATGCGCTGGCCCTGCCAGTCGAGTGACGGCTGACTCACAGCGCCGCTGTTGAAGTCTGCCAGCGGAATGTTGACGATGCTTAAAAACCACTTGAACAGCGGATGCACAAATTCACCAAACGGCACCAGGTGGTGCTTGTCGTATTGGTAAATCGTGTTGCTGTCGGAAGGTTTGAGGGCAATGGCTGAGTTGGTGTAGCCCTGCTGGCTGTTGCCCAGCGGGATGCCGATCAAGGCTGCGGTGTGCGGCAGGCCAGCTGCGGGTTTGACAAAGCGGCTGGCCAGCGTGTCCAGGTAGCCCTCAGGCAACTGGTTGGGCAGCAGCGGTATGGCGGTTTCAGGCGTGACGACAAGGGACGTGGTGGCCGCCAGCAGCTGCGACTGGTACCACTTGAGCGCATCGGGTATGCCGCCGCTGGGTTGAAACTTTTCGTCTTGGGCGATATTGCCTTGCAGCAGGGTGACGCTCAAGGGCGATGCCAGCCCGTTTGAAAACACCGATGCGCCAGCACCGGCCTTGAGCGCAACACCCAGCGCTGCCGCCGACACCAGCGCTGCGGCCATCACTGATGCACCCCACCAGCGCGGCCTGGCCATCTGGCCCGCCACACCGGCGGCCAGCAGCGCAGCCGCAAACGTCAACCCATGCACACCGACGATCTTGGCTACATCAGCAAACGGCCCATCGAGTTGCGCATAGCCGCCCTCACCCCACGGGAAGCCCGTGAACAGCGCGACCCGCGCCAGCTCTGCCAGCAACCACAGCGCTGCAAACAAGGCGGCACGACCCGCTCGGTGAGCAGGTGCCAAAGCCACAAACAGCGCGCCGGCCGCCGCGTAGTACAGCGCCAGAAAGGCGGCCAGCCCCACAATGGCGATGGCAGCCAGCGGCGCGGCCAAACCACCATACGTATGTAGCGAAATGAAAAGCCACCACCAGGTGGCGACCTGCATGGCAGTGGCAAACAGCCAGCCGACCCATGCGCCCTGTTTTTTAGTTGTGGCGCTGTCAAGTTGCCACGCCAGCAAGGCCATCGCCACCAACTGCAACCACCAGACCGGCTGGCCATGTGGCAATAAAAAGCTGAAAGGCCATGCAATGCTGAAAGCATGTGCGCAACCAGCTAGCAGAACAATAGCGAACTGGCGGTTGAAAACCCGCATCAAGTCAAGTCGAGACTGGTTTGCACGCCCACGGGCGCGACCTTGAACCACTTGACCGCGCCGCCCTTGGTGTGCAGCACGGTAAATTGCAAACCGCTCAGGGCAAAGCCTTCGCCGCGCTTGGGCACGTGGCCCATGCGGTGCGCCACCAGGCCGCCGATGGTGTCGAAGTCGGCATCGACCATCGTCACGCCAAAGGCTTCGCTGACACGTTCTATCGCCGTATCGCCTTTGATGCGAAAGCTGCGGTCAGGCAGGCCAAAAATGTCGCCGTCGTCCTCGGCAATGTCAAACTCGTCTTCAATCTCACCGACGATTTGCTCGAGCACGTCTTCAATCGTGATGAGGCCAGCGGTGCGGCCAAACTCGTCAATCACGATGGCCAGATGGTTGCGGTTGCCACGGAATTCGCGCAGCAAGTCGTTCAGGCCCTTGCTTTCGGGCACAAACACGGCCGGGCGCAGCAGGGCTTTGATGTTCAGCTCTGGGGCGCGCTGGAGTTTGAGCAAGTCCTTGGCCATCAAAATGCCGATGATGTTTTCTTTTTCCCCCTCGTACACCGGAAAGCGCGAGTGCGCGGTGTCGATGATCAGGTGCAGCAGCTCGTCAAACGGGGCGTCGATGTTGACCAGGTCCATGCGCGGCGCGGCCACCATCACATCGCCTGCCGTCATGTCGGCCATGCGGATCACGCCTTCGAGCATTTCGCGGCTTTGCGCGCCAATGACATCGTTGTCTTGCGCCTCGACCAGGGTCTCAATCAGCTCGTCTTTGGAGTCGGGCCCGGGGTGAAGCATTTCAGCCAGCTTTTGCAAAAAGCCACGCTTGTCTTCGTGTTTGGGTTCGTGGCGGGCTTCAAATTTTGAAGCCCTACTGGGAGGGTTGTCGGACACAGCGTGTTCGGTAGTGAATAAGCGTGCAAGGATAGCGCAGTTCTTTGACGGCGCGTCACCTCAAGCTACATCGCCGATTGATCGCGCGATTGCCTGACACCACGCCTGATGTCTTGAACAGCCGCCAAAAAGCTCCAAAATTGCTTGGCCTGCACTTTCAGGCGGTAGTCGGTCTGGGCGATTTGCTCTTCAAACATTTCGGTCATGCGCGAATCCAGGTCGGCGGGCGGCAGCTTCAAGTACGCTTCGCTCTCACTGCCGTCGCGCTCAATCGTGGCACCGGCTTTGCGGGCGATGTTCAGCATGGCGGTGTTCTCGCTCAGGGCGTGGATGAACATCATGTCCACCCCGTCGTTGCGCGCATGCATCACGGCCCGGTCAAACAGGCGCGAGCCATAGCCACGGCCACGTGCGGTGCTGAGCACCGACACACCAAACTCAGCGCAGCTTTTGAGCTGCGGGTCGGTGGAATGGGCCAGATGCGCCATGGCAATCAGTTCCAGCTTGCGGTTGTAAATGCCAAAAATCTCGTCGCGCTCAAAGTTCAGGCCCGCCACGTAGCGGGCAATCTGCTCGTCATTGGCAGCGTAGCCAAAGCGCAAATAGCGGTCGTGCGCGTTCAGGCTCAGCAAATGCGCAGCAATGCGCTCGCCGTGGCTGGGGCCGATGGAGCGGATGGGAACCATGATGGGCTGAGCATACGGCAGGACTGTCGGCTCGACGCGCTCCTCGCCAGGGACGCGAAAGAATTCTTTGCTCGCGCCGATAGAAGCTTTGAACAGGGTGCCGGGATGGATCATGGCCAAAATATAAGGGTTTTCCCTGAAAATACAAACCCTAGGGTCTTCAAAACAGCCCCGTTGAGGCGACAAAGCCAAAAAACAGGGGCCAAAAGCCTGCGGCTGCTCAAAAAGGGCGGTTTTCAGGTGCCGTTTTTGGCTCCAAGCCAATGAATACATGCGCGATCAGCTCCTGAAAGCATAGCGATTAGAGCTGCGTAGGGACCTACACAGGCAGCGCCGTCGTCGCCTTCACGCTGTCCAGCACGAAACTGGTTTTACAGTCCTGCACGCTGGGGTGCTTGAGCAGGGTGTCCATCACAAAGCGGCTGTAATGCGCCATGTCCTGCACCACGACACGCAAAAAGTAGTCCATCTCGCCCGTCAGCGCCACGCATTCGACCACCTCGGGCCAAGCCTGCACGCTGGCGCGAAACAGGTCCATCGGGTTGCGTTTGTGGCTTTCCGTGTGCTTTTCCAGCCGCACGTTCAGGTGCGCCGTCAGGCTCAGGCCCACGCTTTGTGGTTTGACGAGGGCCACATAGCGGTCAATCACGCCGGACTCTTCCAGCCGCTTGACGCGCCGCAGCACGGCGCTGGGCGACAGGCTGACCTGCTCGGCCAGCTGGTCGTAGGTGGCGCGGCCATTGGCCTGCAAACTGCGCAAAATAAGCCTGTCCAGCTTGTCGATTGTTTCCATAAACAGTATTTTGCAGGAATTCAGCGTTTAGAGTCAAATTAACGCATTGATTCGCATGAAAATTGACCAGTAGCGCAAGTACAGTCAATCCATCACTTTGGAGCAGCTGATGAACACCCCCCTGTCATTTGAAAAAGGCGCTGCGTGGGACAACCCCATGGGCACGGACGGTTTTGAATTCATTGAATATGCCGCGCCCGACCCGCAGGCCATGGGCGCGGTGTTTGAACGCATGGGCTTCACGCCGATTGCCCGGCACCGGCACAAAAATGTCACGCTGTACCGCCAGGGCGGGATCAATTTCATCATCAACGCCGAACCCGACTCGTTCGCCCAGCGCTTTGCGCGTCAGCACGGACCCAGCGTGTGCGCGATTGCCTTCCGGGTGCAAGACGCCAAGGCCGCGTATGAACGCGCCATTTCCCTAGGCGCATGGGGCTATGCCGGGGCCGCAGGGCCGGGCGAGCTGAATATCCCGGCCATCAAGGGCATTGGCGACTCGATCATTTACTTTATTGACAAGTGGAGAGGCAAAAACGGCGCTCAGCCAGGTGATATCGGCAACATTGGCTTTTATGACGTGGACTTTGAGCCGCTCGACGGCATCAGCGCAGACGCGCTGAACCCCGCAGGCCACGGCCTGACCTACATCGACCACCTGACCCACAACGTGCACCGGGGCCGGATGGACGAATGGGCTGGCTTTTACGAGCGGCTGTTTAACTTTCGCGAGATTCGTTACTTTGACATTGAAGGCCAGGTGACCGGCGTCAAAAGCAAGGCCATGACCAGCCCGTGCGGCAAAATCCGCATCCCGATCAATGAAGAGGGCAACGAGAAAGCCGGGCAGATCCAGGAATACCTGGACAACTACCACGGCGAAGGCATTCAGCACATCGCCATGGGCAGCGGCGACTTGCTGGCCACCGTCGACATGATGCGCAGCAAAGGCGTGAAGCTTTTGAGCACCATCGACACCTATTACGAGCTGATCGACAAGCGCATCCCCGGCCACGGCGAAAACGTGGCCGAACTGCACAAGCGCGGCGTGCTGCTCGATGGCAAAAAAGGCGCGCTGCTGCTGCAAATCTTCAGTGAAAACCAGCTCGG
>Ga0075464_10000946_pt1 | contig 12975 bp, 17 predicted proteins | sample DEB19_08_DNA_5_FD_75068 | JGI IMG/M metagenome (GOLD analysis project Ga0075464, IMG submission 75068) | Aqueous microbial communities from the Delaware River and Bay under freshwater to marine salinity gradient to study organic matter... | ecosystem: Environmental > Aquatic > Marine > Coastal ...
CATCCTTAGCGATGGCTCAAGCACCTGCTGCGCCAGATGCGAGTAAAGCAAATCCACCCCCTCGCTCATTCGTTGTCATTGATAAGAACAAAGATGGGCACGTCTCTCGCGAAGAAGCTCAGCAAGCAGGTATACCAGTTCTGAATTTTGATGCCGCAGATAAAAATAAAGACGGCAGGCTAAATTTGAGTGAATGGACTTTGCTGAAGTTTTAATTTATCTGCCCCATCAGTAGAAAATCTTTGGGGGGAGAGTCTTGTATGATGATCTCAATCTATTGAGGGAATTATATGAATCAACCACTATCTCAAAATGAGCTTGAAGATCTAGCAGAGAAATTAGAGCGCTTTTCAGTTCAATGCATACAAGATAAAAATTGGGCTGCACTGGAAATGATGCTAGATCCAGCCTGTCAATTTGTCAGTATGAATGGCGCTTGTGATCGCACAACTGCCATGACCTTGATGAAAGAGATGAATCTTGGACCAGTCAAATTTAAAGACTTTAAGGTTACTCAATCTGGAGATAACCTGATCATGAGTTTTTGGCTTGCCGCCCTTGAGTATCGCGATGGCAAAGAGCTTTCTCCAGACTATTCACCTCGCCTAAGCGTGTGGAAAAGACAAGATAGTCAGTGGCTATGTATTGCCTATGCCGATCTGATAGGCCAGAAGCGCAAAGATACAGCTTAAATGACTCGATTTAATGTTTGCCTAGTTCAGCCAGATAACTATATACACTCTTACGCGTTTTTAGAGCTGGGTGAGCTGCTGCACTTTTCGCTGCAAGAGCTTGGATATGATTCAAGTTTTGGATTTAACAACCCAGATCCAAATGCCACCAATATTTTGATTGGCTGCCACTTGTTAGATCCTAAATTTATATCTCAGCTTCCTTCCTCAACGATTCTTTTAAATACCGAGCAGATTTACGGTGAGACAGACTGGAATAAGCCCATCTTTGCTTGGGCAAAACATTTTCAGATATGGGATTACAGCCCAAAAAATATTGAAAAATTTGCACAAATTGGTGTCCACAAAACAAAACTTTTCAAAATCGGGTATCAAAAAGAGCTTAATCGACTTGATATCAATAAGCCTAAAGATATCGACATATTGTTTTATGGCTCAGTAAACGAAAGAAGAAAAGCAATCCTCGATAAGCTAGAGGCTAAGGGGCTCAAAGTAAAAGTGTTGTTTGGTGTTTATGGGCAAGAGCGAGATCATTGGATTGAACGCTCTAAGATAGTTTTAAATCATCACTATTACGAATCGCAAATTTTCGAAATTGTGAGAGTCTTTTATCTTCTTACTAATTCTGTAGCGGTGATTGGGGAAGTAAATGAGACAACATCAATAGACCCAATCTATAAAGAAGGGATTTGCGCCTCAAAGTACGAGGATCTGGTCAGCCACTGTGTTGAGCTAGTTCATAGTGAGTCGCTGAGGAGGGACTTGCAGCAAAGAGCCTTTGTATCAATTTCTCAATATCCACAAGCTCTGTTTACTAAAGAGGTTTTAACTTGAGCCCAGATATTGATCGCTTGCATCTTGCGGCATGTGAGGCTGGGCGGGATACCTATATAGACCCCGCTACTGGATATCAGGTCCTAACGAGTAAAGCACTTCTAAAGCAAGGCGCCTGTTGCGGCAACTCTTGTAGACATTGCCCCTATGGCCATATTAATGTTGGAGACCCTAAGCTCATTAAGCAGTCATTTTCTGCACCTGTACTAATGAATTGGTCAGGCAAAGATCAGAGTATTGACGTTTTATTTTGGTCGGGCGGAAAAGATAGTCTCTTAGCCTTGCAGCATTTACTTGAGGAAAAAAGAAGGGTTGTTTTGCTGACGAGTTTTGGCGCCCTTACTAGCAGGGTTTCTATACAAAATATTCATATTAAGAACATTGCCAAGCAAGCTGAATTTCTAAAGCTGCCTTTATGTTTGGTGCCTTTATTTCCGAATACGGATTACAAGACGAGCATTCAGGAGGCATTGGATTTAATTGTTATACAAACGGGTGCCCAAATCCATCGTCTGGTTTTTGGCGACCTACATCTACAAAGCATTCGTCAGTGGCGGATTGATACTTGGCCTCAATATCATATCCATACACCCCTTTTTGATCTTCCTTATGAAGGGCTCTTGAGTCAATTGTGGCAATTACAAAAAACTATGGACTTAGAGATTTCCCTTTCAGCAGAGCTCACAATGTCAAAGGAAGTATTGCCAATTGGAACCCCTTATACAGAAGAGCTGGTTGGGCGCATTAAAGAGAATGGCTTAGATGCCATGCTAGAAAATGGTGAGGCACATACTTTAATTTTTCCTAGAGCCTGGAAAAAATATCAATAGGATTCAATATGCTTGCTCAAAAATTTAAATTATTTATTACTCCATTTTGTGAGGCCACCCCAGCTTGCTTGTTGGTTATGGTTCAGGGCAATATTTGGTTAGCCACCATGGGGCACCTTCAAAAGGCGCTCGAAACCGGTTTCCTAACAGGGCTTGGCGTATTAGTGCTCTCGTTTTTTTCTCATCGCTGGTTTAGCAATAAATATATTGTTGCTGTAATCACAGGCGCAATGGTATTTGTGGCTGACTTGATTGTTCACCCAAGTCATTTTGGAGGCTTCGCTACAGAGGCAATTGTCACGGGTGTATTTACCGCAATGATTTCTTTGGCTTTAAATGTCGCTGGCAAAAAATTATTTTTGCATGCAAAAGATCGCATCAACAAACAGTGAAAATATCTGTAATACTCTTTATTAAATCCACATCAAGATCAACTTCGCTCTGAATGGTGACTATATGAAAAAAAGACCTCTACTATTGATAACACTGCTACTCACGCTTCTTTTAAGCGGGTGCCTTGCAAGAAGCTATTCGCCTGAGGGCGTGAACTGCATTCCTGGCACGCCGTTTCAGGATCTGCCAGTAGCTTGCATCGGCTTTTAATTTAGAACTGGTAGCCCAAGCCAAATAGTAGGTTTGTGGTGGTGGCTGTGACAGTTGAATTGAGCGTGGCTGGAACGCTGACATTTGCTGGCGTTTTCAAGTTGCCGCTGAGTGAGCGATTCAAGCTACCGTAATTGACATAGTTATATTCAGCAAATCCATAGAATCCTGAACTAATAATTTGTTTATAACCAAATCCAAGGCTAGTACCGCCCATATAAAAGTCGGTATTAACGCCATTGGCGCTCGAGCCTGTATAGCCTACCTTTCCATATAGAAGCTTGTTTTGATCCAGCGCCAATGCAGGAGCTATAAAAATATTTAATGAGTTACTGATGTGTACTGAGGCTGAGTTTTGATATGTGCCAACACTTCCGCTATAGCTTGCAGAGGCAGTGGCATTTGATGTGGGGAATGGCGTGTATTCAATCCCAAGGCCTAGTAATAAAGGCGTGCCTGAGAAAAAGTTATATCCTGCTGCAACGGTGCCGGTAAAGCCGCTAGCGTTTGAAACAGAAACGGTTGGCGTAAGACTCTGCCCTGCTGCGCTTAGACTGGTATTGGAGAATGAAGGTGAAGCAGTTTGATAGCCAACACCAAATTGCGCATAGGGACCTGAAAATTTTGAGTTTTGTGCAATCGCTGTTGATGAAATGCAGCACAAGATCAAACTGTAAACAAAGGACCGAATTTGCATTTGCGTCTCCTGGTGAGATGGCTCTAATTGCCTATAGAAATGGAATATACAGCATTGCTCACTAGAAAAAACCATCCTTAGAGTGCTGGATTTAGGCGTAGTATTTCAGCATGAGTGAGTTTTATAAAACGCGAAGAGATCTTTTAAAAGCCCTGTCGTTGGCAGCCATAGTGATGCCCTATTCGAGATGGGCTTGCGCACAAAGAAAGTTTGATAAAAATCCATTTCTTCTCGGTGTTGCTAGTGGATCTCCTACGGACCAGTCAATTGTGTTGTGGACTCGATTAATAGATGAGAGATTGCTTGCTAGTAACTTATCCAATGAGCCTATAGAGGTTAGATGGGAGTTGGCGCCAGACCCAAAATTTTCTCAAACCATTCAATCTGGGATTTCTTTAGCCATACCAGCATTGGCATATTCAGTACATGTTGAAGTAAGTCAATTGCCTGCAAACCAATGGTTTTACTATCGCTTTTTAGTGGGCGGCCAAGTGAGCGCAGTAGGCAGAACTAGAACCCTTCCTCTCCCGAATCAGGAACTTGATCATTTAAGACTTGCTTATGCCTCTTGTCAGCATTATGAGCATGGATATTTCAGCGCATATCAGCATATGCTCGGTGAAAAAGTCGATTTAGTCATGTTCTTGGGGGATTATATTTACGAGTATGGTCCTGGTCGCAAGGGCGTTAGAACTCATGACAGCGGCCCCATCATCTCTCTTGATGACTATCGCAAAAGATATGTGCTCTATAAAAAAGATGAGAATCTTCAAGCCATGCATGCTGCTTGTCCTTGGTTGATGACTTGGGATGATCATGAGGTACAAAATGACTATGCAGGATTAACCCCCGGCACATTTGGCCCCTACGTTTCAGATTTTCCTAAACGACGCGCTGCAGCTTATCAGGCCTACTATGAACATATGCCCCTGAAATCTTCCGTGCTCATTGATGGTTTAAATGGGCTCATGAAGGGTGCTGAGATGCGCATCTACGGAGATTTTCAATTTGGCAAATTAGCCAATATCTGTATGTTGGATGACCGCCAGTATCGAGATCCTGGAGCATGTACCCCATCTGGCAGTGGCTCAGCGATTTTTGATCCGAAAGGATGCCCTGAATTAAATAGAGAGGATCGAAGCATCTTGGGTGGTGACCAAGAGAGATGGTTAGCGGGCAAGCTGAGGGGTGCCGATAAAAATATTTGGAACGTGATTGGCCAACCTACTTTATATGCACAACGTTATTTTCCAGCTGGTGATCAATTGCTGATTTGGAACGATGGCTGGGATGGATTTCCAGCTGCAAGAAAAAGAATGGACCAGTTATTCATTGAAAATAAGGTGAAAAACCTTGTCATTTTTGGTGGAGATGTTCATGAAAATTGGGTTGGCTATATCAAAGCAGATTACGATAAATTCGATAGCCCTATATTGGGCGTAGAGTTTTGCGGCACTAGCATTAACTCTATTGGCAATGGCGGAAAGTATCTAGATGCTCGCTTAGCTAAAAATCGACACTTTATTTTTGCTGAGGCAACAAAAAAGGGGTATGGCATAGCCGATTTCACTCCTAAAGATTTAACGGTAACGCTGAGAGTGCTTAGCGATGCACAAGAAGAAACAACTAGCATTGAAACATTGGCCAAGTTTGTTGTTCGGTCTCACTCAAACAACATACAGCGCTTGGCTTAGTTGATTTGCTCTACCAATACAAATATTTTGGATTGGTGCTGAGTATTTGATTGAGCAATTGCTCATCATGAACCAATCTATCCAGATCATTGAATTGTTGCGCGTATCCTTGAGCGGCTTCAAAGCCAGTATGGGGCCAATCACTTCCCCACAAGAGCTTGTTTGGGCCAATTCTATCTAGCCAATAACCCAACACCTTTGCATGATCTAAGCCGGGGGTTCTATATTGCGCGCTGAGCTTTACCCAAAGCGATGAGGTGTGTTGCAGAATGCCTGAACATTCGTGCAAAAATTCCTCTCCGGTTTTAGGCCTGCCGAAATGATCGATCACAATTTCTGTGCCACTAGGGATTTCTAGAAGCAGGGTATTGAGTAGTCCATCATCATGATGTAGCTCTAGGTGCATTTCAGACTCATTGATAAATTCAATGAGCTTCCAATAATTTCGAATCATTGAATGCGGGTCTGAAACTCCAAATAAGTTGAGTCGTACCCCAACAACACCTTGCTCTTTTAATTCTTCAAGTGCCGATCTGGGAGCGTTGGACGGGAGCACTGCAATCCCTTTAAGGGTGCCTTTACTTTGACTGACTGCTGCCAATAAAAAGGTGTTATCGATCCCTAGAAAGCTAGGCTGCACAATGACGCCTCCGTCAATGCCTAGTGGAGTTGCAAGTGAGTGCCATTGATCAATAGTGGCATCATATTGAATGGGATAGCGACTCTGGGACTGATTGATGGTCTTGGCCAAAAAAATATGGAAATGGGCATCAATTTTCATATTGAGTATGCTACTTTATATTCTTACTAAAAATTAGATCTTGGGGACACCATGAAGTTTCTTGCGGCATCGCTCTCGTTGTTTTTATGGCTCCTGGCAAACCCCTTGCATGCTCAAGAATGGCCCAATCGACCGATTAGCTTGATCGTAAGCTATCCGCCCGGAGGCACTGCCGATTTAATGGCTAGAACGATTGCGGGCCCTTTGGGTAAGGCGCTGGGCACTTCAGTGGTCGTAGAAAACAAACCTGGAGCAAGTGGACAGATTGCTGCATCGTTTGTAGCTAAGGCGAGTGCAGATGGTTACACGCTAATGCTGGATGCTTCCTCATACTCTGTAAATCCATCACTTTTTCCTAAATTGCCCTATGACCCAAATCGAGACTTCAAAACTCTAGGCGTTCTGGCGCAATACCCAAACGTACTTTTAGTTCACCCTGGCTTCCCAGCAAAATCGGTAAAAGAAATGGTTGCCTTGGCTAAAGCAAAACCCAATGGAATCTCTTACGCTTCTTCTGGAAATGGTTCCGCACAGCATTTGGCAGGCGCATTGTTCGAAGTGAAAGCTGGCGTAGAAATGCAGCATATTCCTTATAAGGGTGGAGGCCCAGCCTTAAATGATGTGGTTGGTGGGCAGGTGCCAGTATTTTTTGGTAGCGTGGCCTCCACTAAGCAATATGTTGAAACTGGTAAATTGAATGCTCTCGCCGTTACTGGGAAAAAACGGGCCTCATCGATGCCTAATGTTCCGACAATGGCAGAGGCAGGCATTCCCGGTTATGAGGTTTACGAGTGGAATGGAATTTTTGCTCCAGCTGCCACACCAATAGTCATTCTGACAAAAATTGCTAATGCGATTTCACAAGTAATGCAGTCTCCTGAGGTCAAGGAAAGGGTTACTAGCTTAGGAGGAGAAATTTTTCAGGGCGATGCAGATGTGGCAGATAAATTTATTAAAGCCCAAATGGTAGAGTGGTCAAAGTTAGTGAAGAGCGGAAAAATTACGGTTGATTAAATAGATGAAGAACGCTTTTAAAATCACACTATTTTCTTTTTTCCTTAGTGCTTTACTTTTAGGTAATGCGCTTGCTGCCGATATCCAGGTGATTACCTCAGGCGCATTTGCTGAAGCGCTAAAGACTTTAGTTCCTGAGTATGAGAAGCAATCGCCTAATAAGGTCATTATTTCTTATGGTTCATCGATGGGCGCTGCTCCGGATTCCATTCCTACTCGATTGGGTCGTGGAGAAAAGTTTGATGTGCTGATTTTGGCGGGCCCTGCTTTGGAGGGTTTTATTAAGAACGGCGCTGTACAGCCTGGGACTAGGGTAGATTTGGTGGCCTCTGTGATGGGGGCGGTAGTGAAGGCGGGGGCGCCTAAGCCAGACATCAGCACGATGACTGGTCTAAAGCAGGCATTATTGAATGCAAAGTCAGTTGCTTACTCAGCTAGCGCTAGCGGCGTGTATTTATCAACAGAATTGTTTCCCAAAATGGGAATCTCAGAGCAAATGGATAAAACAGCCAAAAAGATTTATAGCGAACGCGTTGCTTCGGTTGTGGCTAGGGGTGACGCAGATTTAGGCTTTCAGCAGGTGAGCGAGCTACTGCCAATTCCTGGGGTAGATTTTATTGGGGAGCTTCCCCCTGAGGCGCAAAAGACCGTTTTGTTTTCTGCAGGTATTACAAATAATGCGAATAACTTAGCAGCATCTCGAGATTTGATTGCATTTCTAGCATCACCCAAGGCGGCGCCTACGATTCAAAAGGCAGGACTTAAGCCGATGTTACCTACTCTTCCCTGGTAAATCTAAACGCGATATAAATTCAGATGATTGATCACTTAGACCATTTGGTATTAACAACGGCTAAAGAGTCAGAATGTATTGACTTTTATACCCGCGTCTTAGGGATGCAGCTTGAATCCTTCGTCGGAGGCGCGCCGCCAGTTGAGCGCAAGGCATTTAAGTTTGGTAGTCAAAAAATTAATTTACATATCAAAGGCAAGGAGTTTGAGCCTAAGGCGCATATTCCAAGCCCCGGCTCCCTAGATCTTTGTTTTATTGCAGATAGGCCTCTTATGGAAGTTGTTGCACGTTTAGAAGAGGCCCAATGGCCGATTTTGGACGGGCCGGTCATGCGGACAGGGGCTACGAGCAAAATTATGTCTGTTTATGTGCGGGATCCAGACCTCAATCTCATTGAGATCAGCGAGCTAATTCGATAATTCAGTGGTTTATTTGCAGATTATTTTTGTGAAATTTAAAAAGTAACACGATATAATTTTCTCAAGCAGGAGAGTGAGGGGTATCCCTCCACCGAAGGCGCAAACTCCCATGAACGCTCAGGTATCCACCCGGAAGGTACTGCTTATCCTAAATAGCCGTCTGGAGAGCCACCATCTTTATGGTGCACCGAAGGAGCAAGCACTAAGCTGGGCTTAGCGTGAATCTCTCAGGTATCAGGGACAGGGGGAGCGGCATCCATCTACATGAATTCATGTAACTGATGGGCTACATTTGGGAGAATTTGTATGCGCACTCTTATTACATAAGTTGGCAATTCAAGGCGACCTAGTTCACTGGGTTCAAGTTCATTCACATTGATTATTTTGCTCAATCGCTTTTTGCAATTGAGCGCATACCAACTTAAGGAAAACGTATGACTAAGAAATTTGTTGAAGAAGCCCCATATCATCCCGGTTATGAAGATGCAGGATTTAAATCCTCAACATCTCCAGTTGCTGCTGAGCTTGATAGCTTTAGAAAAAGTAATTCACGTTATTTAAATTTTGCCAATGTGATTGTGGATTTCTGCGCATCTGAGCAGCTTAAGCATTCGCTTAAATGAAGTTGTTTTGCTAATTAATAAGCCACCGAATGGTGGCTTATTGAGCGTTGGTCTATAGATCTGGGTTATCCAGAGCTAAGGCATCAAGATGGCTTGTATCTGCCCAGCGATCTACTTTCCATGCGCTACCATCGTGACTAATCCAGTTTAGCGAGGCATTCGGTACTGATACAGCCTTCTCCGCATTTAGAGCTTGATTACTAGCGATTCTGTACATCATGTCTAGGGTGCCGCCATGGCTTACCAACAGAATAGTTTTACCAATATGTTGTTGACGAATTTTTTCAAGCGCCTTTTGAACACGCTCTGCAAGCTGAGCAATACTCTCGCCACCACGTAATTCTTGATGAACATCCCTACTGATATGACTTTTCCAAAGCTCAGGATCAAACCCGGGAGCTTCCTCGGTAGTGACCCCTTGAAATACTCCGAGGTGACGCTCTCTTAAAGAGCTATCGACAATAGCCTTGGTATTAAACAAGTTTTCAATCGCATTTGCTGTCTTTGCAGCACGCTGCAAATCACTGGTATAGAGGACATCAAACTGAAGATCAATGGCTTTGATGGCCTTTGCCATTTGAGCAGCTTGCGCAATGCCGCGTTGGTTTAGATCGACATCCGTATGACCCTGGAAGCGACGTTCAGCATTCCAATTGGTTTCACCGTGACGTACTAAGCAAAAGCGAGTTGTTTTCATGACGTCATCATAAAGGCTAATTTATTTCTTCAGAGTCCATGCTCTTGGATTGTGCTCAAAGCCAATGTGCTGATAGTAGTCGTTGGCTTTAGGTGCTGCTAATAAGACAATCATGCAATTCAGTCCAAGCCTTGTTTTAGTTTCTTCGATAAGACATTTCCCAATTCCTTGCCTTTGGTATTTTTGATCAACCGCTAAGTCAGCTAGATAGGCGACGTATTCGAAGTCAGTCAAGGAGCGAGATATACCAATGAGTTGGTCGCCATCCCAGGCGGTAATGGTCAAATTAGCGTTTTTGAGCATTGATTCAAAGGTTTTTAGATTATCAACGGGCCTGCGTTCGCCTAAGCTTGAGCGAATATAGAGATCGATGGCCTGCGCCGCCGTAATCTGGGCATCATCACGATAAACAATCATATTGATTCCTTAGGTATGTTTGCCTTGGGGGCAATAGAGATAGCATCAATCCGCACACTTTCTTGTATGGTCAAGAACATATTACAGCCCCACTCGCGAGGTTTGTTAATACAATTCACTTAATAAGAATAAAAGGGTAATAGTGAATAGAGAAACTAAAGGAATGCTGATTGGATTTATCGGCATTCTTATTTTTAGTCTGACCTTGCCAGTAAGCAAGATTGCGATACTAAGTTTTGATCCCTATTTCATTGCATTTGGTAGGGCCACCCTCGCGGGGATGGTTGCTTTAGCATACCTTGTCATTTGGCGAGAGCCTTTGTTTGCAAAGAGCGATTTAGGCAAGTTTATTGTGATTGCCTTAGGGGTCGTCTTTGGCTTTCCCATTTTCACAACAGTCGCTATGGCCTATGGCTCTTCTTCTCATGGCGCAGTCATTCTTGGCATGATGCCTTTAGCAACCACCGTGATAGGGGTCGTCCGTTTTGGGGAGCGGCCATCAATTGGGTTTTGGATCATATCTTTATTAGGCGCAGCACTTGTAGTTACCTACGCGCTCTTAAAAAGTTCTGGCAGCTTTACTCTGGTGGATGGACTGTTAGTGCTTGGGGGCATTTGTGCTTGTATAGGCTATGTTGAGGGTGGCGAACTTTCAAGAAAAATGAATCCTCGCGCTGTTATATCTTGGGCTCTAGTGATTTCTTTGCCGGCAAACATTGTTTTTAGTTATTTGACTTTTCATTCCTCCTACCTAGAGGCCGGCGCCTTTGCTTGGTCTACATTTGTTTATTTAAGTCTCTTCCCAATGTTTTTTGGATTTTTCTTTTGGTATGAGGGTCTTGCGATCGGCGGAATTGCGAGGGTAAGTCAGGTCCAATTAGTGCAGCCATTTTGTACCTTGATCGCTGCGAGTGTTTTGTTGGGCGACCCGCTAACCTTCATGAATTTAGTCTTTGCAGTTTTGGTCGTTTCTACCGTAATACTAGGCAAAAGAATGTTGATTAAGAGAGCATAGATATAAAAAAGCCCCGAAAGTGCGGGGCTTGGTATTTATGCAGGAGTGACACTCAGTCTATTGAGTGCCCGCTGAATCTTATCCTTTTCTTTGGGCTTGGTGCTGGACTCTAATAACTTGGTCAGTTGGGCAATGTTTAGGGGGCCTAAGCGTGCCTTCCCAGTTTTAGTGAGCATAGAATTGCTTTTTCGATTCTTTTGGTTTTGGTTTACAGCCATTGAATTTCCTAGAGTTATGGAATGATGAATCAGTGAGCGTACTTCACATGATTCCCCTGTCTAGGGCGCAGAATAGTGATCACCATTCAGGATAACAGCTAAATAGATAGTTGCTATGATTAGGGCATGATTACTCTAGCAGACCTTGTTTTTTCTATTGTCATGGGCTTCTTAATGTCGGTCAGCATTACGCTAGTCACGACTTTGGTTCATATTGGTTTTGACAACCATTTCTTTTGGGAGTGGCTTGAAGTTTGGTTGCTGGTTTATCCAGTGGCAATAGTTTGCATAGTTGTCCACAAACCGATTGCTAGCAAGATTACTAACGTTCTTGTTGATAGACTCAAATGAAGACCTACTTATTCGCATCGCTAGCTGTAATCTGTTTAGCCTCATGCGCCGCTGTATTTACTGATGCATCAGACGCGAATCAAGTTACCTATTTGAATAGCAGTGGTGAATCCATTGAGCAGTTAACAGTCAATGCCAAGGCTTATTGCGAACAGTTTGGCAAAATGGCTGTATATAGAAGTAGCGATACTCAATTCGTTGCGGTCTTCGACTGCAAGGTCCAGCGTTAACCAGCTAACTCAGATTGATAGATTAAGCCGGCATGTTCTCTTAGAGCATGAAATTGAATCGATTCCCAGCGCTGTTGTGCAACATCTAGCTCAGATTTATGAGTTGCTAAGAAAACAGCGGCACCGACGACATCTTCGGCCATGCGATGTATATTTTCTTGAGTAAATTTTTTCAATGCCACAGGATCGTCTGAGCTTACCCAGCGAGCCAGACTATATCGGGATGGCAATAGGCGTACTTCAGCCCCATACTCTGTTTGTAGGCGATGACTTACTACTTCAAACTGTAATTGACCAAATGCGCCAAGTAGCATGGTACCTCCAGCCATGGGGCGAAATACTTGAATAGCACCTTCTTCACCTAATTGCATTAAGCCAGTACGCAATTGTTTGGAGCGCAGTGGATCTGCAGACTCAACCATGCGGAAAATCTCTGGAGCAAAAAAAGGTAAACCAGTAAATTGCAGTTGCTCGCCTTCCGTTAGCGTATCGCCCAGTCGTAATAGTCCATGATTCGGTAGACCAATAATGTCACCAGGAAAGGCCTCATCCAAAATATCACGTCTCTGCGACAAGAACGACAAAGCATTGTTTGTTCGCACTTCTTTATTGTTGCGGCAAATTTTTAATTTCATGCCTCGTTGAAAGTGGCCTGAGCAAATTCGCAAGAAGGCAACTCGGTCGCGGTGCGCAGGATCCATATTGGCCTGAATCTTAAAAACTACAGCAGAAAATTTATTTTCAGAAGGACTTACTTCTCGCTGTAACGCTCTCCTAGATCCTGGAGATGGCGCTAGTTCAACTAAGGTATTGAGAATTTCACGTACACCGAAGTTGTTGATCGCAGAGCCAAAAAATACGGGTGATTGGCGCCCGGCTAAAAAGGCCTCTTGATCGAATGCAGGCATTGCGCTTTTAATTAAGTCGACTTCGGTTAATGCATTTTCAAGATCGCTACCCAGGCGTTCTTTTAGGGCTGGATCATTCACATCAACAATCGCATGTGAATCTTCAGTTACACGATCTTCACCTGCTTTAAACATGCGCATTTGTAAGTTAGCAATATC
>Ga0075464_10000948_pt1 | contig 12975 bp, 14 predicted proteins | sample DEB19_08_DNA_5_FD_75068 | JGI IMG/M metagenome (GOLD analysis project Ga0075464, IMG submission 75068) | Aqueous microbial communities from the Delaware River and Bay under freshwater to marine salinity gradient to study organic matter... | ecosystem: Environmental > Aquatic > Marine > Coastal ...
ATCTCGATAAAAAAATCGAGGCGAAAAAAAACCCGCCACATTGGGCGGGTCGGTTGATTGGGATTCTAGGTGCCGCCTAGAATCGGCGGCACCTGTCTGGTTTACTTGACTGTCAGGGACAGTTCCAATGCTTCCTCCAAGGATGCAATCAACTCTTTCAGTTGATCCGTGCCCACCTTGTTTACCTTGCGGAGTTTGGCGCAAGCGTTAAGTCCGGCGATCATTTGAGTGAGCGCGATTTGAACTAGAGCAGGGTTGGCCTGCACCATGTCCTGAAGTGGTTTCTCCTTGCCCGCCGGTTCTTTCTTGGCAGTGGGTTTTTTCTTACCATCACTGGCCTTCTTGTCTTCGGCCGCTTTCTTGGCCTTCGCGACAACATCGGGATGACGCGGGCGCGAACCGGTATAACCTACGCTCTGTCTTGCCAAGTCTTGCACGGCTTGATCCGATCCTATCTTCTTGCCTTTGCAGTAGGTACGGAACTCGATTAAACATGTTGCCATTTCCTTGACCTGCATGGATGAGCATCCTAAATCACTGGCAACATGTGCCAGTTTGTCCGCAGTCATGGCGTCTTCATTCTTGAAGACCTGACCCCATTTAACAGAGGACCACAAGGTGGACACGTTGTCCATTTCGGCCGCGATCGCGGCCGCTGTTTTCTCGGTCCGCTTTGCGGCCGAAGTCACGCTTTTCAGCGCGGTCATGTGAATGTCGAACAATCCGGACAATGTTACAGCAGTGGTAGCAGTGGTAGCAGTGGTAGCAGTGGTAGTAGTAGTGCTGGACATAGTATGTGCTCTCGTGTAGTGGGAAGGTTCCCGTTCAGCCGGGGTATCCCGACTGAGAAGCCATTGTACTACCTACTCTAGACAATGTAAAGCGCGGGCATTCTAGGCCACCTAGAACCGCAAGACCCTACCGGGGTGGGCAGGCCCACTTTGGGGCGAAGGAGTCCCCCATCTCCCATACATACTAACCCACACAAACCACCACAAATTTTGAGAATAACCTTAAAATAACAATGTGTATTACGCGCAAAAAAATAACCCGGGTTCCCATACCCCCACCCCCCTCGATATGGAAACACCCCCCGTCAAAGGGACCCAAACCCCCCTTGCATATAATGTAGTACCCTTATAGACTGCACCTACCGGTAGCTGAGTACCTGCGAAATGTCTATTGTTAACATCGAACCATCGACAGAACATCCCTTGCCTTACGACTTGGCCGATGAAACGCCGAGAACGTTTATGGATGAAATGGCAGTAGCTGCCAACACCGTCGACCTGCAGCAAACCCTTGGTCTTGAGATTGGCCTTGATTTACTGGACAAGGACCGGGAAAAAAAGCTGCTGGAGGATGTCCTCAGGCGACAACGCACCAAAAACCTCACAAAACCAAGCACGGCCTTCGCCGCTTCCGCCTTCCTGAAAACATATGGTCAGAGCCTTGCCTTTGACGCCGTTCAAGCCCGCGCTGCCATCACGAATAAGTTGATGGAGATAGCCAACTGCGGGGACCCTCGCTACGAGCTTAAAGCCTTGGAGCTTCTAGGCAAGCACGTTGACATCGCGTTGTTCAGCGAACGTAGTGAGGTCGTCATTAACTACAAGAACCCAGAAGACCTTGAACGTGAAATCAAGGAAAGGGTCAAGCGCCTGCTCAATGCCGACATAATTGACATGCCCACCATCAGCGACACCTTGGATGACGAGCTTGGAGTCTTGCAGATTTCAAAGAACGAGGAAGTCGAGGAGGCAGAAGTGCTCGCTGAGCCTGATGATTTTGAGAAACCAGAATAACTATGCTAGACGTTGATGGGGTTTCGCTCCAAGACATCTACAAAATCCTGCCAAGCCTCAATACTCAAGAGCGGGAGCACCTGCTTTCGCAATTGGGGGCACTTGAGAAGCTAAAAAACCGCAAGGTTGCTCAGGAAAAGTTCCTCGGGTTCGTCAAAGCCATGTGGCCCAGCTTCATTTCGGGGAAACATCACGCGGTGGTGGCCGAAGCGTTTGAGCGGGTGGCTGCAGGGACCTGTAAACGCTTGATTATCTGTATGCCGCCTCGCCATACCAAGAGCGAGTTTGCTTCTTACCTGCTACCGGCGTGGTTTTTGGGCAAACATCCCGGGAAACAGGTGATACAGGCGTCAAATACGGCGGAATTGGCTCAAAAGTTTGGTCGAAAGGTGCGTAACCTTGTCGACTCGGATGTGTACCACGAAGCGTTCCCGGAAATAGCGTTGTCTGCCGACTCCCAAGCAGCTGGAAGGTGGAATACCAACAAAGACGGGTCTTACTTCGCCATTGGTGTTGGCGGAACCATGACCGGACGCGGCGCTGACCTTATGATAATCGACGACCCTCACTCTGAAAGTGAGGCGGTGGTGGCTGAAAACAACCCCGAGGTCTACGATAAGGTGTATGAGTGGTACACATCCGGCCCAAGACAGCGGCTTCAGCCAAATGGGGCAGTTGTCATCGTTATGTGTATGACCGGCGAAACGCCAGTTCTTATGGCAGACGGCTCCCAGAAAATGTTATCCGAAGTCAAAGTCGGAGACTTGGTGGCTACCTTTGATGAAGGCAGGTTAACCACGACAGTGGTTAATAACTGGAGGTCAAGTGGTATTGATACCGTATATAAAATACAAACTCGATCTGGTAAAGTGCTCCGTGCAAACGAGAGACATCCGTTCCTCGTGCTCGATAATGGGGTGTTAACGTGGACCAGATTGAACCAGTTGCGACTGGGGGACGAGCTTGTATCGTTGAAGGCTGCAGCCGACCTCCTCGGGCAAAAGTTAAACCGGGTAAATGCGGACCTTGCATTGCAAGCGACAGTTACCATCGAAAACACCCAAACGCCCCTTACCGAGAACCCGGGTTCCATGGGAAATGGAAAGGACAAGGGTGCTCAGAAAAAGACTGTGATCGGCCAGCTGCAAGCAGGGGTTTGTGCGCTGGGCACTACCATAAGCGGTATATTCCGAAAAAATCATCGGAAGTGGCACGCAAACATCGAATTAAATCAAGGTACGGCATCACTGTGGAACAGTTTGAGGAGATGGTCGCCTCTAGGGAAAACCGGTGTGACATATGTCAACAACCCCCCACTGATCATAACGTCAGGGCTCACTGGAACGGAAAACTTTGTATCGACCACTGCCACACAACCGGGAAAATCCGAGGACTGCTCTGCAATGATTGCAACCTTGCAGTCGGATATGGCAAGGCATCAGATGTTCTCGAACGAGCTGCGGCGTATCTCAGATTTCACAATAGACCCGATAATTTCGATAACTCCTGATGGGGTTGCAGAAGTATACGATGTTGAAATTGACCGTACTGAAAATTTCATAGCAAACGGGATCGTAAGCCATAACACACGATGGTCTAAGCGGGACTTAGTGGGTCAGGTGCTCAAGGCTGTTGCAAACCGAGGCGGTGACGACTGGGAAGTTATTGAGTTTCCGGCGATGTTCGACGGAGATCGGCCCCTTTGGCCGCAGTTCTGGTCAAAAGAGTCGATGATGGCCCTGCGTGAGGAGCTCTCCGCAGCGAAATGGATGGCCCAGTATCAGCAGAATCCGACTGCAGAAGGGTCCGCCATCGTAAAACGCGAGTGGTGGAAGCTGTGGGACAAGCCCGAGCCACCCAAGTGCGAGTTCACCCTGACATCATGGGACACGGCGTTTGAGAAAAACAACCGTGCCGACTACTCGGCGTGCACCACATGGGGTGTGTTTTTCAACGAAGAGACTGACGCGTACAACGTCATCCTGCTCAACGCGTTCAAGCAGCGCATGGAGTTCCCTGAACTCAAACGACGGGCGTTGGAAAACTACAACGAGTGGGAACCGGATAGTTTGATTGTTGAGAAAAAGGCATCGGGCGCACCGCTCATATACGAGCTTCGTGCCATGGGAATACCTGTGCAGGAGTACACCCCGAGTAAGGGTCAGGACAAGATCGCCCGCTTAAACGCAGTAGCCTCATTGTTTGAGTCTGGTGTAGTATGGGCACCTGATACCCACTGGGCAGAAGAAGTTATTGAAGAAGTAGCAAGCTTCCCAGCAGGAGACCACGACGACCTTGTGGACTCAACAACGGTGGCACTTATGAGGTTCCGTCAAGGAGGCTTCATGCGCCTGCCCACTGACGAGAAAGACCCGATAAAAAATTTCCGACGCCGCGAAGGCGGGTACTACTAGGTAACCGGTTATGGCAGAGAAGTGGGTTAGCCCCAACCAGCAGCGGAGACTGGCTCGTATCCCAGAGGACAAGCGGGATGACCTGCGCTCCGGTATAGGCTCACTTGCTGAGTTTGCTGCAGGTATGACGCCGGGGTTGGGGGATTCACTTACTGCCAAGGAAGCTTACGATGCAGCAAGCGAAGGAAACTATGGAACCTCAGCGCTACTGGCTATACTAGCTGCCATAGGTCTGGTCCCCGGTGCCGGAGATATTGCGAGTGCGGCGGGTAAAGCGTTACTGAAGGACGCCGCTGGAGAGCCATTGATGTTGTTTAGGGGGTTACGTGGGGGGCGCGAAGGAGTCCCACAAGCGGGGTTGGATATGCAATCCAGAGACGACTACAGTGTTTTTGCTACCGATAACCCCTATTTAGCCGCTACCTATGCTAACCCCGAAGTTCAGTTTGGGGAAACTGGGGCAATTGCCCCCTTCCATGTACAAGTTGACGAGATTGTGGAGTTTCCCGTAAAAGTTTGGGACGATGGTTCTCGGCACTTTGATAGGTTTGAGTTTGATCGTAGGGCTAAAGCGCTAAAACCAAACCAAGTCTTGGTCGCTCGGCAAATACGGGACATTGGCCCTGCGGCGTCTACAATACTTGACCCGGAAAGGTTGTATAGTTACAACAGTGATGTATATGCACTAGGGCGGGGCGTCAAAACAGAGCCAGCTGTTGGTACGCCATACCGCCCAAAATTCAAAACCCGAGAGGGTAAAGCTTTTGCCTCTGGCGGCTCAATACAAATAGACGACCGCGACTCAGCAAAACGTAGACGACTAATCTAGGACAACATCATGGCCATTGAAAAAAGTGTGTACCAAGCCCCAGAAGGCTTGCGGGGACTTAATGAGGATGCACTCGAAATCGAGATTGTGAATCCTGAAAGTGTTACTTTAGCAGACGGTAGTATGGAGATAACCATAATGCCTGATGACGATGACGACGGTGAGATCGCCTTCGATGCTAACCTCGCTGAGTTCATGGAGGACTCCGAGCTGGGTTCTGTTGCCGACGAGCTGTGTGGGCTGATCGAAGCTGACATTCAGAGTCGCAAAGAGTGGGCTGAGACTTACGTCAAGGGCCTCGATGTCCTCGGAATGAAGTATGAGGAGCGCACTCAGCCTTGGGTAGACGCGTGTGGTGTGTACTCCACAGTGCTTGCTGAAGCAGCCATAAGGTTCCAAGCGGAGGCCATGAGCGAGACGTTCCCTGCCATGGGCCCGGTCAAGACTCACATCCTTGGTGAAGAAACCCAAGAGAAGGTCAGCGCCGCCGAGCGGGTACGCACGGACATGAACTATGAGCTCACCGAAGTGATGAGCGAGTATCGCCCTGAGCATGAGCGCCTGTTGTACAGCCTCGGCTTGGGTGGTTCAGCCTTCAAAAAGGTCTACTACGATCCCACCATCGGTCGCCAGACTGCAGTGTACTTGCCAGCAGAAGATGTCATTGTCCCTTACGGTGCCTCTAATATAGAGTCGGCTGAGCGGGTTACCCACCTGTTGCGCAAGACCGAGAACGACATGGCCAAGCTTCAGGCCAACGGCTTCTACCGCACGGTTGATCTGGGTGACCCCGTTTCCTTTTATACGGACATCGAAGAAGCCAAGGCTAAAGAGAGCGGGTACACCCTCACATCGGACGACCGCTACGCTATCTACGAAATCCATGCGAATTTGATTATTGAGGGTCTGGACGAGGAGCCAGAAGACGATATTCAGATCGCCAAGCCGTACATTGTTACGGTTGAGAAGGGCTCGCGGATCGTATTGTCAATCCGTCGCAACTGGGTGGAAGAAGACCCGTTGATGTTAAAGCGCCAGCACTTCGTACATTACGTCTACGTGCCGGGGTTTGGCTTTTACGGTCTGGGCCTCATTCACATCATTGGCGGTTATGCCCGCGCTGGCACCTCGTTGATCCGACAGCTGATTGACGCAGGTACCCTGAGTAACTTGCCCGGCGGTCTCAAATCCAGAGGGTTACGTGTCAAGGGTGACGATACCCCCATCAGCCCCGGCGAGTTCCGTGATGTGGACGTGCCAAGCGGTTCCATCCGCGACAACATCATGCCGCTCCCCTACAAAGAACCGAGCCAGACACTGCTGGCGCTGTTGAACAAGATCACCGAAGAAGGCCGCAGGTTGGGTGCCATCAGTGACATGAACATCAGCGACATGAGTGCTAATGCGCCGGTGGGTACCACGTTGGCTCTACTTGAGCGCACACTAAAGCCCATGGCGGCGGTGCAGGCAAGGGTCCACTTCGCAATGAAGCAGGAGTTCAAACTGCTCAAGGCGATCATCGCGGAATACGCCCCAGACGAGTACGGCTACGTGCCGGACAGGGCCCAGCCCCGGGCACGCAAGGATGACTATGCGATTGTTGAGGTAATCCCGGTAAGTGACCCGAACAACACCACCATGGCACAGCGGGTGGTTCAGTATCAAACCGTGATGCAGATGGCATCGGGCGCTCCCCAGATATACAACTTGCCGTACTTGCATCGTCAGATGATCGAGATCATCGGTGTTAAGAATGCCGACAAGATTGTCCCAATAGAGGATGCGCTGGTTCCGGCGGACCCCGTGAGTGAGAACATGAGCGTTATGGTAGGTAAGCCGGTGAAAGCCCACCTCTACCAAGATCATGAGGCGCACATGGCCACACACACCGCGTTCATGCAGGACCCTCAGATCGGGCAACTGATCGGGCAAAACCCCATGGGTCAGCAAGTCATGACAGCACTGCAGGCGCACATGGCCGAGCACATGGCCTACGCTTACCGCAAACAAATCGAAGACAAACTTGGCGTGTCCCTACCCGACCCGGGCATGGCGATGCCGCAAGAACTTGAGCTTCAGCTATCCCGTCTGGTTGCAGACGCAGGTCGACAAGTGACTATGCAGAAACAACAGCAGGCGGCGCAACAGCAGGCCCAGCAGCAACAACAAGACCCGTTGATGCAGCTTCAGCAGAAAGAGCTGGAAATCAAGGAACGTGACGTTGTTCGTAAGGAGAAAGATGACCAAGCTCAAGCAATGATTGACGTTGAGCGTCTGAAACTCGAACAGCTTAAAATTGACAGAGGCTTTGGCCGAGGCAGATAACTATGGCAAAAACCGTCTACGACGTGCTTATTGACCGGTTCACCGAGCTTAAAACTGACAAAGAACACGCCCTTTGTACGGGTGTGGCAAAAGATTTCGCAGAATATCGCGAGATTTGCGGGGCGATTCAGGGTCTAGCCACCGCAATACGTGAAGTACATGACCTTATGCGCTCAAAGGTAGAAGATGATGACTGAAGTTCTCAAACTCACTGAGTTAGAAAAACAACGAAAGCTCAAGATCGAAAAAGAAGAAAAGGAACAGGCGGAAATTGAAGCAGCAATCCCTCGCCCGGTAGGTTTTCGAGTACTGATCGCGTTGCCGAATGTTGAAGAAACGTATGGTGAAACCGGCCTTGTTAAGGCAAACCAGACAGTTCGGGACGAATACATCCTGTCCATCATCGGACTGGTGTTGGATATGGGCGACCAAGCCTATGGTGACCAAGAACGTTTCCCGACAGGCGCGTGGTGCAAGGTGGGAGATTACGTAATGTTCCGTGCTAACAGTGGTACTCGATTTAAAATCGGAAGCCAAGAGTATCGTCTCTTGAACGATGATTCGATCGAAGCACTGGTACCTGAACCCAAAGTCGTTCGTAGAGCGTGAGGTGATATATGGCTATGCAACAAGTAGAGTTTGAATTTCCCGATGAGCAAGAGAAACCAGCAAAGCCTGATGTTGGTGGGATGACGGTTGATGTTGAAGAAGAGATTGAGATTGAGATTGAAGACAAGACTCCAGTCAAAGATCGCAATCGCAAAACCAGCGAACCTCCGCAAGATGTCACTGATGACGAGCTTAACGAGTATTCTGAAAAAGTAAAAAAGCGCATTCAGCACTTTAACAAAGGGTACCACGACGAGCGCCGGGCAAAAGAACAGGCCCAACGTGAACGTGAGGAGGCGGTTACCTTCGCCCGCGCCCTGATGACTGAAAACAACAGCCTCAAAGGTTCTGTTAACAAAAGCCAAGGTGCTCTTGTCGAACAGGCCAAAAAGGTAGTCGAAAACGAAGTATCCGACGCTCGCCGCAAGTACAAAGAAGCTTATGAAGCGGGTGACGCTGACACTTTGGTTTCGGCGCAAGATGCACTTACTCAAGCCAACATCAGGTTGGATAAAGTAAAAAATCTTAAAATACCCCCTTTACAAGAGCAGGACGTTGATGTAAAACTACCTGCACCTACTAGAGTTTCGGCAGAAACGCCGAGAGCAGACGACAGAGCGGTAGATTGGCAACGCCAGAACCCGTGGTTTGGGTCCGAGGAATCGCCAGAACTGACCGCCTTCGCTTTAGGACTTGACAGGAAATTAAGACGCGATGGTGTTGACCCGCGTTCCGAAAAATACTACGAGGAAATTGATTCTCGTATGCGTAAAACCTTCCCTGACGTGTTCGACGCTGATGAGGAAGAGACGGTTCCAAGTAAAGCTGTAGCGCGAAGCAAAAGCGCAAACGTAGTAGCCTCCGCCTCGCGGAGTGTGGCCCCTAAAAAGATCAAACTATCTGCGGATGCGGTAAGAATTGCAAAAACGCTCGGGATTACCCCGGAACAATACGCCAAAGAGGTAGCTAAGTTAATGAGGAATTCCAATGGTTGATAATAGACTTGATCGTGAACTGCAGACCCGTGAAAAAATTAGCCGCAAACGTTCGTGGCAACGTCCCGATGTGCTACCAAGCCCAAAGGACGACCCTAACTGGGATTTTCATTGGGTTCGTGTAAGTACCCGTGGTGAAGCTGACCCAACCAACGTTTCTCTAAAAATGCGAGAAGGTTGGGAGCCCGTTAAGGCAGTGGATCACCCTGAAATCACCTTGTTCCATGCCGAGAATGATCGGTACAAGGACAACGTTATCATGGGCGGTTTGATGCTATGCCGAGCTCCAAAAGAGATGGTTGCCGAGCGTAACGCTTATTTTTCACAACAGGCGGATGCGCAAATCCAATCAGTAGATAATCATCTAATGCGTGAGAGTGATCGCCGTATGCCTCTGTTTAATGAGAGAAAGACGGAAGTTACTTTCGGTAAAGGCAAATAATTCAGGAGTCAAAAATGGCTACTACACTTACCCCCTACGGTCTAAAGCCCGTAAAACGTGCTGATGGTATGCCCTACGCGGGTGCCACCACACAGTACCTGATTGATCCGGCAGGCTATGCAACTAACATTTATAACGGCAGCGTTGTATATGTTAATGCCAACGGCTACATCAACATCGTTACCGGAACTGGTGCAGATGCGACCACCAACGATTGGCCAACTGGCACAACCAGCGTGACTGGTGCCATCGGCGTTTTTGTTGGCTGTTCTTACATCAACGCTCAAGGTCAACAGATTTTTGGTCAGTATTACCCTTCCGGCACTACCGGTGTGGTGACTGCCTATGTTGTAGATGACCCGAACGTGCTCTTCCAAGTCCAGTTGGACAATACCGCTACGCAAGCAGCTGTTGGTAACAACACGTTCTTTGCAGCAGCTCAGAGTACCTCTACGGGCAACACTCGTACCGGCAACTCGACAAGCTCCGCAGAGTCAACGGTGGTTACAGTGCCTGCTGCATTCCGCATCTTGTCCTTTGTTTCCCCGGTCACCGACGCTTACCCTGACGTTTTGGTGAAAATTAACCCCGGTTTTCACAGCATGTCTGTAAACACTGGAATTTAAGGAGTAAGCACTAATGGCTATTTCACGCGCACAGCTACTTAAAGAACTTCTGCCCGGTCTCAACGCCTTGTTTGGTCTTGAGTACGCACGGTATGGTGAGCAGCATAAAGAAATTTATGAAACTGAAACCTCCGAACGTTCTTTTGAAGAAGAAACAAAATTGTCAGGCTTCGGTGCCGCCCCGGTTAAAAACGAGGGTTCTGCCATCGCCTATGACAACGCACAAGAAGCTTGGACCGCTCGCTATGTTCACGAAACAGTGGCAATGGGTTTCTCGATCACTGAAGAGGCCGTAGAGGATAACCTTTATGACTCTCTGTCAGCTCGTTACACCAAAGCACTGGCTCGCGCCATGGCATACACCAAGCAAGTTAAGGGCGCAACCATCCTGAACCAAGGTTTTACTGGTTCCGGCAACCCCACCTACGGTGACGGTCAGGTTCTGTTCTCAACTGCGCACCCTCTGGTATCTGGTGGTACCAACAGCAACCGCCCCACCACTCCCGCAGATTTGAACGAGACTTCCTTGGAAGCCGCCGTTATCCAGATCGCCGCGTGGACTGATGAGCGTGGCCTGCTGATTGCCGCCAAACCCCGCAAGTTGGTAGTACCGCCCGGTAACCAGTTCGTTGCAACTCGTTTGCTCGAAACTGAAAACCGCGTAGGCACCGCCGACAACGACCTGAACGCCCTGAGGAATAACGGTTCTGTCCCACAAGGATACACCGTCAATAACTTCTTGACTGACAGCAACGCGTGGTTCCTGATGACCGACGTGCCGAACGGCCTTAAACACTTCGTTCGTGCCCCGATGGCCACCAGCATGGATGGTGATTTTGATACAGGTAACGCTCGCTACAAAGCCCGTGAGCGTTATTCGTTTGGTGTTTCGGACAGCCTTGGTATCTACGGCTCCCCCGGCGCATAATAACGAATCATTGCACAACAGTGATTGGGGGGACTTCGGTCCCCCTTTTTTTTATTTCAAAATCCGCTAGACAAACACCCTTACCCCTGCTATAAAACACACATTCCCGGGGTAATCGGGGAAGCAGACGGCCCGGGCCGACGACATGCAGACTGCTTCCTGACTCGCATGTGAGGAAATTTACAATGCCGACTACTTCGACTACTCAAGCTGTTTGGCGTTCCGGTGGTGGTGACCAAACCAAAACCGCATACGCTGGCTCAATGCTCATGGGTGCTGACTTTTACTTTAGCGCCACAGCTGCAGCTAACACTTCCATTCAACGTTCACTTACCGATACCCGCACGGTTGTTCTCCCTGCAGGCGCTATCATTATTGAAATTCAAGCAAACGCTGCCGGTACTGGCGGTTCTAGCCCTACGTTCGACATGGGGTTTAGCTTGTACACGTCAGGTACTAACAGCGCAGCCGCACTGTTGAACGAAGCCGATGCTGACCTCGGCAAGCAAGTCTTTACTTGGGCAACTGCAACAGTGCCCGGCGCTTCATTTGGCGCAGTTATGTCCTCTAGCGAAATGGTGATTATCACCGGTTCCGTGGGCGCATCCGCAGCCACTGGTGGTGCAGTCTCTGGTCGAATCCTGTATTACGTCCCCACTGACGGCGCTTACACAGCTTAACTGTAACCGGAGGGGCTCGCTATGCGACCTATAGTACTAACCAAGACTGGGGCAGGCTCATCGAGTCTCGCCCCCATAGATACCTACCAAAACCCGTTTAATGCGGGTATTGGCGTCATTGTATCTGGCACAGTCAACTACACCATTCAGCACACGTTTGATGACGTACAAAACAGTGCTGTCACCCCAACTTGGTTTAGTCATCCTTCCTTGGCAGCACTAACTGCTTCGGCGGATGGCAACTATGCGTTTCCGGTTGTTGCAATTAAGCTGTTGATAAATTCCGGTAACGGCACTGCTACCGCAACCATAATCCAAGCCGGTATGCCGGGTAGAGGTTAATTAACCGTCGGGAGTGTAGTTGTGGCAAAGTCACCAGCTTGGACTAGGAAAGAAGGTAAGGACCCGAAAGGTGGCTTAAATGCCAAAGGCCGGGCATCCGCCAAAGCGCAGGGGATGAATTTGAAACCCCCTGCACCTAAGCCCAAGACTGAAAAAGACGCCAAACGTAGGAAGTCTTTTTGCGCAAGAAGTGCGGGGCAAATGAAGAAATTTCCTGATGCAGCAAAAGACCCTGAAAGCCGGTTGAGAAAAGCAAGGCGAGCGTGGGCCTGTTAATAAGGTCAGCTTATTCAAATAAACAAAAGTCGTCGTGCTTGCATTTTTTGAGCAGTAAAATATGGAAATTATGGTTTGGAACGCAGTGCTGACTATGTTGCTTGGACTTACGATGTTTGTAGCTAAGGAAAAATCAATAGAGTTGTCACGGGTCAGCATCCTGCTTAATCGTACTCGCGAAGAAGTTGCGCGTGAACACATTACGCGTAGTGAAGTTCGAGCCGATATGGAGAGACTGTTGCTCCATGTAGATGCTAGATTTAATCGAATTGAAGTCAAATTGGATCAGTTGGTAGAGAAGCCGTAATGCCTTCTAAAACGCCAAAGCAAGCAAGAACTATGCGAGCAGCAGCTCATGATCCGGCGTTTGCAAAAAAACTAAAGATTTCAACAAAAGTCGCTAAAGAGTTCGTTTCAGCAGACAAACGCAAAAGGAGCAAGAAATGACCGTAAGAAAACGTCCAGTCCCATCTGACGCCATAAATCGTGAAGGTCTCCCATCAGGTGCTCCACCGAAAGGTAGGTCCGCACCGAAAAAACCGTTGACTCGTAAAGAAATTGAAGAGCAGATGAAAAAGGCAGGGCAAAAAGGCTACGCTGACGGCGGATATGCCAAAAGAGCTGCCCCCGCACAGCGTAGGCCCCCGTTACGCGGTGGTGCTCCCATGCCAAATTCCAAAACTCCCCTGCCAATGACTCCAGAT
>Ga0075464_10000949_pt1 | contig 12969 bp, 23 predicted proteins | sample DEB19_08_DNA_5_FD_75068 | JGI IMG/M metagenome (GOLD analysis project Ga0075464, IMG submission 75068) | Aqueous microbial communities from the Delaware River and Bay under freshwater to marine salinity gradient to study organic matter... | ecosystem: Environmental > Aquatic > Marine > Coastal ...
ACATGTGAAGCTAGGACACCAAGCACAGTGCGCTGGCTTGGGCTTGATACTGATAGCAAGTAGTCCTAAGCCTATGATGAGAACGCTGAGTGTAATCTGTAGAAGTAGTTTCATTTGTCCCCCTTTTTAGGTTTCTCTTTTAGCCACGTATTATCTCCCTGAGCCTTGCAGAACTCCGATACCTGACAGTAGTCTTTACATCGACGCCCCTCCCAACTCTCTTCAGCGTTGCAGAGGCGTGGGACAAATCCCTCAACGAGAGCGTTGCAGAGTTCGTCCTTCTTATTCTGGAACCAGGCTCTACAAGCGTCGTCGTCCATGAAGGGAACAGGGAGGTGATAGAAGCGTTTATCAACACCCATGTTCTTAGCTACATACGTCCCACCATCTCGAACGATGACTTCTAAGTACATCTCATCGACTTGATGTCCGTGTTGTTGCAATAGGAGTCTGTAGAAGTTCAGTTGACGAACCTCTTTCTGACTCTTCCCTTCCATGAACTTCTTCACGGCGTAGGCTCCGTACGTCTTATGATCTGTCAGGATGCCCTTGCCGTTCTCGATGTAGTAGTTATCGAACTGACCACTAGCTATCTGATTAATCAGGCGCTGCTCTGTTAAGCTGTCGTCATCGACAGTGGCTAGGTGATCGTGAGCTGTTGTGCCCAGTATTGCAAAGGCCATATCTTCTCTAGGATCTATAGCGAAGTAGTTCTTGATGCGTAGCCACTCCATGCGTGGGCCGTTCTCTAGTTGTGTTGCTGAGGGTGTGCCGTTCCAGGGTCGTTGTGATGCCGCTTTGCGTAGGTAGCTACGTGAGGCGCATCTTGAGCCAAGGCGGCAGGCCTTCATACAGTCTTCGATGGGAGTATTCACTCCGTCTGGGCACTTAAACTCGTTTGCTGGCATTTGATTTGCTCCTCATATTGGTTACAGATGGCTTCGATCTTTAACAGGCTCATAATGGCGACTTGATAGAGTGGAGATTCGGAGTTGAGAGTATAGAGTCGGATTGTTTTACCGGCTTCTTCTTTAATCTGCCGTATAATCTCCATCTCCGTCATGACTTGTTCTCCCTGCTCTTCTCTAGTGCCTGTTGATAAGCTAGTTGTCCTTCCAATCGCTTTTTATCTTCCCCGTAGCAGGCTTCGAATGCGTCTCTGTAGAGTCGAGCCTTGCTAATTCCCGTCATGGCAGACTTCTTGTTGAAGTAATCGTGCCAGTCTTCTTCTAAAATAACGGGAGTGGCGATTTTCTTAATAGTCATGTACGTAGCTCCTTTGATTTGCCGCCCTGTTTCACTCCAGATACTAATCAGTATATATCTATATCAGAATATGTCAATATAAAAATATATAGCTCTATACTTACCAAGGGCGTTCGGATAGATCCTCAATGTTATTAGCTGGTTGAAGGGCTTCTAATAGCAACGCCCCTAGATCCTTGCTCATGAACTTAGCGTTAGACTCAATAAACAGTCTGTATTTCTCTGGGTGTTCTCTAATCTGTGCCAATAGCTCGACGAGGTTGCCCGTATAAGCGCGTTGCCATGCTTCGACGCTGTCATAGCCGCCAATAACTAATCGTCGCTGTAATGGGCTATTAGCGAGTTTTAGAGGTGTCTTGTTGAGTTCATCATGCCAGCGTTCGTTATTAAGCCACTTATGGAGTTGAGGGATAAACTTGCCATTGTCCTTCCTCCATTCCTCAGACTGCTTCTGTTCCTTGATCGCATCCAACATGGAGGCAAATAGTTGTTCGGTCATGTTAGGAATGCTGTTAAAGGCACGACGTGCGAGCGCTTTATCTCTCTTGAGTGGGTAATCGGTCCAGAGGGCTTCGAAGCGCCAGTCGAAGTCTTTAGTATCAAGCGACATGTTCAGCCTCACTGAGTCTTAACGCCCAAAGGGCTTCTTCTTCAGTCTCGCACTTAATACAGAGCTTCTCACCTGTGCTCTTATAGATGAGAGCATCTATTACATAATTAACCTGGCAAGTATCGCAGGTGTCATAATCTTGATAATTATCGTCCATAATCCCTCCTAATACGGCTTCTTCTGTCCGTAGATATCGAATTGTTTGAAGATGTTGCCGAATAGTTGATCCATATCGTCCTGATAAGCCTTTTCCGTGTCTTTAAGGCAGCTTTCACATAATAGGAAGTCACCCCAAGGCTTGGGAGGTTTCGTCTGTTCTTCATCACAGCCCCAGCAGACATGGACACGTTGACGTTCAGTGTTCATTGTTTAATCTCCTGCAATGCTTGTTTGTAGTTGTACACAGCGCCCTGTAGTTGCGCGTGGTAGAACTTCGCACGCTTGTTATTCTTCAACGCGTTATCCTCTTGAACTCGGATAAACCACGTTGAGAGTGCGTAAAGCGTGACGCATAAGCTTATGCCTGAGATCATGCCAAAGGCGAATACGCCGTAGTTCATAAATCCCCCTAATTGATTAAGGTCATGATGATGTTGATAGCGATGATGGTAGCAATGAAGATAAGGAATGTGATGATGAGTTTCTTCATGGTTATTTGTCCTCCATCTCATAGATGCTGCGCAGTTTAATGATTAAGGTGCGATAGTTAGCTGCGATGTTGCGATTCTTTTTAGCTTCGTCTTCATCACGTTGACGCGATGCTTTATAGGTGTGGTATTCTTCCCAAGCTTCCAAGGTGTAGGCTACGTCTTTAATTATGTTGTTGGCTTCTTTGCTGTGCATGATTAAGCAACCTCCTTTAACTCTTCTATCTCTACTGAATCCAACAGGTAGAAGTATTCACTCTCTGCCTTGTCTTCCATGATCTCTACGGTCTCTATAAGGCTGTCGATGATGTCTGTAGCTAGTCTTAGTTCCATACTTGTGCTCCTTGTGTTTAGGTTGTTACAGTATCTACTCTTACTCTCTACTGTATAAACATATTTAAACATAAGTAGTATTATATGTCAACAAGTATTTTTATGTTCTTCAAGAGTTGTGGTAGGATAGAGGGGTATGGATGAGAAAGAGAAAAACGCCGCACAAGATATCCCAATACTCAAAGACTCTAACGATCCATCGAACACCAGAACCCAAGTCAAGCCAGCTCATCAAAAAGCACAAATGCCTAAACTATCCCTACGTGATAAACTCTTCGTCGATGCTTATATTTCTAATGGCAAAAACGCCACACAAGCCTATCTAGCTACTAAATCCCGCAATGGTAATATCAATACTGCTTATACGGGCGGCTCACAGACTATTAGGAAGCCAGAGATTAGAGAAGCTATATTGTATGCTATGGGGTGTCATGGGGTGAATGAAAACACTGTTTCACAGAGAATAAGTCAACAATTACAACATACTGACCCTTGGATAAGTAACGAAGGGATTAAACACTCCATCAAGATCCTAGGTCTAGCTGCTCCTACTGAATCCCATTTACAAGTAGACAAGAGATCCGTCAACATAACTCTATCTGCTGAAGACTCTAAAGCTCTACTCAAAGATCTCATGAAGAAGAGTAAATAGCTTAGAGGAATAAGAGACGTCTTGATCCTATTCGTTCGTCCTGTCGGACTCACTTAAGAACAACTGTACAACTGCTCCATCATCATCAACTGCTACCTATGGGGTACCCCCTAACTACCCTACCCCTGGTGTATGTAGATTTACCCATCTCCCTATCGACATAGTTTTGAAATAGTAGAATATTTTTTACAGAAGTAGAGTTTCCTCTCTCCATCTAAGCAGTCTAAAAATAGTAGAAGTTATTTTCTATAAAGTAGGGAACTGTTCTATAAATTCTTTAGGTATAGGTACTTGATTAAAGAATGTAGGGTAAAGATAATGAAGTGCCTGAGTATTATTATATCCTTCTCCAAAGAGTACAGCTTGGTTATTGAACTTAAGGTGACAGATACCTAGATCATAGAGTTCTTTAAAACCATCAGGTTTAGAGTCTTTCAGTTGTTCACAATAACTTGAGTACTGTTGATAAGGGACAATGAAGTAGTTAATCATGTTATCTCTCTCTTTCTTAATTCATGGGGGCTCGGTATGGCTCGCCCCATACAGGAGACCATTAAAGACAAGTATTAAATTGTAAAGTATCAATATTTTCAAGGGTTTAAGGCTAACCAGGTGGAGGCATAGGAAGGACTATAGAGCTTCTTCTCTTCTAGGTAGTTATGGACTTAAGCTATTGGTACATTGCCATTTCACTTAAGTTTTAAGAGACTAGAAGGGTTATTCCTAGATGACCTTCCAAGCTAAGTTCCCCCAACTTCCTTATTTGGGACAAGGTAGTGTAGGAGTGTCCTCCTATTCATCCTTGCGGGTTTCAAGCCCTCTAACTCGGTTCTCTTAATCTCGCCTAACCAGTATGGAGTACAGTGTAGGCTATAGGGCCGATCTTAATTACTGATAACTTTAAGATCTCTGATAGTAGAGCGGGTGTTACAGACCAATTTACCTCTACTGAGTATGCCCCGAACTCATCTTCTTTTTCTCTTGATTAGTGCGCTTGGTAGGTTAATACTGAGAGCACTAAGTTTGAGAGAAGTTTAGAGTATCGAACCCCTCCAAGATGTCAAAAGTTTTGTGAGGGGTTTGGTGCTTTTATGGTAAATAGTGATTATGAGAAATCCTATTCAGTATGGTGGTCCTCAGAAGGGGACGGTGCAGATGGGGAAGAAGTATCAGACAGAGGAGAGTGAAGTCTCTGTGGTGATCCCTGGATCCTACCCATTGAGTACTGGGGCAACCGATGTCTGGCATTGGGGTAAGGCAAGTGGGGACTACCCAAGTGAGGTCTTAGCTCAAGACTATACAGCAGAGAGTGGGGGGACTCCTGGACATGAGTATGGATTACCTGGTCCTGCTGGCACAGGGATGAACGGTATATACTGGGCTAATACCGCAAGTCTTAACAGTCATCACACCGCACCGAGTACGGTTAGCAATCAGAGTAGTGGCCCTGTGCGGGCAGCGCATCAGATGGGTACAAGTAATTTCCAGTTCTACTTCCTCTATCGAACCCTAGCCTGTGTCGATCAGTTTTATTACATCATGGATTACGATGCACAGGATACGGTGAGCACCTTCACCCCTGGGATACAGTTTTATTACAGCAAGGCAGGCTTTTATGCTCCTGGATCATTCGCCTGTCTGTTGAGTGATGGGCCTACAAACCAGACGATCTGGTATGTGAAGAGTCCTGGGGCTATCGGGTATAACGATGGGAAGTGGATGTTTATTCGATGGGTGTTTAATCGGACTCTAGCCTCACCTCAGTTCTATCTGTATGGCAGAAGTTATCCTGTCATTAAGGCCTTCGCCCCTACACCGCTAGATCTAAATGCGTATGGAGCGATTAACCCTGTTAACGGCATACGCTTCGCACAGAAGGAAGTGAACGATCAGACAACAGGCCGAGCGGATATGGTGATGGCGGCAGCAGCTTATGCGAAGAACCTTACTTATACTTGGTCTTAGTCTCTTCTCTTGTGGTCCTCAGTTCATCTCGATCGATGGTACAGACCCTACCGTATGGCTCATCAACGGGGCAACCCCTACAGCATGCTTCGCTCAATACCAAGCGGCCTATACTCAAGAGATCGGCTTAGAGACAGATCATGTGAACGTTCTTCTCACTAACGAGATAACCCCGATAGCAGCCTATGAGCCATATCGAATTTACATCAACGATAAAGCCCCTAATCAGTTGTCTGCTTACGGACACGAACTGGTTCGACACCACTGCTTAATTAGCGGGGACTGTACGTGGTATGAGTCGGATTATCCTACATGGAGTGGGTACATAGGCGAGTTGTGGAACAAGGCTGAAACTTTGTCTTTACTCTACTGCCCGAACTTATGATATAAATCTCTCATGGGTTATAAACTAAAAAAGACTGTTAAAAAGAAAACTAAAAAGAAATAGGTGAAGCTATGAAGTTGAAGCCTGATGGGCCTAAGCCAGTAGAAGATACTTACGGCTCAGGTCAGAATCCCCCCGCACGTCCTAAAAGTAACCACAACGAGAACTACGGTAAAAGCGTCTACAACAGCAACTTCGATGCTGCGAAGATGTACAAGACAATGAAGAAGACGATGCATGAGAAGCCTAAACAGATTCCTGCTATTGATAAAGGTTTGACCTTTAAGATGGAGGAAGTCCCTAGTTTTAAGCAGGCCATGAAGAAGGACAAGCATAGTGCCTAACGAGGGATAGTATGCCTAAAAAGATGAAGAAGGTATCTCACTACCCAGGTGAGAAGCCACAATTCTGCAAGCCAGAAGATTCTATCACTGAAGATCTATCGATGGGATTCAAGAAGAGAATGAAGAACAAGTTGTGCAACGTTGGTAAGCAACACACCACGCGAGTTAAGACGTAATGCCAGTCACTCCTAACACCGGTCCTAAAGCTAGACACCTCCATGATAAAGATGGGCGAGGTATCAGCTCAACAACAACAAGCGATGCTAATATACAGCCCTTAGATGTGACGTTAAGAAGCGCTGTTGATGGATCTCCTATTACTACTCAAGAAGTCAGTATTGTTGGAACGAACGAGGTTCCTACCTACGCAACAGCCAGTGTCACAACTTCGAGTACGGCGATCTTAGGCAGTCCTAGTGGGCAGCGCGTATTGCAAGCGGTGCAGAACCTAAGCGATACGGTCATCTGGTTAAAGGATGATGGTAGCGCAGCCGTAGTTAACCAAGGAATCGCTCTTGTCCCTTACGGTGTTTATTACGTAACAGTTCCTGAGAACGTGCCTCAACAAGGGGTTGTAGGAATCCACAACTCAACGGGAAGCAAGACAGTCAGTGGTTGGTACATAGATGTTGTCTAACCCAACAGGATTAGATGTCGCTGCGATTGTTGACCCTAATATCCGTAGGGCATGGTCTCAAACGGTAGGGCCTATCACATTTACCGATACGACGAATCACGGGACGTTATTTAGAAACAACGTTAAAGCTTTATTCGGTACCTCCTCACCACAATCCTCTATTTATCAAGATGGTACGGATCTGATTATTCAACCTCAAGAGGTTGGCACTACGGCTGTAGTCAAGTTAGGCAGTTCGTCGGATAAAAATATCCAGCTTAATAAAATCGGATTAGGGACGACAGCCGTATCCGCCTTAAACTGGATATCTTTTAATCAAACTGTGAGCACGGGGCGCGGGGCGCTTTCGTTTACTCTTGGATATACTGGTGCAGGCACTCTGCTAGCCAATGTCGCCAGTTCATTGACTCACCAAGGCACTGCAAGTTCTGGAACGATCATTGGCTATAATTCATCGATGATTAAGGATCAGGATCAGTCGGGGACAGCAAGTTACTACAGCGTGAAAGCAACAATAGCCACGGCTGGAACAAGGTCTATCACGCAAGGCGTATCGAATATGTACGCCGTCCATATTGACAATGCTGGTGTTGGTACATCCCACACTGGTGGAACGATACGTCAATATGGTGTGTTCATTAACGCACTTGGAACCTATACCGGTGTCGGTACTTATGACAAGTGGGGTATTTTAAGTTCTGAAGATGTGCAGATTAATGACGATAAGTATTTGATCCTTGGCGGCACAGCGACTACGAAGGCAACGAATAGGATACGTTGGAATGCAGGCGCTAGCGCGATAGATACTGAGGTCAATGGTACTGTCGAAACGACTCTAGCCACGTCGTTGTTAACATTGAAAAATGCTTTGAACATTGCTGTAGGAACAACTACAGGTACTAAGATAGGTACGGCAACGACACAGAAGCTTGGTTTTTGGAATAAGACTCCCGTTGTTCAACCGGCTGCTTATACACCAACTAACGTGACAACAGACCGTTCTTATGATGCAAATGCTACAACGCTCGATGAGGTAGCGGATGTGTTAGGAACGTTGATTGCTGATTTACAATCGATTGGGTTGGTGGGGTAATGGCTAAAGCATTTTCAACTGTATTGAGTACGACCAATGTTCGCAGTGTTTCAAGTGTAGCCGTAACACCAGCAGCAACAATTACGTACACTATACCAAATGCCGATGATCTTTACTCAGCCTGGACGGCAGGACAAGACGAAACAATTAATCTATCGGGTACCCATTTTGTTCAGCAGGTGGTTGTATTTGTGATCACTAATGATGCAACACCGCGGACCATTACTTTTGGCACAGGGTTTAGGGTAACTGCTAAAATCACCGGATTAGCAAATAAAATATCGACGATAACGTTTATTAGTGATGGAACGAATATGATTGAAACAGCTCGCGCAGTAGGTATGTAAGGAGGGTTTATGGCTTGGGAACCAGATGAAAACGTAAAAGTATTGGATAGCGATCAAGATGAGTTGATGTTAAAAAAGCTGGAGAAGATTGCCCAGCTAGCCAATCAGGCGATGAACATGGTGCAAGCGAAAAAGATTGAATCGGTTGCACAATATAAGAGCGTACAGATAGGCACGGTAGATAAGGGCGTTGTTGAAAAACATATGCAATCTGCCGTTAATGATCTACTCAATGATATCCAAGCCGAACTAAAGAAACTAATTGAGATGACGGGTTGAGGTGAACTATGCAGTGCAATAAATCATTACTCATCAAGCCTAGCAGAGAGACGTTAGCCAATATGTTTGGTTCCGATCTAGACCCTAAGGCTAACTACAGCTTCCATGTTGGTCTTGATGATGTGCATGTGATCGCGCTTGTGTCAGATGGTGATGAGATCTTTAGCGAGACTCGACAGATCGTAGCCAAAGAAATAATGACGGCTTATATCGTTAAGCGTTATAATATCCCTGAATGTATTAGTTCACAGGTTTACACAGCTAAAGACAATACGGAGTTGGTTTGTAGGTTTTTATTAAAAGATGCCAGTGCCATTGGAAATAGAGAACCCGCAACATCTAATGCGGATTCTGGAGAACGCAGCGAAGCTAAAGCCGGAGCAGCAAGCGGCCGCACTAAAGGAACTCGGAAGAAGCTGCCTGTTTTACCTAGTGACGTACATCCTGGGGTACAAGGATCTTGATGTTAATCTACACTGGCGCATGTGCGCAGAGTTTCAGGAAGTCTCAGATCCTGAGAAACCAAGTTGGGATGGTCGCCATAAACTCTTCCTCTACCCACGTGGGACGTTCAAGACCACAGTACTAACTATCTCTGGGGCTATATTCGAGATCATCAACAACCCCGATATCCGCATCCTAATATCTAATGCTAACCTTGAGAATGCCAAGACTATCTTGAAGGGTATTAAGGACCATTTTACGATGAACGAGAAGTTCCGTTCTACGTTCCCAGAAGTGTGCCCTCATTGGAAGAAGGGGTCAATGAAGGAGTTCGGGACACAGACAGAGTTTACAGTGCCTAATCGTAAGCCTGGTATCAAGGAGGCCACAGTTGAAGCGGGGTCGGTAGAAGGCAATCTAGTATCTCGACACTATGACATGCATATCGGTGATGATCTTGTGAACGACAAGAACACCACAACAAGAGAACAGATTGAAAAGGTAGACTTCTTTAGAAAGGCTGTTTACTCGCTGCTAGAACCAACGGTTTCAAGAGACTATTTGATAGGCACTATCTGGCATTGGGATGATGTGTATTCACGCATTATCGAGGACAAAGAGTCTCAGTATAAAGTGTATAAACGAGCTATTTGGGAGAAGAACGAAGAAGGGAAGTTGGAGAGCATTTTCCCCTATCGTTTCCCGAATAAAGAAATCCGTAATATCCGCCGCAAGCAAGGCGATCAGATGTTCTCAGCGCAGTACCTCAATCAGGCTCTTGACGATGAGGCCGCTACTTTTAAGCGAGATTGGATTCTCTACTATGAAGTCCCACCAGAGGGGCTGTATATAATCACTTGTATTGACCCAGCCGTATCCCAAGCCATCAGATCCGACTTCTCAGCTATTGTCACAATAGGGGTAGGGCCAGATGATGAGACCTACGTATTAGAAGCCAAGAGGGGCAAGTGGAATCCTCTAGAGCTTATCAACGAGATCTTCAATGTTTATATTAGATGGAAGCCGTCCCGCATAGGCATTGAATCATTTGGTTTTCAAAGTTCGATTCGGTTCTTCTTAACTGAAGAGATGCGCCGGCGTAATATGTACATCCCTATCCAAGAACTATCCCATGAATCGAACCGTTCAAAGGAAGCACGTGTCATGGGGTTGCAGCCGCGTGTTCAATACTGTAAGTTTTATGTCAGAAATGATATGACGGAGTTAATAGATGAAATGCTCCGGTTCCCGAAAGCAAAGCATGACGATTTGATAGATGCGCTTGCTTATACGGAGCAATTGAGAAGAACGCCTGGTAAAAAGGCAACTCCTAGTCAGTTGGCAGGCTATACATTCAACGAGACGTTGCAAAAGATTAGAGATCAGCGCATGGCTACTGGTAGAATAGGCGCACACCGTTTAACGCTGGAGAAATTAAGAGATGGCTAAACTTAAAGTAGATGACTGGTTTAATCGAATTGATGCAGCTAAGAAGATCTACCAGCCACATCATAAAGAGTACAAGAACTGGGTTAACTTCTTTAGAGGGAACCAATGGACTGCTGAAGAGGCCGCATCTACAATTAACCCGCTAGTTATTAACTACGTCTTCAACACCATTAAGACAATGGTTCCTACGCTCTACTTTAAGAATCCAAAGATCTATGTTCATGCAACTCGCCCTGAGTTCGCTAAGAATGCTGCCAACGTACAAGAGGTTGTTAACTATGACTGGCGCATTCTCGGTGTTAAGCGGGAGATTAAGAGAACAGTCCTTCGCAGCCTTATCGGAGGGATATCGTGGATTGAAACGGGCTATGTGTTTGAAGTCGAGCCAGAGAACGACTCCTTCCCTACGTTTGATGAGAACTCCATCGATCAATCAATAAACGGAGCTACTGAGGAAGAAGAGACGACGAAACAAGAGTTTACCGAGTTTAGAATTAAGAAAGACTCCCCGTTCGCTATAAGCCGGTCACAATTAGAGGTTATTACAGATCCATTCTGTAACGTATTAGAAGAGTCGGCATGGTCGGCAACGTGTGAGTTAAAGCCAATTGAAATGGTTAAGCGTGACCCACGATTTGAAGGCACTAAAAATCTAGAGCCTAGTGCTACGTTTGACGATGAGATCATGTTGAACAATTTTAGAGCAGAGTATCGTAAGAATGCGGATCTTAAGTTTATTGAGTTATGGCATGTTACAGATAGGTGGGAAGGTAAGACCTTTACTATTGCTAGAGCGCATAAGCGCAAACTCCGCAATTTCGACACTCCACAAGGCTATAGTCTAATCCCTCTTTATTTCAATGAGGATCCTGAATCAACGAAACACATCTCCGTTGTTGACCAGATGAGCGATCAGCAGCAGGAGAAGAACAAGCTGCGCGCTTATATGCTTGAGCATGTGAAGAGATCTCTGCCGCGCATGGGATACGATAAGTCGATGATGACAAATGAGGCTGATGTTAATCGCCTAGTAAACTCAGATATGGATGAGTTAATCCCGTTACCTGGAAGGCCGGTTGACGTTCTGATGCCAATTAACTTCCCGTCATTGCCAGCGGATATGTTCAATGTTGATAGTCGCTTGAATGAAGATATGCAGATAGCGTCTGGTTTAACGGACTTCCAACGAGGCCAGGCAATTAAGGTGCCATCCGCTTCAGAGGCTCAGTTTATCGAACAGAATAGCCGCCTACGTGTTGATGAAGGTCTTGATGTAGTGTCGGACTTTGCTGCGCAGATAGCGGAGAATCTTATTAAGCTACGTCAGAAATTCACTACAGGTGAGAATGTTGTCCCGATCATTGGTGATAATAGAGCTGTTGAATGGAAGACTTATACAGACAAGGACATTGAAGGTGAGTTTGAGTTCATTCCTGAATACGGTTCTACACAGAAGAGAGATCAGGACTTTATGAAGGCGCAGCTCACGCAGGTGTTGCCGATTGTTCAGAACTTAGTTGTCTCAAATAATCCACAGTTGTATGAATTGGGTCGTAGAGCATTAAAAGTATTTGAATGGCCTGAGCCTGAGATAGAAAAGATTTTTCCAACACAATCTGCCCAACCACTCCAGGGCTCTCAGGCTCAGCCAGGGGGTTCCCCCCAAGGTCCAGCGGGGGGCATAGATATTCAGAGTCTTCTTACGGGGCTAGGTAGGGCATGAGGGTAGGCAAGATACAGACATTGGTTTGTCATAAGTGTAATTTTTACTCATCTAAGTTTATCCGTGTCGTTGATGAGGGGTTGACCTACCAATGCCCAACGTGTGAGCTTCCTATGAAGTTACTGCAAGGTGAGAAACAAGGTATTAAATGCTTTACCCCTTATTACAATAGGCAACTGGATCAGAAATTCTATACGGCTTCTGATGAACGTTCCTATGTAAAAAAGAATGGGCTTTATGATATAACAGGGGAACATAAGGCTTGGAGATCAGGGAGGGGCGGATGGAAAAACAAAGCGGATTAGAGGGTGTCTTAACAATGACGCCTACAGTTATGAAGTTCATTGAAGAGATGATGAACAAGAAACGCGAAGAGGTTCTAGCCGCGACGCATCCTAAGATTCGTGAACTTATCGAGGCGCTCCTAAGGTTAGATGATGAGATGAGCCCTAAAGAAGATACCCAAGGAGATCTTTACTCCACTCTTGTTAAGCATGAGCCACTGCCCAAAAACGGCTTCAATATATAACCAATTGCATTAGAATATTTTTATGTTATTATTTGGCTGTTGAATCTAAACGGCTCGCCTTTAGATAGAAGCGGCTTGGCCCTTTAAAAAACATAAACACTTTTTTAGAGGAGCTTTTTAGATGACAAACCCTTCTGTCCAAAGCAGCGGTTCAGACCCTGCTACAACTACGGCAACGCCTAGTGGCGAGAATGTCAATACAAGCCAACCGAACGGTACCGATCCAAATACAGAAATCAAGCAACAATTAGAAAAAGCACAAGGTG
>Ga0075464_10000950_pt1 | contig 12955 bp, 10 predicted proteins | sample DEB19_08_DNA_5_FD_75068 | JGI IMG/M metagenome (GOLD analysis project Ga0075464, IMG submission 75068) | Aqueous microbial communities from the Delaware River and Bay under freshwater to marine salinity gradient to study organic matter... | ecosystem: Environmental > Aquatic > Marine > Coastal ...
ACCTGAACACATTCAAATGATGAAAATCCTTATCCGTTACTTCTTCAAAAGCCTGCGCATCATCCTTGGCCCAGTGATGCTGCTCAAGGAAAAACTGACTCAACCCACAGGCATGATTCGCCCAGAAGCTGCGCAGCAAAGCGTTGATCAGCAGTGCCAAAGCCTTGCGCTGTACCAATACAAAACCTGCCCGTTTTGCATGAAAGTCCGAAGGGAAATGGCCAGTCTGTCACTCAACATCCCAAAGATGGACGCACAACCACCAGGCACTGACCGCGACACGCTCACCCGGGAAGGCGGCCAGACCAAAGTACCTTGCCTGAAAATAACGGATGCGGCTGGTCATCACCAGTGGCTGTATGACTCTGAAAAGATCATTGGGTATTTGCGGGGACGTTTTGCGGGGGCGCAGGCGCTTTGACGAAAAAATAATGGCTGGCGGGCTTATTGCTTGTCTGGTGCATGCCCACCCGAGCCAACCCCCTTCACGCCGCCACCGAATGGCGCGCCCAAGAACTCCTCCTGATGAGCCAGGTGATGCGGCTGGTGGGCAAAAGCCTGGCGCCCGAGGTGGTGCTGCGTGAAATGCTGCACCTCATATCCGAGCTGCTGGGCCTGAACCGGGGGCGGATTGTGCTGGCAGACTTTGTCGGCGACATTGCGCTGGAAGGCCTGGCGAACCGCAAACCTGAGCCGCGTGACTCTGACTTTCATCCCACATCCAGCATTCGCTACGCCTACGGCCTGACCCACACCGAAATGGCGCGGGGCCGCTATGGCCCGGCAGAAGGCATCACGGGCCGGGTGCTGGCCACAGCGCAGCCGATCATCGTGCAGGACATTGATGCCGAGCCGCAGTTTTTGGCACGCTCGGTCACGCGGGACAAGTTGCCGCAAGAAGTCGTGGCCTTCATCGCGCTGCCCATTGAGGTCAACCGGGAGGTGATTGGCGTGCTGGCCTGCCACCGCATTCGCAGCCGCGACCGGCAGCTCAATGACGATGTGGCCGTTTTGAAAATTTTGGCGACGCTGGCTGGGCAGTTGCTGCAATTGCAGGCCCTGGTGGGTGAAAAGACCAGAGCCCTGCAAGCCAAAAACCAGCTGCTCACCCGCGCGCTGGAGACCGCCGCCGCACGCTACGGCATCATCGGCACGTCGCCTGCGCTGCTGCAAGCGCTGAGCGAACTGGAGCGTGTGTCTGAAGCCACGGCCAGCGTGCTGCTGCTGGGTGAGTCAGGCACTGGCAAAGAGCTGTTTGCACGCGCAGTGCATTTGTCGAGCCCGCGGCGCGACCAGCCGTTTATCAAGGTCAACTGCGCGGCCATACCCGACTCGCTGTTTGAGTCTGAACTGTTTGGCTACGAGCGCGGCGCATTTACCGGGGCGCAAACCGCACGTGCGGGCTGGTTTGAGCAGGCCGACCAGGGCACGATTTTCCTGGACGAAATTGGCGACATGCCGTTGGTCATGCAAACCAAGCTCCTGAGAACGCTGCAAGAGGGCACGATTGTGCGGCTGGGCGGCAAGCGTGAGATCAAGGTGGCCGTCCGCGTGGTGGCCGCCACCAACCGCGACCTGGAGCAAGACGTGCAGCAGGGCCTCTTCAGGCGGGACTTGTTTTACCGGCTCCATGTGATCCCGATTCGCCTGCCGTCGCTGCGTGAACGGCCGCAGGACATTCGGGCGTTGGCGCTGCATTTTTTAAGCCGCGCCAACCAGGACAACCAGCGCAACGTGAGCCTGGCGCCAGACGCGCTGGCCCAACTGGAGCAGCACCCCTGGCCAGGCAATATCCGCGAGCTGGGCAATGTGATTGAACGGCTGGTGCTGCTGACCGACAGCGTCATGGTGCCCGCCAAAGAGCTGCGGCGGTTTTTGCCGGCCGACAACGGTGATGCGCCGTTGTTAAAACCGGTCGCAGCAAGCGTTCACGCAGCCCTGCCGCCGCTCGTGCGCGACTACCAGACCGTGCAGTCCCATTCTGCTGTGCAACTCCAGCAGGCACTGCGGGCGCATGGCGGCAACCAGTCGCGTGCCGCGCAGGCCATGGGGTTGACGGCGCGGCAGTTCGGCTACCGGCTGCGAAAGTTGGGCCTTCAAGACGCGAAATAGTGGCGACAGAGTGGCGACAATTTGTCGCCACTGTGTTGCAAGCGGCCTGTCTTTTGAGACTTTAAACGCTATTATTTCAGGAGCTGCTAGGGCACGTATTCATTGGGTGACAGGTCTATTTGTCACCTGAAATTGGCTTGAAGCAGGGGTTGGCACGCCTGTTGCAATAAGCCCTGTGACGGTATGTGCCGTAACCCTCTGGAGAAAAGCCATGATGACTGACAGTGTTCTCATTTCCCCCGAACAGCTTTCAACCCTGATGGGCGCTGAGCCTGTCGTCGTGATCGACACCCGCGATGCGGACACGTATGCCGCAGCTCACTTGCCCGGCGCCTTCAACATGCGCGAGATTTTTACCTTTCTGGCCACGTCCACGGCTGAAGGCCTGCAAGCCCTGAAGTCCACCTTTGCCGAACACTTCGGTGCGATTGGTTTGTCAGGCACACAGACCGCGGTGTTCTATGAAGACGCGCTGAACAGTGGCTACGGCCAGTCGTGCCGCGGCTACTACCTGCTGACCTGGCTGGGCTACCCCAAAATCAAAGTGCTGAACGGCGGCTTTTCCGCCTGGCAGGCGGCAGGCATGGCCGTCAGCACCGACGCGCCCACGCCTGTGGCCAACGCCTTCCCGGCCCACCTGACGGGCGCGGACGTGATGTTGACCAAAGACGATGTGGCTGCCGCCCTGCACACCGACATCAAGCTGCTGGACGTGCGCGACATTGACGAGTGGACGGGTGAAAGCTCCAGCCCTTACGGCAAGGACTTTGCGCCGCGCAAAGGTCGCCTGCCCGGTGCCAAATGGATTGAGTGGTACCGCTTCATGAAGCCTTCGGCCCAAGGCCCGGTATTCAAGTCGCCACTTGAAGTGCAGGCCGAATGCGCCACCGCAGGCATTGGCACCGACGACACGGTGTACCTGTACTGCTTCAAGGGTGCGCGCGCATCGAACACCTTTTTGGCTCTGAAGCAAGCCGGGTTTTCCGACGTGCGCATGTACTTTGGTTCATGGAACGAATGGTCACGTGACGATACCCTGCCGATTGAAACCGCAGCGCCCATCATCAAGGCCAGGGCACCCGTGCTGGCCATGGCGGCCTGAGAAACTTTTAACCTTTTGGAGACACATCAAGATGAGCACCGCAACTTTAGACGCGCCCACCACCGTCAAGGCCTATTTGAAACCGATTGACAGCGAAGGCCTGGCGGCTTTTGCTGCCAAGGGCTGCGCCAACCCCGCATCGCGGGGAACCAACAAAGTCAAAACCGTGATGCAGGGCATGTACCGCTCTTTGAGCTACGTGGGCCACCACGCGCCCGTGGTGGTGGATGAGCCGCTGCATCTGTTTGGCGAAGACACGGCACCCGCACCGGGCGAGATAGTGCTGTCGGGCCTGGGTGGCTGCCTGGCGGTGGGCATCACGGCGGTGGCCACGTGGAAGAAGGTCAGCCTGACCAAGCTGGAAATTTTCATGGAAGGCGATATCGGCAACCCGGCGGCCTGGGGTGCGGGCGGTGCACAAAAGCTGGGGCCAGAGATGGGTTTTCAGGCCATCCGCGTGAAGGTGCTGGTCGAGGGCGATGCGAGCCGTGAGGTGCTGGACGAGATCGTGCAGCACGCGAACTTTTACTCGCCTGTGGCCAACAGCATGCGCAACCCGATTCCCTTTGAAATCAGCCTGGCCCCCACGGTTGCTCACTCCGTGTAGCGCCCTGCCCCCCAAGGGGGCCGCTGCGCCTGCAGCCTGGCAAAGCCAGTTCTGCGGCCCCTGCTTAAAGGGATAGCTTCCCTAGTTTAAATTTTGGAGCTTTATATGGAAGTGCTTGAACGCCCAAACGCCGACTTGTCGCAAGACTTTGACTTGATCAAAGCAGTGCGTGAATTGGCCACAGGCCCGCTCGCCGAGCTGGCTGACGACATTGACCGACGCGGCATTTACCCCAAGTCAATTTTGCACAGACTAGGCGAGTTGGGGGCACTCAAGGCACACATGGCCGAACCCGGCAAGCCCGCGGACTACGGGCTGGCGATTGCCGCCATGACCGAGGTGTCCCGGGTCTGCGGCGCGACCGGTTTCATGGTCTGGTGCCATGACGTGTGCGGTGTGTACATGGAGCAGTCGGGCAACCCGGCACTGATGGGCCAGGCACTGGCCGACCATGGCAACGGGCAGACGCTGGGGGCCACTGGCATGTCGAATCCGATGAAGACCTTTGCGGGTATTGAAACCTTCCTGCTGCATGCCCAAAAAGTGGACGGCGGGTATGTCGTGAACGGCACACTGCCGTGGGTCAGCAACCTGGGGCCAGACCATTACTTTGGCGCGGTAGCTGACATTGCTGTTGACGGTGTGGTCAACAGCGAAATCATGTTTTTGGTCCACTGCAACGCGCCGGGTGTGGAGCTGCGCAACTGCCCGTCGTTTTCAGCGATGGAAGGCACCAACACCTGGGCGGTACGCCTGACAGATTATGTTGTCGGTGCAAAAGAAATCATTGCTGACCCGGTGCGCCCCTTCATTGGCCGCATTCGCGCCGCCTTCATTCTGTTGCAAACCGGCATGGGCCTGGGCGTGGCGCAAGGTGCGATTGATTCGATGTGGACAGTGGAGCGGCAACTCGGACACGTCAACGAGTTTCTGGACGACCGGCCTGATGACTTGCAAGCTGAACTGGACGAGCTGACCGCACGCATCATGGTGCTGGCCAAAACACCGTTTGGCACTGACAAACCCTTCATCATTGACGTGCTGGATGCCCGCGCCCATGCGTCTGAGCTGGCGTTGCGCGCGGCGCAATCAGCGCTATTGCACCAGGGTGCGCGCGGCTACCTGATGACGTCTGACGTTCAGCGCCGGGTACGCGAGTCGCATTTTGTGGCCATCGTCACGCCCGCTATCAAGCATCTGCGCAAGGAGATGGCGCGCCTGTCGGCTGAGGAGTTGCCAGCGTGAATGCCGCTGCCCATTGGGCTCTGTACATTTGCAAAGCCTGCGGCCTGATTTACGACGAAAGCAAAGGCGACGAGGACAGCGGCCTGGCGCCAGGAACGCGCTTTGCAGATATTCGCGATGACTGGGCCTGCCCGCTGTGTGGCGTGACCAAGGCGGACTTTGAGCTCTACGTGGCAGAGCCGGTCGAGTTCGCCCGGCGCTCGGTTGCAGCAAGCAAGGCGCCCCGCGCAAGGGGCAATGCGGGTACCGTCATCGTGGGCGCAGGCCGTGCAGGCTGGCAGATGGCACAAACCCTTCGCGCCCAAGATGCGGCCATGCCGATCACGCTGGTCACCTCCTGCAACGGCGACGTGTATGACAAACCCCTGCTGTCCGTGGCGATGGCGCGCGGCTTGGCGGTTGACCAACTGACACGTGAAACCGGACGCGAAGCCGCAGGGCGCCTGGGCATCAAGCTGCTGGCCAACACGCAGGCTGTTCGTGTGAGCTCTGCGAGCCGCCAATTGCGTACCAGCCGGGGCACACTGCGCTACCAGCATCTGGTGCTGGCGCATGGCGCCCAGGCCAGGTCGCTGCCGCAATTCCCGTCGGCGCTGTGCTGGCGCATCAACCACTTGCAGGTCTATGCAAAATTTCGCGACGCACTGGGCAATGCGCCGGCGCGTATTGCCGTGGTCGGTGCGGGCCTGATTGGTTGCGAACTGGCCAATGACCTGGCATTGGCGGGGCACACCGTGGTTCTGCTGGACGTGGCGGCGCGGCCCTTGGCTGCTGCGCTGCAAGAGGAGCAGTCAGCGCAACTGCTTGACGCCTGGAAGTCGCTCCCGCTGACTTTCATGGGCAGCGTGCAGGTGACACAGATTCATGCGGTCGGTGCGCTGGGCGAAAAGCAGGTCGCTATCGACAACGGCCCGAGATTGACCGTCGACCACGTTGTTTTGGCCATGGGTTTGCAAACGCCGAACCCGTTGGCACTGAGCGCCGGACTGGCCTGGAACAACGGCATTGACGTGCATGGCGAAACGCTGGCCACGAGTGTTGCAGGGATTCACGCACTGGGTGACTGCATTGCTATTCATGGCCAGGTCAGCCGCTACATTGAGCCGATTGGCAGACAGGCAAAAATTGTTGCTGCAAATATTTTGGGGCAAACCAGTGCGCCGTATGCGTCAACACGCGTGCCGCTGAGAATCAAAACCAGTTCCATGCCTTTTACGGTCTAGTTCGTGATGCCAGATAAATACCGGGCAGGATCACCATGGCGCCCACCCAATGGTAGACATGCACGGGCTCTTCCAAAACAAGAAAAGCCGTGAGCGCCGCAAACAACGGAGCCAGATACAGCGTGAGACCAGCGCGCGCTGCACCCAGGGCTTTTTGCAAGGTGGCGTACGCCAGGTAAGCGCCCGCTCCTGGTATGACCGCTGCGGCCACCGCCAGTGCCAACGTTTTCCAGCCCCACGTGGTTTGTGTCATGGGCAAGCCCGACAGGGCTTCAAGCGCCGTCAAGGGGAGCAGCAGCAGCACGCCGCCGCTGATGATCAAGACCAGCCGTGCGATCGGGCTGAAGTCGCTGGGCCAGCGTTTGAGAAAAATGGAGTACAGCGTCCAGCTCACGGTGGCGCCCAAAATCCACAAGTCACCCGTCACGAGCCGAACCTGTGCCAGCACCACCCATTGCCCCTTGATGACCACATGCACCAGGCCCACAAAAGCCAGCGTGATGCCCAGCCATTGCAGCAGCCCCAGTTTTTCTCGCAACCAGAAGCTGGACACCAGCGCAATAAACACCGGTGACAAGGCATAAATCAGCGCAATGTGGGTTGCGCTGGTCGAACGCGCACCGATGTACACCCAGGCCCCGCAAATCCACATACCCAAGGCACCCAGCACCAGGCAGTGCCAGCCTTCTTTGAACAACGATGCTCTTTTACTCAGCAACTCGGGCCAGGCAAAGGCCGCCAGAATCAACCCGGCCAGACTCCAGCGCAGCAATGCCAGCATGTGCGGCGCAATGGTACCGGGTGCGATACGCCCCACCAGATAATTGACAGACCACAGCGCGGGGGTGATGAAAAGCAATGCCACAGCCCATCGGCGGTCTCTCAACAGTGACATGACAACAAACCCGTGACGGTGAAAAACCAAATTGTAGGACAGGCAAATCTGCCAGCAAGCCGAGGATCGGTGCGCTTTTTTGCATCGCTTCACTGAGCGGGTGCGTTTCATCAAACGACCTACAATCGTTCACCTTACAAAAACTGACGGCGTCATGCCGTTGCCGTTGCCGCTGGAGACTCTGCACATGCCGAACACGCCCCTGAACACCGCCGACAAACGCGCCGAGTTGCGCCGGGCCGCACTGGAGTATCACGAATTCCCAACCCCCGGCAAACTGGCCATTGCCGCCACCAAGCAATTGACCAACCAGCGCGATTTGGCCCTGGCCTACTCGCCCGGCGTGGCTGCGCCCTGTGAAGAGATCGTCAAGGATCCCAACAACGCCTTCAAGTACACCGCACGCGGCAATCTGGTCGCAGTGATCACCAACGGCACCGCCGTTTTGGGCCTGGGCGACATTGGCCCGCTGGCATCCAAGCCCGTGATGGAAGGCAAGGCCGTCCTGTTTAAAAAGTTTGCCGGTGTGGATGTGTTTGACATTGAAATCGACGAAAAGGACCCGGCCAAACTGGTGGACATCATCGCGTCGCTGGAGCCGACCTTTGGCGCCATCAACCTGGAAGACATCAAGGCGCCGGATTGCTTTTATGTCGAGCGCGAACTGCGCAAGCGCATGAAAATTCCGGTGTTTCATGATGACCAGCACGGCACGGCCATCACGGTGGGCGCGGCGATTTTGAATGCGCTCAAGGTGGTCGGCAAAGCCCCCGGCCAGGTCAAACTGGTGACGTCGGGTGCGGGCGCTGCAGCGCTGGCTTGCCTGAACCTGCTGCTCAAGCTGGGCATTGCGCGCGAAAACGTTTACGTGACCGACCTGGCCGGCGTGGTGTACGAAGGCCGCACCGAGCTGATGGACGAAGACAAGATCGGCTTTGCACAAAAAACCAGCGCCCGCACGCTTGGCGAGATCATTGAAGGCGCCGACATTTTTCTGGGCCTGTCGGCCGGTGGTGTCCTCAAGCAGGACATGGTCAAAAAAATGGCGGCCAAGCCCATTATTTTTGCGTTGGCCAACCCCAACCCTGAAATCAACCCCGACGATGTGAAGGCCGTGCGCGACGACGCCATCATTGCCACGGGCCGCACCGACTATCCGAACCAGGTCAACAACGTGCTGTGCTTTCCGTACATCTTCAGGGGCGCTCTGGACGCAGGCGCATCGACGATCACCGTCGAGATGGAAATTGCAGCTGTGCACGCTATTGCAGAGTTGGCACAGGCCGAGCAAAGCGAAGTGGTGGCTGCCGCTTATGCAGGCGAAAAGCTGGCGTTTGGACCCGAGTATTTGATTCCCAAGCCATTTGACCCGCGCCTGATGATGAAGATTGCGCCGGCTGTGGCCCAAGCCGCGGCAGACAGCGGCGTGGCGCTGCGCCCGATTACCGACATGGAGGCCTACCGCGCGCGCTTGCAAAGCTTTGTGTACGCCTCTGGGACGACCATGAAGCCGATTTTTGACGCCGCCAAGCGGGGCAGCAAAAAGCGGGTGGCTTTTGCCGAAGGCGAAGAAGAACGCGTGCTGCGGGCCGTACAAATTGTGACGGATGAAGGCCTGGCCCGTCCGACCCTGATTGGCCGGCCGCTGGTGATCGCTGCGCGCATCGCCAAATTTGGCCTGCGCCTGAAAGAAGAGCTGGACTACGACGTGGTCAACGTCGAGCAGGACCCGCGCTACCGCGACTTCTGGCAGACCTATCACCGCTTGACCGAGCGACAAGGCACCACCGTACAAACCGCCAAAATTGAAATGCGCCGCCGCCTGACCCTCATTGGCGCGATGCTGCTGCGCAAGGGCGAGGTCGACGGCCTGATCTGCGGCACCTGGGGCACGACCCACACCCACCTGCAATACATTGACCAGGTCATTGGCAAGCACCCCGGCGGCGCCGACAGCACCCAGCAGAACATGCCTGTTTATGCCTGCATGAACGGCCTGCTGCTGCCTGACCGCCAGATCTTTCTGGTCGACACCCACGTCAACTACGACCCCACCCCTGAAGAGCTGTGCGAGATCACCGCGTTGGCGGCTGAAGAGATGATGCGCTTTGGCATCAAGCCCAAAGCGGCGCTGCTGTCACATTCCAACTTTGGCAGCAGCAACGAGCCCAGCGCGCTCAAAATGCGGCGTACCCTGGCGTTGCTGCGCGAGCAGGCCCCTTGGCTTGAAGTGGACGGTGAAATGCACGGCGATGTGGCGCTGGACGGCAAACAGCGCGAGGCGCTGATGCCGCACAGCGGATTGGTTGGCGACGCCAACTTGCTGGTGTTCCCGAATATCGATGCGGCCAATATTGCGTACAACCTGCTCAAGACAGCCGCTGGCGGCAACATTGCCATCGGCCCCGTCCTTCTGGGTGCGGCACAGCCCGTACACATTCTCACCGCCAGCGCCACGGTGCGGCGGATTGTCAATATGACAGCATTGACCGTGGCGGACGCAAACGCTGCGAGATAAAGTCCATTTGGATAGTCAGCACTAACTTTTTAAATGCGCAAAGCTCGTTTGGCTGCTTAAATTTTCAGCACCCTATTGTGTTTTCTGGCGAGTTGAGGCAAACTAGCATTCTTGAAATTTAAGGGTTAACCCGAAATTGGGTTGGCCTCTTGTTCAGGAAAAGGTTTTTCATGTCTTGCAATCGGGGTCAATGGTCAGGGGGTCAATGGGTCCGTTCAGCATGGGTTGCTGGCCTCTTGATCGCAGGTTTGACCTGCACAAGCACAAGCTTGGTGCATGCCAAAGGCCAGGTGCCTGCGGTGACAGAAGGCACCATTGCGCTTTCACAGCTGCCGCCGCAAGGGCAGGACATGATGACGTTGATTGTCGCGGGTGGCCCGTTCAAGTACGACAAAGACGGCGTGGTGTTTGGCAACCGGGAGCGAATTCTCCCTGCCAAAAACCGCGGTTTTTACCGTGAATACACCGTAAAAACACCCGGCGAACGTACTCGGGGTGCGCGCCGTATTGTGTGTGGTGGTCTCAAACCCACCGCGCCCGATGCGTGTTACTACACCGATGACCATTACGCGAGCTTTCGCAAGATTGCCCAGTAGGCTCCTTTAAACGAGACAGGTTGTTATTTTGAGTTTTGATCATTTGATAGAAAGACACACGGAGATGGATACACCACTTCGTAAGGACACTGAAACGCCTCTCAAGGGTGTGCGGCCCAACATCGTGCAATCGATTCGCGCTTTTCGCGTGCAAGAGTTGCAGGACGCTGCCACGTACCTGAACCAGCATTTTCTGTACGCCAACCTGGGCAACGCCCAGAGCAAGCAGGACATTTTGGACATGATTGCCGCGCAGTACACCTTTCCCGCCCATTTCGGCAAAAACTTTGACGCGCTGTACGACTGCATGACGGACCTGGTTCACAAATCAGGCCCGCAACCCGGTTTTATCGTGGTGCTGGAGCAAATCCCCGCACATGCCAAGTTTGACAAAGAAGCGCGCGAACAGCTGCTGGACATCTTCAGGGATGCCTCCGACTACTGGGCGGATCGAAAGATTCCGTTCCGGTGCTTCTATTCTTTTCTGTAGCCCGCTCCCCAGACAATAGCCAAGGGGATCGGGCGAATGAGGCTCAAGTGGTAGTTGCAGAAGGCGAAGAAGCCATGCCTACCGACAAACTGCTGGACGTGTCACCGTTGGCGCTGCGCATGAGCAGCCCTTTTAATTCAGGGTATTGGCTAGCCGCTGCTTAAACGTGGCCCCCACGTTCGCGCACTGCGTGTCGCTTTCTGCCCCCCGAGGGGGCTAATTTTTCTAGGGGCGGCCCGTCGAAAAATTGTTCAGCGTCACCAGCAAGAAAGCCCTCCAACGTCAGTTGGAGGGCTTTTTTACTGCTCAAATCGGGCTCCAGACCAATCGCTACATGCGCCAGCAGCTCCTGAATCAATAGCGGCTACGCCACCTGCGCGAGCGCGATGTACTCCGCCACCGGCACTTCTTCGGCCCGCCGCTGCACATTAAACGTCCCGCTGAAGTTGCGCGCCTCCAGCCACTTGCCCAGGGAATGCCGCAGCAGCTTGCGGCGCTGGCTGAAGGCCACCCGAACCAGTTCGCTGAAGAGTGTCACGTCCAGCACGGCAGGCTGCGCATGCGGCAGCATGCGCACAATGGCGCTGTCCACGCGTGGCGGTGGGTCAAAGCTCTCGGGCGGCACAAACAGCACGTTTTCCATGGCGTAGCGCCATTGCAGCATGACGCTCAGGCGGCTGTAGTCGCTGGTGGACGGCTTAGCCACCATGCGGTCAATGACTTCCTTTTGCAGCATGAAGTGCTGGTCCTGAACCACATCGGCCACATCCAGCAAGTGAAACAAGATTGGCGTGGAGATGTTGTAGGGCAGGTTGCCGACTACTCTTAGCTTATTGACCCCCACGCTTGCCACTGCGTGTGCTGCGCTGCCCCCCGAGGGGGCTAATTTTTCTAGGGGCGGCCCGTCGAAAAATTGCGTTTTTGCAGCTTCGGCCAATGCACGGAAGTCAACCCGCAGCACATCGGACTCAATCACGCTCAGTTCAGGCTTTTGACGCAGCCGCACGGCCAGGTCACGGTCCAGCTCAATCACGGTCAAATGCCCGAGACGCTCGACCAGTGGCTGCGTCATCGCCCCCAGCCCAGGGCCAATTTCAACCATCGCCTGGCCTGCCAGCGGCGCAATGGCCTGAACGATGTCTTCAATGATGCCTCGGTCGGTCAGAAAGTGCTGACCGAAGCGTTTACGGGCGATGTGCTTCATTTATTGAGGGGGCTCTCGATACTCAACGTAAGCCCGCCCTCTGATGTCCTGCGCCCACAGGACGTAGGCATCCTCCTGCTTTTTCTCCCTCAGGGCGCTTCTTGCCAGCTCGCGCTGTTCGCGGTTGGACAACTGGCTTTCCCGGCGCTCCAGCACCTGAACAATGTGCATGCCAAAACGCGACACAAAAGGCTCAGAAATCTGGCCGGGTGCCAGACCGTTCATGGCCTGCTCAAACTCCGGCACAAACGAACCGGGGTTGGCCCAGCCCAGGTCGCCGCCGTCTTTGGCCGAGCCATCGTCGCTGTTTTCTTTGGCCAGTACCGCAAAGTCCTGACCAGCCGCCACACGCCTTTTGATGTCGGCCAGTTTTTGCGCTGCAGCCGCTTCATTGAGCTGGGGCGAGGCACGCAGCAAGATGTGGCGCGCCCGGGTTTGGGTGATGTTGATGCCGGGCATGCCGGCCTGCCTTTTTTCGACCACCTTGAGCACGTGAAAGCCGGCGCCGCTTCGAATCGGCCCGGCAATACCGCCAGCACGAAGATTTTTGGTGGCGTCCAGAAACAGTGTCGGGTAGCGCTCTGCATTGCGCAGGCCCATTTGGCCGCCTGTCGCACGCAAAGGGGCTTCAGAAAACTCATTGACCAGCGTCACAAAATCGACGCCACTGCGCGCCTTGTCGGCGGCTTGCTGGGCTTTGGCCTCCAGGGCTTTGACTTGCTCTGGCGTGGCGTTTTCAGGCACAGCCACCAAAATTTGGGCGAGGTTGATGTCCATGGATGAGACGTCGTTGTTGCCCTCCTGCTCGCGCAGGAATTGGTCAATGTCCAAGTCGGTGACCTTCACGCGGGCATCGACTTCACGCTGCCTGAAGCGGCTGACCAGCAGCTCGTCACGCAGCTGTTCACGAAAGGTGTTGTAAGCGATGCCGTCGCTGGCGAGGCGGCGGCGCAGCTCCTCGAC
>Ga0075464_10000951_pt1 | contig 12954 bp, 11 predicted proteins | sample DEB19_08_DNA_5_FD_75068 | JGI IMG/M metagenome (GOLD analysis project Ga0075464, IMG submission 75068) | Aqueous microbial communities from the Delaware River and Bay under freshwater to marine salinity gradient to study organic matter... | ecosystem: Environmental > Aquatic > Marine > Coastal ...
ATCTCCATCGCTCGTGGCTTTGGAGCTCCCGAGAGTGTTCCTGCCGGAAATACAGAGAAGAGGGCATCGATGGGTGCTGCATTCTCGGCAAGCTCACCGATCACCGTAGAGACGATATGCATTACATGTGAATATCGTTCGATATGCATAAAGTCGATTACTTCAACAGAGCCTGGCGTGCAGACCCGACCGACATCATTGCGACCTAAATCGACGAGCATTAAATGCTCAGCACGCTCTTTCGGGTCTGCAAGCAACTCTTCACCTAGTCGAATATCTTCTTCGAGAGAGCTTGAACGCTTACGAGTACCGGCAATCGGATGGACCATGACTTCACGCCCGGTCACCTTGACCAGCGCCTCAGGACTTGATCCCACAACCTCAAAGCCACCTTCAAAACGGAAGAGATACATGTAAGGACTTGGGTTGCTCAATCGGAGTGCGCGATAGATATCGAGAGCATCGGCTCTTGCTTGCGTTGAAAAACGTTGCGAGATGACGATTTGAAAAGCTTCACCTGCGCGAATCTCTTCCTTGGCAATCTCAACCTTTGCTCTAAATTCTTCCGCTGTGATGTTGCGATCAAAGTCAGGCTTTGAAAACTCAGGTATCTCATTAACATCTCCAGGAAGTGCGCTCTCCAGATCTTGATACATGCGATCTAAGCGCTCTTGTGACTCTGCATAGGCTTCATCCACACGATTATCAGAGCCATCCCAGTTAATTGCATTTGCAATCAGAGTGACAGTTCCATTGCTGTGATCCATCACAGCTAGGTCGCTTGTGAGCATAAATGCAATCTCAGGCAGATGCAGATCATCGACTGCGATTGTTGGAATATTCTCTAATCTACGTACTGAGTCATAACCCATATAGCCAACGAGGCCACCGGTCAGCGGTGGTAAGCCTGGGATCACGGGTGTCTTTAAATGTGCGACAGAGAGTTTGAGCGCCTGCAGCGGATCCATCCCACGAGGCACTCCGGCTGGTGGTGTGCCAAGCCAATCAGCCTTGCCATCGCTTTCAGTCAAGGTTGTCTGGCTACGCACTCCAATAAATGAATATCGTGACCAGACTCCCCCATGCTCTGCCGATTCAAGGAGAAATGTTCCTGGATTGTTCTTAGCTAATTTCTTATAAAGGCCAAGTGGAGTTTCGCTGTCGACTAGGACGCGTCGATAGACAGGGATGACATTGTTATCTTTGGCGTAGTGGCGAAACTCTTCTAGCTTCACAGTGACTCAGACTCAATCTGACGATGGAAACAGGTGCGATCGCCTGTGTGGCAGGCAGCTCCTACCTGCTCAACCTTGAGCAGAAGAGCATCGCCGTCGCAATCAATAGCGATTGAAATGACCTTTTGGGTGTGGCCAGAAGTTGCACCCTTCTCCCATAGTTCATTTCGACTACGTGACCAGTATGTAGCGCGCCCAGATTCAATGGTGATTGCAAGAGACTCTTCATTCATATAGGCGAGCATCAAGACTTCACCCGTTGCAACATCCTGTGCAATGGCAGGAATGAGCTCAGCGCCATCTTTCAACATCGCCTTCACATCTGGCGAGAGCTCGATTGTCATAGCCCTATTCTGCCTTATTTCGCATTAGCTGCGTCCTGCAATACGAACGGGATAGCCGCTGCGATCGAGATAGTTCTTGATATCTCCAATGCGATGAACGCCAAAGTGGAAGATGGAGGCAGCAAGAAGGGCATCTGCTCCAGCATCGAGTGCTGCAGCGAAATCCTCTTGGCTTCCAGCCCCTCCACTTGCAATCAAAGGCACTCGTGAAATGGCGCGCACTGCCTTAATCATTCCCAGGTCATATCCGGCGCGAGTTCCGTCGGCGTCCATCGAGTTGAGCAGAATCTCACCGACACCTAGAGCACATGCCTTCTCAACCCATGCAAGGGCATCTATTCCTGCGCTCTCTCGACCGCCATGAGTGGTTACCTCAAAACCAGAATCAGTATTGGCGCGACGGGCATCGACTGAGAGAACGAGAACTTGCGACCCAAAACGATCGGCAATCTCAGCAATTAACTCAGGTCGAACAAGAGCCGCGGTGTTAATGGAGACTTTATCGGCTCCTGCGCGGAGCAATCGATCGACATCATCGACGGTGCGAATTCCACCGCCGACAGTTAAAGGAATAAAGACCTGCTCTGCCGTTTTGCGAACAACATCGAGCGTCGTCTCTCTTCCTGCAACACTGGCAGAGATATCGAGGAAGGTGAGTTCATCGGCACCTTCTGCGTTATAGAGAGATGCCATCTCAACTGGATCACCAGCATCTACTAAGTTGGTGAAGTTAACGCCCTTAACGACTCGACCATCAGTGACATCGAGACAAGGGATGATGCGAACTGAGAGTGTCACTTCTTCGTAAGCTCCAAAGCTTCTTCCAATGTGAATGCACCTGCATATAAAGCCTTGCCAACGATTGCGCCCTCGACACCAAGTTCGCGAAGTACATTCAGCGCTGCAATATCTGCAAGTGATGAAATTCCACCACTTGCGATAACCGGCTTCTTTGTTACGGCACACACCTCTTTAAGAAGCTCCAAGTTAGGGCCTTTAAGAGTTCCATCTTTTGTCACATCAGTCACGACATAACGAGCACAGCCATCACGCTCAAGACGCTCGATTGTCTCAAAGAGATTTCCGCCCTCTTCAGTCCAGCCACGAGCTGCCAAGGTGTGACCACGAACATCGAGACCTACCGCAATACGATCACCAAATTCTGCAATCACCTTCGAGGTCCACTCAGGATTTTCAAGCGCTGCTGTACCAAGATTGACGCGGCGACATCCTGTTGCCAGTGCGCGCTTCAGAGATTCATCATCGCGAATTCCGCCAGAGAGTTCAACCTTAATGTCGAGACGACCCACAACCTCTGCCAAAAGCGCGCTATTTTCACCACGACCGAAGGCAGCATCAAGATCAACGAGGTGAATCCACTCTGCACCTGATGATTGGAAATCAAGTGCTGCATCGAGTGGAGAACCATAAGCAGTCTCGGCATCGAGCTCTCCTTGCACCAATCGAACAGCGCGACCGTCCTTCACGTCTACGGCAGGGAGTAGTTCTAAATAGCTCATAGCGTTGCCACCCAATTCTTAATTAGTTGCAGCCCAGCATCTCCAGATTTCTCTGGATGAAATTGGGTTGCGGAGAATGCACCATCTTCAATAGCGGCAAGAAACTTCTGGTCATAATCTGTCCATGTGGCTAGAGCGGATGGGTTACTTAACTTCACCTGATCTAGAGCTTTCACGCCATATGAATGGACGAAGTAGAAGGACTCCCCCTCAACTCCATTAAAGAGTGAGCTTCCGGTCGCAGCTTCAACAGTATTCCAACCCATATGTGGCAGGACCTTCGCCTCTAACTTCTCAACTGTTGCTGGCCAGATACCGACGCCATCATGGTCACCATGTTCAACACCGCGTGCAAAGAGAATCTGCATTCCCACGCAGATACCAATTGTTGGACGGGCTTTCGCAAGACGTTCACGGACCAATTGATCACCACGAACAGATTTCAAACCTTGCATACATGCACCAAATGCACCGACTCCTGGAACAACTAGTCCTTCTGCTTCCAGGGCTAGGTCGTAATCAGATGTCAATAGAACATCTTTTCCTGCGCGCTCGAATGCCCGAAGAGCTGAACGAAGATTTCCGGAGCCGTAATCGAGTATTGCAATCAACTACAAGGTGCCCTTTGTTGATGGAATACCTGCTGTGCGCCCATCGATTGCAACTGCATCGCGGAGTGCGCGAGCAACGGCTTTAAATTGAGCTTCAAAGACATGGTGAGCATTGCGACCTTCAAGAACGCGAACATGGAGAGCAATGCGTGCCTCAGCAACGATTGACTCCCAAATGTGACGGCCAAGTGTGGTGTCGAATGTACCAATCAATTCAACAATTTCAGGTTGGCGATGAATTAAATATGGACGACCTGAGAGATCCACTGCTGCCTGTACGAGTACCTCATCGAGAGGAACCATCGCGTCACCAAAGCGACGAATACCAGCCTTATCACCGAGGGCTTCACGTAGCGCCTGGCCAAAAGCGAGAGATGTATCTTCCACGGTGTGGTGTGAGTCCACATCGATATCTCCCGTTGTCTTAATGGTCAGGTTGAAGCCAGAGTGCTTCCCCAACTGAGACATCATGTGATCGAAGAATGGAACACCGGTATCGACGGAGATTTCGCCGGTGCCATCAAGTGTGAGGTCAACGAGGACGCTTGATTCTTTAGTGGTGCGCTCTACTCGTGCATGTCTCATGGGAGTCTCCATTACTTATCTTGTGAACTGGCTTCTTATTTATTTTCAGTGATGATCTTGGTGAGGGCCTGGATAAAGAGGATATTTTCGGCCTCGCTGCCGATAGTCACTCGCAAGTAGCCTGATAATCCCACATCGCGAATCAGCACACCTGCATCCAAGAGCAATTTCCAGAGAGTCGGCGCTGGAATATCAAATCCTGAGAATAAGAGGAAGTTGGCCTTACTTGGGATCACATCTAATCCAAGCTCTTTAAGTTGACCCTCAACCCAGATTCGATTGGCCACCAAGGTCGCAACATTGCCAAGAAGCTCATCACGATATTCAAGTGCGACTTCAGCAGCAGCCTGAGTAAGGGTGCTCAAGTGATATGGCAAGCGGACCAAGAAGAGCGCATCGATCACAGATTTATCTGCCACTAAGTAACCAAGCCGAACACCTGCAAAAGAGAAGGCCTTGCTCATCGTGCGAATCACAACAACATTTGGATATCTCGCAATCAAGGTAACCGCAGAAGTCTCATCAGAGAACTCTGCATATGCCTCATCAACGACGAGAAGACCAGGAACGCTCTGGGCAAGATCTTCAATCTCTGCGATGGAGACTGAACTTCCCGTTGGGTTATTAGGCGTTGTAATAAATGTGAGCGATGGTTTCTTCTCGCCAATTTCCTTCTTGGCAAGAGCAATATCTAAAGAGAAATCCGCACGGCGTTGACCATCAAGCCAAGGAGTCTGTGTGACTCGGGCAATCAGCGGGTGCATTGAGTATGAAGGAGTAAAACCAATCGCACCCTTCTCACCAAAGGCGAGGAAGAGAGATTGAATGATCTCATTACTGCCATTTGCTGCCCAGAGGTTCTCAGCCGAAACGGAAGATCCAGAGAGTCCATTAATAAATGAAGCGAGACCCGCACGGAGTGTTGTTGCATCTCTATCTGGGTAACGATTAAGGCTACGAGCAACGTTCTCTACTCGCTTGCCAATCGCAGCTGCCAATTGATCAGAGAGCGGAAAAGGATTCTCATTTGTATTGAGAACAGCTTCTGCTGGAACTTGTGGCGCACCATATGGAGAGAGGGGTTGAAGCGCACTATTGAGTGGAAGCCACTCTGGCCACTGACTCATCGTGACTCAAATCGTGCAGAGATTGCCTCACCGTGGGCAGGAAGATCTTCAGCATTTGCCAGAGTAATTACGGTTGCGGAGATATCGGTGAAAGCAGCTTTTGCATATTCGATGTAGTGAATACCGCGAAGGAAAGATTGCACAGATAGCCCACTGCTATGGCAGGCACATCCTCCTGTTGGAAGCACATGATTGGAGCCTGCTGAGTAATCACCTAGGGAAACTGGTGAGAAGCGTCCGATAAAGACAGCACCTGTATTGCGAATTAATTGAGCATCTTTCGCTGCATTTTCTGTCTGAATCTCTAAGTGTTCTGCCGCATATGCATTCACGACATCTAATCCTTGAGAAATCGAGTCGACGAGAACAGCTGCAGATTGAATTCCGGTGAGCGCGGTGCGAATACGATCTGAGTGGCGCGTTGCAGCAACTCGCTTTTCCAGTTCAACATGAACGGCATCGATGAGTTCTGCTGAATCAGTCACAAGGACTGCAGCTGCGATGACATCGTGCTCTGCCTGACTAATGAGATCCGTTGCCACATCTGCAGCAAAGGCACTCTTATCGGCGAGGATTGCAATCTCAGTAGGTCCTGCCTCTGAATCAATTCCAATAATGCCGCGTAGTGCGCGCTTTGCGGCTGCAACATAGATATTGCCAGGACCTGTGACGAGATCACACTTAGCAGCAACGCCCTCCATGCCATAGGCAAAGAGTGCAACAGCTTGTGCACCACCAATTGCATAGACCTCGGTAATTCCAAGAAGCGCACATGCAGCAAGAATTGTTGGGTGAGGTAATCCACCATTTTCAACCTGTGGTGGTGATGCAACAGCAATACTAGGAACTTCAGCAATTTGTGCCGGGATGACATTCATGAGAACAGAACTTGGGTAAACCGCGCGGCCACCTGGGACATATAAGCCCACGCGATCTACTGGAATCCACTTCTCAGTGACAACTCCCCCATCAACAACGGTGACTTGCTGCTCTCCACGTCGTTGAGCCAAGTGCACCTTGCGAATGCGCTCAGCTGATACTTCAAGTGCGGTGCGGATCTCTGGATCTAATTGTGCGAGGGCGCTATCAAGGGCTGCCTGTGGAACGCGAATTGAAGGCGGACGAACGCCATCAAATTGCTCCCCGAGTGAGATCAAATCTGCCTCAGTTCCCGTCTTGACCCGGTGAAGAATTGGTTCGATTGCAATCATCGCAGCCGCAACATCGAGCGTGGCGCGTGGAAGCTCCCTCTGATATTGATCTTTGCTGAGGTTCTTTCCTCTGAGATCGACGCGACGCAACATGGCTTTATTCTACTTTGCCATCTGCGTATGGCGCGACGTGATTATCCGCGGACGATGCAATCAGGGCCGAGAATCGCCTTGAGATCTGCGCTCAAACTTGGTGAGGCAGTAACGAGCGCATCGACTTTAAGAACAGTTGATTTCTGGGTATCCATGACATTGAGATGCACTTCTCGCTTACCTGGATGAGATTTCAAAATCTCCTTCATTCTCTCAACGATAGGTGGAGTCACCTGAGCTGCCGGAAGTGAGATCAGTAGCGGACCTGTTGGGCCACTAGTGATATCTGGCATCGTCATCTCCATCGCTGTGAATCTGACCTGCTCATCACTTCGCGTGAATCGACCGCGAATAACGACGACGCGATCTTCAGTTAATGAGAGCGCATATTGGTTATAGGTCTTTGAGAAGAAGAGCGCCTCAATTGAACCCTCTAGATCTTCGATATGAACAATCGCCCATGAATCTCCATTACGTGAGACTTTTCGCTGAACGCCGGTTATGAGGCCACCAACGGTCACCATTCCATCTGGAATACCTTCATCCAAGAGTGCACTGATGGACATATCTGTGTGAGAACGAAGAACATGTTCAACGCCGAGAAGTGGATGATCGGAGACATAGAGACCGAGCATCTCTCGCTCAAATGCAAGCAAGGTCGCCTTATCCCATTCGCTCAGTGGGATCTCCACTTCAAGACCTGCCATCTCAGTCGAAGTTTCGCCACCAAAGAGATCAAATTGGCCGATTGCTTCTGCACGTTTTGTCTCAATCACTGAATCGATTGCCTCTAGGTGAATTGTCATCAGACCCTTACGAGGATGCTTGAGCTCATCGAAGGCACCGCCCTTGATGAGTGATTCAATCGTCTTCTTATTGCAGACTTGAGCATCAACCTTTGCCAAGAAATCACCGAATGAGGTGAAGCTTCCCTTCGCTTCACGAGATGCCTTAATCGATGCAACAACGCCTTCGCCCACATTGCGAATCGCAGCCAGACCAAAGCGAATATCGCGACCACGCGGTGTGTACTCAGCATTTGATTCATTGACATCAGGAGGAAGGACCTTAATGCCCATCCGTCGACATTCAGAGAGATAGAGAGCAGATTTATCTTTATCGTCACGGACAGATGTCAGAAGTGCTGCCATATATTCAGTAGGGAAATTTGCCTTCAGATATGCAGTCCAGAAAGAGACAACGCCATAGCCAGCTGAGTGCGCCCGGTTAAATGCGTAATCAGAGAATGGAATCAGAATTTCCCAAAGGCGCTTGATGGCAGCTTCAGAGAATCCGTTCTCCTTCATTCCGGCTTCGAATGGGATGTATTCCTTATCGAGAATCTCTTTATTCTTCTTACCCATCGCCTTACGCAAAAGATCTGCACGTCCCAATGTGAAGCCGGCAACCTTCTGGGCAATCGCCATTACCTGCTCTTGATAGACGATCAGTCCGTAGGTATCGCCCAAGATATCTTGGAGAACTTCTGAGAGCTCAGGGTGAATTGGTTCTACCGGCTTACGTCCATTCTTACGATCTGCATAATCATTATGTGAGTTCTCACCCATCGGACCTGGACGATAGAGCGCAATCACAGCAGAGATATCTTCGAAGGAGTCTGGCGCCATTGCTCGCAGAAGCGAACGCATTCCCCCACCATCGAGCTGGAATACACCGAGCGTATCTCCACGTGAGAGAAGTTCGAAGGTCTTCTGATCAGATAGCGGTAAATCTTCAAGCACAACATCAATATTCTGATTCTCTTTGATATTGAGAAGTGCATCATCGAGAACAGAGAGGTTACGAAGTCCTAGGAAGTCCATCTTAAGAAGACCTGTTGATTCACACGCGCCCATATCGAATTGAGTAATGATGGCGCCATCTGCTTCACGGCGGTGGATGGGAATCACATCGAGCAAGGGATCGCGAGACAAGATCACGCCTGCTGCGTGCACGCCCCATTGACGCTTTAGTCCTTCAAGGCCTCGCGCTAAATCAACTACTCGCTTTGAATCAACATCTGTCTCATAGAGGGTGCGGAATTCACCAGCTTCGCCATAGCGAGAGTCCTTAGAGTCAAAGACTCCCCCGAGAGTAATGTCTTTGCCCATAACGGATGGTGGTAGAGCCTTCGTTAACTTCTCACCAATTGCATATGGATAGCCAAGTACACGTGTTGAATCCTTGAGCGCCTGCTTCGATTTGATAGTTCCATAGGTAATGATCTGAGCAACACGATCTTCGCCATACTTTTCTGTGGCATAACGAATCATCTCTGAGCGTCGACGTTCATCGAAGTCGAGATCGATATCAGGCATAGAGATACGTTCTGGATTAAGGAATCGCTCGAACAAGAGTCCATGCTCAATTGGATCTAGTCCGGTGATTCCAAGTGCATATGCAACAAGCGAGCCAGCTGCAGAACCACGACCTGGTCCAACACGGATGCCGACTTTTCTTGCATGGTTGCAAAGGTCTGCCACCACGAGGAAGTAACCAGGAAATCCCATTGTGATCATGACGCCAAGTTCGTAGTCGAGACGTTCGGAATGGCCAGGGGTTAAGCGATCACCTAACTTCTCCTTTAATCCACGAAGTGATTCAGAGCGTAGCCATGAATCTTCTGTCTCGCCCTTAGGAACATCAAAGCGTGGCATGAGGTTCTCGCCCTCACGCAAGGTGACATTGCAACGCTCGGCAATCAAAAGCGTGTTATCGCAGGCGCCTTCTGCATCCTTAAAGAGATGGCGCATCTCAGCTGCGCTCTTAACATAAAACTCATTGCTATCGAATTTAAATCGCTTGGGATCTGCCAGAGTGGAACCAGATTGAACACAGAGAAGTGCGGCATGTGCATCAGCATCTGCCTTATCTGTGTAGTGCAGGTCATTTGTTGCAAGAAGTGGAAGCTTGAGATCTTTACCAAGCTTCATGAGATCGACCTTGACTCGATTCTCAATTTCGAGATCGTGATCCATGAGCTCTAGGAAGAAGTTATTAGCACCGAAGATATCGCGGTAATCACTGGCTGCGCGAAGCGCCTCTTTATATTTACCCATACGCAAGCGAGTCTGAATCTCACCACCAGGACATCCTGTTGTTGCAATAAGGCCATCGGCATATTTGCTTAAGAGCTCGCGATCCATACGAGGCTTGTAGTAATAGCCTTCAAGGGAGGCAAGAGATGAGAGTTTGAAGAGATTTGCGAGCCCATGATTATTCTCGGCCAGAATTGTCATGTGGGTGTAGGCACCACCACCGGAGACATCATCTTCTCCGCCGCTACCCCATTGAATACGCTTCTTATCATGACGTGATTCTGGAGCTACATAGGCTTCAATACCGATAATTGGCTTAACGCCGGCCTTCTTCGCCTGCTTATAGAAATCAAAGGCTCCGAAGACATTGCCATGATCTGTCATTGCAATTGCCGGCATCTCTTGTCGAGCTACCTCTTTAACAAGATCGTTTACGCGCGCGGCACCATCGAGCATCGAGTACTCCGTATGCACATGCAAGTGCACAAAAGAGTCTTTCGTCGATGCCCGTGAAGCTGATAGATCTTCAGATGACATTAGGGGCTCACCTTATCCTCATCGCCCTCCGAGGAGCGACATTTGCCGAGCTGGCGTTGGAGGCTAAGGAAGAACTGCCTCTGACAAGAGCGCAAGTGAACCCTGAAGGTCAGGTGGATATGGAGCGCTCAAGACGAGCGGTTCGCCACTGACTGGGTGGTTGAAGCGAAGTTCTAGCGCATGCAGCCATGGTCTGCGCATGGCAAGAGATTTACCGAGAACAGGATCTGCTCCATATGTTGTGTCACCGACGAGCGGATGGCCAAGGGCAGAGAAGTGCACGCGAATCTGATGGGTGCGACCGGTCTCTAACTCGACTTCCACCATCGAGACAGAGCGGTAATACTCAATCACTTTGTAATGAGTGATGCTCTCTTTGCCATCTGCAACAACTGCAAAGCGGTGATCTTGTGTGGGATGGCGATCGATAGGTGCATCAATCGTTCCTTCCGATGGATCCATATGTCCCTGCACAAGTGCGTGATAGGTCTTCTCAACATCATGATCACGGAACATATCCTTTAACTTTAAATATGCACGATCGCTCTTGGCAACGATCATCAATCCACTTGTCCCAGCATCGAGACGATGAACAATTCCTGCTCGCTCTGCCGGACCGCTAGTGGAGATTGAATACCCTGATGCAATAAGTGCGCCAATGACTGTTGGTCCAGTCCATCCAGGTGCTGGATGAGCCGCACATCCGACCGGCTTATCCACTACAACAATCTCATCATCGTTATAGACAATGGAGAGACCCTCGATCGGTGTAAGAGGAATGGGATCAGAGCTAACTTCTTCTGGCATCAATACATCGATGATCTGCCCAGCGATAACACGCTCAGACTTTGTCAGAGCTTTATTGTTGCTGCGAATATCCCCATCATCAAGCAACTTCACGATTGAGGTGCGGGAAAGTCCAAGGACTCGAGTAAGTGCGCTATCGATACGTTCTCCAGCGACGCCCTCCGGCACGGTAAGCGTGCGGTGTTCTCTACTCATTAATTTCCAGACTTATTGTGTGGTGTGGCGGTGGGTGAAATGTTCTTGATAGTGAGAAGGATAGCGATACCTGCGGCGATTGAAATCGATGAATCCGCAACGTTAAAGATTGGCCAATGAGGCACTTCAATCCAATCAATCACATGGCCATAGAGAAAACCAGGCTCACGGAAGATGCGATCGGAGAGATTTCCAAGGACTCCCCCAAGAACAAGGCCTGCAACATATGCCCATCCTGGCGAGGTAATACGTGCGGCGTAACGCACAATGAATATCGCTACAGCAATTGAAATTGAGGTGAAGACAATTGTGAAACTCGTTGCCATACTAAATGCGGCGCCAGGATTTCGAAGAAGTGTCAGTTGAAGAAATGAACCTAGTATTTTTCGAGGTGCGCCAGAGAGATTAGCAACTGCCCAATTCTTTGTCAGGAAATCAAGTGCCCAGATAAAAAAGGCGAGAGCAAAGAGGCGTTGGAGAAGTGAAGTACGGCGCACTTTAGCGCCGCTCTTCTTTCTGCTTACAGATCATGCAGAGAGTTGCGCGAGGAAATACCTGCAAGCGCGCCTTGCCGATTGGAGAACCGCAGACTTCGCAATTTCCATAAGTCTTATTCTCAATACGGCTGAGTGCACGCTCTGTCTGAAGAACCATATCGCGTGCATTAATCACAAGAGACATCTCATGCTCGCGCTCGAAAGTCTTTGTGCCTGAATCAGCTTGATCATCACCGGCGCCATCACCAGCATCTGCAATCAGCTCATCCATCTCAGCTTCCACAGATGCAAGCTCTGCTTGTAAACGAATAAGATCTTTAGCAAGTTCTGCGCGAATTGCCTTCAATTCTGCGGCGCTCCACGCAGCTTCACCTTCAGCGGCTGTCACCGGAGTTGGTGCAGCCTTAAGTGGCTTCAGTGGCGCAACTTTCTTTCCGCTCTTAACAGGACGCGGTGGAGGTGGCATTACCAAACGACGTTCTTCAACAACAGGTGCTGCAGTAGGAGCAACAACAGTTGCTACTGAAACAGTCTGTGACTTCTCATCAACTGTGAGAGTTGTCTTTCCCACCTTGGAAGGAAATGGACGACCCGGGGCCTTCTTGACCTCAGTAATTTTCTTCGCAGCGGCCTTCTTAACAGTAGCCGCTTTCTTTGCTGGAGCTGCCTTCTTTGCAACCGCTTTCTTTGCCGGTGCCGCCTTCTTTGCTGGAGCTGCCTTCTTTGCAACCGCCTTCTTCACAGCTTTAGCCGGCGCTGCCTTCTTCTGAGCAGGCTTCGCCTTCTTCAGGAGCTTTTGGGCAATTTTCTTTGCTGGCACGCCGCGCACCTTATGCCTATTCACCCGTCGCTGCCAACTGCGCCACGTATAGAGATCGGTCAAGCCACTCCCAAGCACCCTCTCCCATGCCATAGACTGCGCCCAGTTAGATATAAATTCATATAAATATGGCGTTGAAGAGGCGATCACCTCTGAGCCAGCTGGAAGAAGCCCTCAATTTCGCAGGGTGCGTAGAGCCGGCTATATGAAGGTAGTAAAAGTGGCAGGACCTCTGGGTTCTGCAAGGCGGGTGGTACCGCGAGCGATTATTGCTCGTCCCTCCATAGAACTAGATGACCTAGAAGAGCTAGGCAGCTGGATAACTTGGAGATGG
>Ga0075464_10000954_pt1 | contig 12941 bp, 12 predicted proteins | sample DEB19_08_DNA_5_FD_75068 | JGI IMG/M metagenome (GOLD analysis project Ga0075464, IMG submission 75068) | Aqueous microbial communities from the Delaware River and Bay under freshwater to marine salinity gradient to study organic matter... | ecosystem: Environmental > Aquatic > Marine > Coastal ...
GATAAACTATATATGGGGATAATGTATATCATATTATATTATAATGGAGCAATCTAATTCACAAACATACTTATTGAAAATACTTGAAATCCCCGGTAAATCTGTCACGCAGCAGTACATTGCGGTGGTGAAAGACAAACTGGATACACTTGGATTAAAACATTCTATTAATATTGTAGTAGATGAGAACCTGGTGCGCAAGATGCCGCAAATAAATGGACAATCTGGTGGCGGCGATAGTTCTACGTTTCCATACAATATATTTGAGGGCGCACTTGATACAATTTTACGCAGAAATGTGGAAGAACAACCGCAAGAAAAGAGGTGGATATCCAATACATATGATAAACTGAAAGGGTATAACGAAAAACGACAGGGCATTTTTGACAAACTATTTTCGTATACGCCCTTGGCTGATGTTCCCGATGTTAAAAATGCGGAACCGGCAGTCCATTCTAATGCAGTTGAACCAGCTGAATCCATAGAATCCGCTGAACCAGTTGAACCATCTGAACCTGCTGAACCATCTGAACCGTCTGAACTATCTGAACCATCTGAATCCATTGAATCCATTGAATCCATTGAATCCATTGAACCATCTCAACCGTCAGATAATGTGATTGCTACAAACATAGACTTTCCGCAAAATTATTCGGGGGTTTTGTATATACAACTCATTATTTACGAACAACCAAATAGTAATTCAGATATAACACTTGGCCTACACGAACTGAACCAATTGATTATCGCGTAATTAGATTATAAAATAAAATATTCGTTATGGATGTGAAGAGGAGAAAGCGTGTGAAGTGGGAGTGATGCGAATGAAACGAAAGAGACGAATGAGGTCAATGATGAAAAAGGGATCAGAAGAAGTGTTAGAGATAGGAGAGAGATGGTCAGGAGGAGAGCGTCAATTGTACAATGTGTTGAGTGGAGTGATAAGTGAAGGACAAATCTTGGTGTTGGACGAGCCGACAAATGCAGTAGACGTGGAATTAAAGTCAGAGTTATTGGAAGTGATAGAGGAGGAGCGAAAAACGAAGGAATGCATAATAATAATCTCGCACGACAAAGAAGTATTCCCGATGTTTGATGAAACGATCCAGGTGTAGGTCCGTTGCGACGTCTGGTTGCGAGGTTTGTTAAGAATTCCGTTGAGAAGTTCCGTTGCGGGGTTTGTTGCGGGGTTTGTTGCGGGGTTCCGTTGCGAGGTTTTTGCGAGGTTTTGTTGCGAGGTTTTTGCGAGGTTTTGTTGAGAAGTTCGTTGAAACCGGTAAATCAAATAAAGACCCACAAATAAACACCCCACTCATATCTGAATAGCCAATAAAAGGGTCATTTTAAGGTGTTTTATTAAAAATTATTGTCAAGGTTCTCGTTACTCTTGAAAATAATTGGTATAATATAAATGAAATGGTTGAGTGTGACATCGTACACTGCATTATAGAGTCAACGATGTAGACTTATCAACATGAACCTCTTTGAGAACATTGCGCATAATTTTATCCTCAAATTTGAGGTCTTCTTCTTTCCCATAGCCCCCCAAAGCAGCCTTATGGTACTTGAAATAGTCTTCGCAAACATCAGAACCAATTTGTTCCACCGCGGGTTTGTTGTCATTGTACCATCTCCATAATTCCTGCTTGTTCTTCTTGGCAACGCCCCTTACAGCCCTGCGCATATTTGTCTTATCAGCGTCATCCTTCTCCCATTTGTCTGCATTCTTGATGTAGATTGTTTCTCGTTTCAAGTCGGTGCAGTGTAATGGTCGGGTATGCACCTCCATATCACGGAAGCGGTGCGCCATCACAGTAGAGATGCCTTCAATGAAACCAACTTGTCCAGTATGAATGAACTCGTCGCGAGTAACTTCAATAGAATTGATGAAATCATCCATGCTGATAGCATCCTTGCAAGTTTCATTGAGAAAGACGTTGAGATTGAACTTGTTGTTAGTTGTATTGTTGTTGTGACAGTTGGTGTTATTGCCGAGTTTGCCGTCTTTGACAGCCTCTAACAATTGAAGTTGTTGTTCCGCCAATTGCTTGGATTGCTCCAACATAATTTCCTTGAACTCTTGGTTTTGTTTGAGCAATTCAATTACAAGAGCAGCATCAAAGTGGGGTACAGCGTCAGCACTAGGGGTGGGCGTTAATATAATCGGTTTCGTGTAAGATGCATCACACTTCTTACGATGACTAAATAGACCTTGCCGATACTTGTACTCTTTTCCGCAGTCACATATATGCGTGGAACTATTTGGAACGTTTTTGACATCTGCCGTCATTCGGACATGTTTTGCAGTGGTTAAGTGTCTGGTATATTGCGAACTACGAGACGTACAATAGTCACAAATTTTACATTCAAATTTAAGCGAACTAAATGGAACTAAATCTGTCATTCGGTCGTCACTCTAAACTAGTTACAGATTTAGTTCTAAACCCTTTTGACCATAATATACTTAAAAAGTGTGCAGACAACATTTTCGCAGAAAAATCGGAATTCGCAGCATTATGCTAACAACGTGTTTTTCAAAGAGGTCTTTTGCAAGATTTCCCTGGCACTTTTGAAAAATGGACATTTATATTATTGTCCATTTTCACCGAGCGATGCCATTTCTTTTCTGGACTTTTAGAAAGTGATAGAGTAGTATATTAAAAGGGTCCCAATGGGGGGCTTCGCCCCCGGACAACAAAACATTATTTATTTATTTTTAAAACAAGTGCAAATCCATAGACCCGCGAACCAACAAGATATACACTAATGTATGAAGGAGTAAGCCACGGGTTGTGGGGCAACCGCTCGCATCTGCGATTTGACCTAAAAATCCGCCGAACATTCTTTGCGTCAATGCATATGTGTATGGGTTTATCACTAAAATAAATATAAACGCGGAGAACACGCTAATCTGCCATTTCGTATAACTAGAATCTGACATACTATATTCTATACATTACACAAGTATTATATGCGGGGGTTTGGCAGAGAGTTATGCGTGTAGTATGTTAAAAGGGTCCCTTTCAAGGGTTTCAATTAAAGGGCCACTTCTTATTAAATCACTGGTTTCTGAATAGCCAATAAAATGGTCATTTTTGATGGTTTTCTAGTAATTATTGTCAAGGTTCTCCTTACTCTTGAAAATAATTGGTATAATAGGATTGAACGGTTGAGTGTGACAGACTACATCAAATAGTTAACGAGGAAGACTTTAACTGTCGCATTCATCCTCACAATCATCCTGACAATCATCGTCGCATTCTTCATCACACGCATTTACGCAAATGCATTGTCCAGAACTCTTCATTATGCATACATTTTCTTCTTTACCGCATAATGAACAGGTGCCAGATTCATCATTTTCTTCTAAAAAATATATGTCATTCACTCCATTGTCGGCAAAATAACCATCGCACAATACACATTTTTCAGTACTTGTATCAGTTTGTGTAGGAGAACAGTTCTCGTTTTTACACAGTCTTTTATCTGACTGTGACATTTTTATGTACTATACAAAACTATTTATATAGTATTATAACTATTTTACATGCTTAACAAAAGGCGGTTGCTGTTTATATCGTGATTTTATACGATTATACTTACCACTATTATGATATGGATAACTAATTTCATGAGTTGTCGTAAACAATGGCCGTATAATTAAACGACTATCACGATTATACGGAGGAGAGAAAGTATATTTTCTATTATTCATTTTCACACTGATACTCTATATAATAAAACATATTTATATAGTATTATAACTATTCAAGGGTAACATCAAAGGGTCACCAAAGAAGACTTATCAACATGAACCTCTTTGAGAACATTGCGCATAATTTTATCCTCAAATTTCAAGTCTTCTTCTTTCCCATAGCCACCCAATGCCGCCTTATGGTACTTGAAATAGTCTTCGCATACGTCGGTGCCAATCTGTTCCACCGCAGGTTTGTTGTCATTGTACCATCGCCACAATTCCTTCATGTTCTTCTTGGCAACGCCCCGCACAGCCTTACGCATATTTGTCTTATCAGCGTCATCCTTCTCCCATTTGTCTGCATTTTTGATATAGATTGTTTCTCGTTTCAAGTCGGTACAGTGCAAGGGTCGTGTGTGCACCTCCATATCTCGGAAGCGGTGCGCCATCACGGTAGAGATGCCTTCAATGTAACCAACCTGCCCCGTGTGAATGAACTCGTCCCGGGTGACTTCAATGGAATTGATGAAATCATCCATGCTGATGGCATCCTTGCAAGTTTCATTCAAGAAGACGTTGAGATTGAACTTGTTGTTGGTGGTATTGTTACAATTGGTGGTATTGTTATTACCAAGTTTGCCGTCTTTGACTGCTTCCAACAATTGGAGTTGTTGTTCTGCCAATTGCTTTGATTGCTCCAACATAATTTCTTTGAAATCTTGATTTTGTTTGAGCAATTCAATAACAAGTTGTGATTGGTCAGATTTATCAGGTAATTTATCGCACATAAGTTTAAACATCAATGCCATCATTTCCTCTGGTTTTGGCAAGGTGGTCTCTGATATGTCTTGTCCCGGACCAGGACCGGGACCCTTGCACTTGTGTCTGTGCTTACATAATCCAGACTGGTGTTGATATGTTTTGCCACATTCACACGTATACCCGTGTGACGACAAACCATTATCCATCGTTATCTGTATATGTTTGCGCGTTAGTATATGTTTAGTGTAATCCGTCTTACGTTTAGTAGCATATTCGCAGTCATTACATATATACATCATAACGTTCTTTTCAATTAACGACAATTGGCTATCCATTTTACCGTCTATATTATCCTAAAAGATATTATTGGATAACCAAATGTCGTTAAATCATTTTGACCATAATATATATTAAAAAGTGTGCAGCCAACATTTTCAACAAAAAATCAGAATTCGCAGCATTATGCTAACAACGTGTTTTTCAAAGAGGTCTTTTGCAAGATTTCCCTGGCACTTTTGAAAAATGGACATTTATATTCTTGTCCATTTTCACCGAGCGATGCCATTTCTTTTCTGGACTTTTAGAAAGTGATAGAGTAGTATATTAAAAGGGTCCCATTATGTGGGGCTACGCCCCCCTATTCACAAGTACAGACGGATGCATCCGGCCGGCCCATAGCGCAAGCAGGCACCATATTTTTGGTATTACTCAATACGACGTTATCTAATGCGACCGTTTCGTACCATGTCGTGATGTCGCCCAATATGCGAAGTCCGGAGAGTCGTGAGAGAACCTGCAAGAACTCGCACCGGCTCGGTGCAGACCATTGTTTCAGACTATCCTGCGGGTCTTTCAGCCAGTTCGCCGTTTCCAATAGTTCTATTTTGAAATGCGCAATCGCGTGTTTAAAGTGTATTTTGGATAACCTGTGCGCGAGTCTTATCCCCGCGTTGTATCCGCATTCTTTGCATTCTAGTTCGACCAGATTAATGCCCTTGCTTAAACTCGCAATATCGCCGGCGAACATGCCAATGGAGAAACTTATATGCCCGCCATACGCCGCGCCCTTGTTCCCAAGGAATTTGGCAGGCGCATTAAAGTACCACAATGATTTATCCTGTTCTCCGAATTTGCTATGATTGATGATGTCGTCCTTTGCGTAAATATAATAATTAAATGATTTGCCACGATTAAAAGGTTCAAACTTGGGAGCCGTAACCGCCCCCGCCCCGGCATTGGCGTTGCCGATTATAGTCCATCCTTCGTCCCCTGTCAGAAAATCGCTGCCGACAATTGCGCCCGATTTATCCACGAGGGTTACCGTTCCGTCAAACGATTGGTTTTTGCCGTCCGTTATCCGAAACGAGAAGGCGTCCGAAAGCAAACGAACAGACCGACGACCAGTGGGAACATAGTATACGCGATTGCTTGACCAACTCACTACCGTATTTTTATCCGTGATTTGTTTGCCAGATATCGGATTGTACCCGTGCAAATTATATATCTGAGATAGTTGATATATCGCGCCATACGTAGGAAGTTCCGTAATCACATAGGTTAGTTTGTTGCCGCAAGGGTTGGCGCCCTTTAATCGTATCATATTCCCGTCTGCGTCATTCATCACGACCGTTTGATGCATTGCAATAAGCGGGCAAGCATAGACATTGTTCAGAACATACAGCGAGACCAACAACAGATGAACGGCGAATAACATTTATCTAATAGTGTGCGCGTGTAATTATATTATTTTTTACACAAGTTATTTGGGGAGGCGGAGAACCTGAGGGGTTTGATTGTAAGGTCTTTTGTAGGGTCAGTTTTGCTCATTTATCCATAAGTCATTTAAAGGGCCATATCTTAATATCCCACTCATTTCTGAATAGCCAATAAAAGGGGTCATTTTCAGGGGTTTTGCTGCGATGCTTGGACAAGGTTCTCAATACTCTAATAAATAATGAGTATTATAGGATTGCCGGGGACAGAGTCGCCAGTCCAATGTCATGGATGACGGAGTCAAAGGTAATGGTCGAGGTCAATAGCAGACTAACCAACCAAGACAAAAGTCAAAGGTCGAGGTCAGAGGTCCTGATCAGACTAACCAAAACTAATCGCTCACAAAGAGGCTTAAAATTTGTCTGCCTAATATAATATGCTGTATAGAGTAATTGAACATTATGAGGATTTACTAGAAGAAATACCAATACCAGTGAACGACTGTTTAATATGTTTGGAATATAAAACGTGTGACAATGTAACGCCGATAGACTGGAAAACTCAAACCACGTATTTAAAGACATGTGAATGCGGAGGGCGGATGCACATGGACTGTTTAAACCAATGGTATGAAGTATCAAGTCTTTGTCCGATATGCCGTTATTTTATAATGAAAAAGGAGACGATGACATCAAACGCCCTGTTTTACGCGAATACTTACGGCAAGACGGGTGCAGTATATTTTATGTATTTGTGTAATGTAATGTGGGTCATACTGGGTTGGGGCGTACTGGGAATGATATGTATTCGCCAAGTATACCTCGTTTATTTGCAACACGACGGACTTAGATAGTCCGTTTTTGCAATGTTTTTACAAGGTTTTGATAATTATTGTCAAGGTTCTCAGCACTCTTGAAAATAATAGATAGAAAATAATAGATAGAATATAATAGATTAGATTAGCCGAGTCGCTTAGCGTGGACCAAAAGGTTCGCTCTTAATCCCAGGAGCAGGCTCAGGAGCAGGAGCAGGCTCAGCAGTAGCAGTAGGCTCAGCAGTAGCAGGAGGAGCAGCAGGACCGGTAACCTCACCCTCACCACCCTTCATCTTTCTCGACTTGCGCATCTTTCTAGACCGCTTAACGGCACCAAACTTGCCCTTCTTGGCGAAAAACCCCGCCTTTTCGAGGCGCTTCTCCTTCTTGGCAGTTCGGTGTTTCTTGGCGGACACGATGCGTCCCCACTTGTTCTGTAACAAATCCTTCTTAGTTAAACCCCCAGACGTATGTTCGGCGTTTCCGTGCCAGACCGCAGCTCTAGAACCAACAGTATGCATAATGTATATATTTACAATAGAAATTTTCCAATTGTAAATTCAAACGTAATGGAACGGAAAGGAATTTAGCCAAACCCCGCATAAAGGCTAAATATAGTAGTAGAAAAATTAACGGGTTTTGTCAAAGGTTCTCACTATTACAATCAAATAATCTAAAATAGGTTCGTTATGCATCACGAGAAAAGATTTTCTCCATATCCGCAACACGGACCGAATGCCGGGACCGAGTCTTGACCGCATCCTTGGCCGAATGCCGGGACCGAGTCTTGACTGCAACCCCCTCTGGAATCTTGGATGCGTGGTAGGACCGAGTATTGACTGCAACCTTTTCAGGAATCTTGGTCGAATGCTTGGACAAGGTCTTGGACCAGTTATCAGACGGGACACTGATCCATTGCTTTGACCGAGTCTTGGCCTCGTCATCAGACAGACTCATCTCAGGAATATCTAACAACGACGGAACAAGTGACGCAGCACGACTGGCAGCAGCAATCGGGGAGACAGTGTTGGCAGCAGCGGCAACAATCGCAGACATCGCCTTCTTGGTCTTACGTGTACCACGACCACTAACACACTTAAATTCGGCATTTCTAACATGACCCGCTTTGCACGCCTTAACACAGCGTCTAGTACGTGGATTAAGTTCAAATCCATCGGGGCAAGTCAATCCAGTCGGGTTGACGCACTTAAATCCGGGATCTCTAACTAGCCCCTGCGGGCAAACGTTCACACACCGTTTCGTAAGCGGGTTAAATTCTTTACCGTCAGGACAATCACGAACAATTTCAGTATTGTGCACCAAAGCGGCAGTAGCAGCAGGATCAATTACGACCTTAGCAGTGCTATCAGCAATTGCCTCAGCAACCTTCATTTCCGCCGAAACCCTATTCGCAATCAAATGGTTCTCAATATGCTTGTTATGTTTTTCAAGCAGTCCGCTAGTCGTCAAAATATCCTCGTATTTCGCCAATAATTGTTCAGGCGTAGAACGTAGAAATACTCCCGGACTCAACATATCCACAATAATGTCAGTGATATTTCTATAAAATTCATCAGACAATAAATGCTTAGACCTATGTAGAACAAATATAAGAGCAATTCCAAGACCATAAGAATCCACCGTATCAATAGATTTATCAATAAATCGGTCGTAAGCCTCATCCGTCGGTTCAAAAGCAAGAACATTTTGAAACGCACCCGAGGTCATCGTCTTGATCGCATTTTTCTGATGCAATTTCATGAACCTAACTGGGAGGGTGCTAATAAAAAAATATCCGCAATTCGTCGCAACCGAATCCGCAAATTCTTTATACGCCCTCTCGTTCTTTCCCCTCCTCGCCGCCATCATATAATCGTCTTTATTCCAAAAAACCGCTTCAAATGGAAACGACCAATGATGTTTATTACCGAGCCAAGACGCCGACATTTTCGCCGCATAAATACGCGTGGTCTTCTTCTCCATAAACCCGAAATCAATCAAATTCGCCCGGTTCGTTGCCCGGTCATAAACGATATTTTGTTGTTTTATGTCGTGATGCACCACATTATTATCATGTAATACTTTTAGACCATAAAAGAGGCGGACGGCTTCTAACCAAAAGAGTTCAATGGCATCAACGTGTTCCTTGGTTTTTGTCCAAGTGCGAACCTCCTCGCCAAATTGGTCGAGGTCTTGCCCACCGTACTTCATGACGAGCAACGAGTAGTCGTCCATTTTCACTGGGTCAAATTTCCCCGAGGGGCATTTGGATATAGACCGTATATTGCTCAATATTCTGTCCGGCGCACATTTGCTGGGTTTACCTAAATAAAACTGCTTTCGTTTGTCGGCGGCATCAATAAGTGCAAATTCTTTCAGTTCTTTCGCGGCATTTGCAGAAGTCATTAACTTGGAAATATCGTTTTTGTTTCGCACAGGTTCATTTTGGCACTTCATAGGTGGTCGGTGAGCACACCCATACGTGCCCTCGCCGACAACATCGGAGGGCTTATCAATATCAAATGCCGACATTGTATAACGTAGTTTATAACATATTATGATATATTATACAAGTTTATTGTAATTATTGTCAAGGGTCAGTACTCTTGACAATAATCAGTTAATTAATAATATTTACATCACGCGAAAACAATTTGAAAGTGCCAGATTTCGACGATTTCTTGGACCGAGTCTTGGACCGGTGATCCGAGAGAGTCGTGACAGGAACATCTAACATCTCACTCACGGTGGACGCAATAGGACCAGCACTAGGACCAGCAGCAGCAATCGGAGATATCGCCTTCTTGGTCTTACGTGTGACACGACCACTAACACACTTAAAGTCGGCATTTCTAACATGACCCGTTTTGCACGCCTTAACACACCGTCTAGTACGTGGATTAAATTCTTTGCCAACCGGGCAACTGCGTAGCTCTACTCCGTTGTCGACGGCTGGAGCAACGGGTTTAAGACACTTAAAGTCGGGATTTCTAACTTTCCCAGGCTTACAAACGGCCACACACCGTTTCGTAAGCGGATTAAATTCTTTGCCAACGGGACAATCCCGAACAATTTCTATATTTTTCGCCGCATCATCCGCCTTGTCCACATGGACCATAAAACTACTATCAGCAATTGCCTCGGCAATCTTCATTTCGGCCGACACTTTATTCGCAATCAAATGGTTCTCAATATGCTTATTATGTTTTTCAAGCAGTCCGCTAGTCGTCAAAAGGTCTTCATATTGTGCTAATAATTGTTCAGGAGTGGAACGTAGAAATACTCTCCCCTCCAACATATTCACACCAATGTTCATCACATTTTTATAAAATTCATCAGACAATAAATGCTTAGACCGATGTAGAACAAACATAAGCGCAATTCCAAGACCATATGTATCAACACTATCAATAGATTTATCAATAAATCGGTTGTAAGATTCATCAGTCGGTTCAAATTTAAGAACATTACTAAACGCGTTGTTTGTACCCACCGCGGCAACTTTGTCTATTTTTGATGTATTCGCATTAAAATGGATCACACTTTTAAAAAAATGTCCGCAATTATCCTCAACCGACTCGGCGAATTCTCTATATGCCTTCTTACTCCTTCCCCTGCTCGACGCCGCCGCCATATATATCTCTTTATTCCAATAAACCGCTTCAAGTGGAAACGACCAATGATGGTTATCGCCTAGCCAGTTTGCCGATCTTTTCGCCGTAGAAATACGCATGGACCTCTTCTCCATAAACCCGAAATCAATAAAATTCACCCGGTTCGTTGCCTTGTCATATACGATATTTTGTTGTTTTAGATCGTGATGAACTACATTATTATCGTGTAATACTTTCAGACCATAAAATAGGCGGATGGCTTCTAACCAAAACAGTTCAATGGCGTCAACGTGTTCCTTGGTTTTTGTCCAAGTGCGAACCTCCTCGCCAAATTGTTCAAGGTCTTGCCCGCCATATTTCATCACGAGCAAAGAATAGTCGTCCATTTTCACTGGGTCAAATTTCCCCGAGGGGCACTTGGATATAGATCGTATATTACTCAATATTCTGTCCGGCAGACATTTGCTGGGTTTACCTAAATAAAACTGCTTTCGTTTGTCGGCAGAATCAATCAGTGCAAATTCTTTCAGTTCTTTCAATGCATTTGTAGAGGTCATCAACTTGGAAATATCGGTTTTGTTACGCCGCGGTGCATCACGGCACTTCATCGGTGGTCGGTGAGCACACCCATATGTGCCCTCGCCGATAACATCGGAGGGCTTATCAATTGACGACATTGTATAGTATATTATGATATATTATGCACGTTTATTGTAATTATTTTCAAGGTTCTCAGTACTCTTGAAAATAATAGGATCAAATTAGCGCACTGCTCTTATCAATATGAACCTCTTTGAGAACATTGCGCATAATTTTCTCTTCAAATTTTAAATCTTCTTCTTTGCCGTATCCGCCCAATGCAGCCTTGTGGTACTGGAAATAGTCCTCGCAAACATCGGTGCCAATCTGTTCCACCGCAGGTTTGTTGTCATTATACCATCGCCATAACTCTTTCATATTCTTCCGTGCAACACCCCGAACCGCCTTACGCATATTTGTCTTATCAGCGTCATCCTTCTCCCATTTGTCAGCATTCTTGATGTAAATAGTTTCGCGTTTTAGGTCGGTACAATGCAAGGGTCGGGTGTGCATCTCCATGTCACGAAAGCGGTGCGCCATAACAGTAGAAATACCTTCCACGAAACCCACCTGTCCAGTATGGATGAACTCGTCACGGGTCACTTCAATAGAATTGATGAAATCATCCATACTGATGGCATCCCTACAGGTTTCATTCAAAAACACGTTGAGATTGAATTTGTTGTTGTTCGTCGTATTATTGTTATGACAATTGGTACTGTTGCCAAGTTTGCCGTCTTTGACTGCCTCTAACAATTGCAGTTGTTGTTCCGCCATCTGACTCTGTTGTTCAGCTAATTGCTTGGACTGCTCCAACATAAGTGCCTTGAACTCTTGGTTTTGTTTGAGCAATTCAATCACGAGGGCGGCGTCAAACTGGGGTACACAAGGGGGTGGGTCCATATGATGGTCGGAAACGGGCGGCAATGTGCATGTCTTTTTGTGGCGATGCAAGTTCTGTCTGCAGCTGAACTCTCTACCACACGCGCAATTGTGGTCGTTGTTAATTGTCGGTAGTCCTTGTGTAGTCATTTGATGTTTGCGTGTTAACATGTGGTTATTGTACTGTGAAAGTCTGCTGGTAAAATAGTCACACGTTGTACAATGATATTTATGTGGTAAGTTTTGTGTAGTCATTGTCGGATATATGTAGTCTTTACTATATACCTCTAAATCATTTGCCCATAAAATACTTAAAAAAGTATGCAGCCAACATTATCCTCAAAAAATCCGAATTCGCTGCATTATGCTCACAACGTGTCGCTTAGAGAGCCCATTTCGCAAAGTCCCATCGCCCTTTTGAAAAAAGGACATTTATATTCTTGTCCATTTTCGGCGAGCGATGCCATTTCTTTTCTGGACTTTTATAAAGAGTGAATATAGTAGTATAGTAAAAGGGTCCCAAACAATAAGTGGGCAACTCACGCAAAATGATGTATTAAAAAGCTGGCCAAGCCAAACAAAACATCAATCAATAAATATATCCAAGCACCCCGGTTACCGTTAATGGCATTATAGGCAAAAAGAAAGTATAATAAACCATGGATGGGTCGCAACATATTCCACCAAATTTTATCACCAAACACCTCGGGACCGGTTTGCCGTCCATCAGTCAAATAAATATAGATGAAGCCGATAGCAGGTAATAATGCTAAATACCCCAAATATTTCAACCACACAAGGTTCGCAACTATGGCAATATACACAAAAAATGCCCTCGTTCCCATGCACCCAACCAAAAATAGTAAGAGACGTTTTTGTA
>Ga0075464_10000955_pt1 | contig 12930 bp, 10 predicted proteins | sample DEB19_08_DNA_5_FD_75068 | JGI IMG/M metagenome (GOLD analysis project Ga0075464, IMG submission 75068) | Aqueous microbial communities from the Delaware River and Bay under freshwater to marine salinity gradient to study organic matter... | ecosystem: Environmental > Aquatic > Marine > Coastal ...
ATTACGACTTTTGTGCTGACCATGCAATTTTTTTGGTTATACATTGACGATTTGGTTGGAAAAGGGCTTGACCTATTTACGATTTTACAACTTATTGGATTAGTTTCTGTAAGCATTTTTACAACTGCGTTACCATTATCTCTATTGTTTTCGTCCATTATGACTTTTGGAAATTTGGGGGAAAGCTTTGAACTTATTGCTATTAAAGCTGCTGGTATCCCATTGGTTCGTTTTATGCGTCCCTTATTTATTTTTACTATTTTTTTATCGGGTATCGCCTTTTTGTTTTCGAATAATATTATTCCGGTAACCCAGTTAAAATTGACGAATTTAAAATTTGATATTATTGTAGCTAAGCCGGCAATTGATATTAAGGAAGGCGTTTTTTACGACAAGATAGACGGTTATGTAATTAAATTAGGCAAGAAGGAATCCAACGATAGTATTATTCGCAATATTGTTATTTTTGAAAAGAGATTCAATTTACAGGATAATATGATCATTGCTGAGTCAGGCGTGATGCGCGTTACAGCAAATAAAAAGTTTTTGGAATTTATATTGTACAATGGATGGCGTTACCAAGAAAGAGGACAAAAAAACACTACTAATACTGAATTTACAAGGCTATACTTTAAAGAATATAAAAAGGTTTTTGACCTGAACAGTTTTCAAATGAACAAGGAGGATGAGATTAACTACGATCCTAAAATGTTAAACGTAAACCAATTAAATCACGCCATTGATTCCTTAAATAACAAAGACAGTTTTTATTTGCAAAGAATGTATGCAGACATTACACCTACTTTGAAATTCATGAATTATAAAGATAGTAGCGCTTTATTCTTAGCTCAGAAAAAAGCGCCTCGCATTAAAAAATTTAGCGAACTCCTATCCGATTCGCTATCCTATAGCATGAAGGACTTTGCTGGTTTTCAATTAAATTCTATTGCAGGTAATTTTAAACTGTTAGCGGATTTAGAATTATCAAATAAAAGCGCAGCTGCTTATCATGCTATTGAATGGCATAGAAAATTCACACTTTCCTTTGCTTGCATTGTCTTGTTTTTAATAGGTGCCCCGCTAGGGTCTATTATTAGAAAAGGAGGGCTAGGTACTCCAATGGTATTGGCTATTGTATTCTTTGTTATCTTTTTCCTATTAAATAATTTTGGAGAAAAATTTGCAAAATCAGGGCAATGGGACGTGTATAAAGGCATGTGGTTGTCCTCTGGTATTTTGATTCCCGTGGGCCTATTCCTAACATACAAGGCCATGCGCGATTCTCAACTATTTAACCAAGAATTTTACTACCGACTTTTACAGCCAATTAAGGTAACTTTACGTAAGTACTTTAAAAAATAATATCATGGCAAATAACTTACAAAACAGACGCCAATTTTTGACAAAAACTGGCAAAGCTGGTATTGCCTTGGCTGCAATGCCCTTGTTTTCTAAAATTAGTCCAAGCAATTTATTCGCTATTTCCGAATTCCAGCAACAACCACTGCCCTATGCATACAATGCTTTGGAGCCTTTTATTGATGCATTAACAATGGAAATTCATTATACAAAACACGCTGCTGGTTATGCAAAAAATTTAGCAGATGCCTGCGTCGCAGAAAAGGTAGCTACTTCTACAACAAGTTTAACTAGCCTATTAAATACTATTTCTACCTACACTGTTAAAATGAGAAACAATGCAGGTGGTCATTATAATCACGAATTGTTTTGGCAATTGATGAAGCCAGCACCTTCTACTAATCCCACCGGGACTTTAGCAGCTGCCATTGAAAAATCATTTGGTTCATTTGCCGATTTTAAAACTGCCTTTGGCGATAGTGCAAAAGCAAGGTTTGGAAGTGGCTGGGCTTGGTTAATTATTAAAACCGATGGTAGCTTAGCCATTTGTTCAACGCCAAACCAAGACAACCCATTAATGGATATAGCCGAAACAAAAGGCTTCCCTTTAATTGGACTAGACGTTTGGGAGCATGCCTATTACTTAAAATACCAAAACAAGCGTCCTGATTATATAAATAATTGGTGGAACTTGGTTAATTGGGAATTTGTTCAAAGTAGGTACGCATTAGCAATACAAAAATAATACTACCCGTTAAGTTTCTCAATGGTCATCTTTATAAATAAGTTACAGTGCAGAAGTCAAAGCAGAATTTAAAAATACAGTTTTTTGTTACCGCCCTGAGTATCATTTTATTTGTGCTCAAATTCGTGGCTTACTTCATGACGCATTCCTTAGCAGTATTATCGGATGCACTAGAAAGCATTGTGAATGTACTTGCTGGAGCCATAGGATTATATAGTTTATATGTGGCTTCAAAGCCAAAAGACAAGGAACACCCCTACGGACATGGCAAAGCTGAATTTATTTCAGCTGCTTTTGAAGGAAGCTTAATTATTACCGCTGGCTTTATAATTTTTTATGAAGCAATTATGGCATTTTTCGAGCCCAATGTTTTACATTCTTTAGACAATGGAATTTGGGTGTTGCTTTCCACTGCTGTATTAAACCTGGGTGCTGGTTTAACAGCTAAGACCATTGGTAAAAAGAATAATTCACTAGCATTAATATCAAGTGGACAACATTTAGTGTTAGACAGTTTTACCACTTTTGCAGTAACCATTGGTATTGGATTAGTAATGGTAACCAATTACCCTGGCATTGATACCTATATCGCCTTACTAATGGGACTATGGATTGTATACAATGGTTATCAAATCATTCGACAATCCCTTGCAGGCATTATGGATGAAGCAGATTTAGCATTGTTAGGAGAAGTTATTATAGAACTTAATAAAGGAAGAAATGAAAAGTGGATTGACTTACACAATTTGCGTGTAATTAAATATGGTGCTCAAATGCATATTGACTGCCACCTTACTGTGCCTTGGTACTTCAATGTAAATGAAGCACATTTTGCAGTAGATGATTTTAGTGCATTAATTAAAAATAAATTTGGAGATAGCGTTGAATTTTTCGTGCATACCGACGGCTGTATGCCATTTAGTTGTCCAATTTGTACAATAGAAAATTGTGACAAAAGAAAAGCTCCGTTTAAACAAAAACTAAGTTGGACTATTGAAAACGTATTGTCTAACTTAAAACATCAGTTATAATTTATTACTAAACCTATTTATAAAATTGAACTACTATGAGTGCATGGAAACAATACCAAGAAGAAAATAAAGAACGATTCTTAGAAGAACTTTTAGCTTTATTACGCATACCAAGCGTGAGTGCAAAGACGGAGCACAAAGAAGACATGTTAACCTGTGCAAAAGAAGTAGAAAAAGCATTACAAGCTGCTGGAACAACAACTACAACTATTTACCAGACTGAAGGACACCCAATAGTTTATGGCGAGTTAATTGTCGACCCAAGTTTCCCGACCGTTTTAGTGTATGGTCATTATGATGTGCAACCAGCCGACCCTATTGATTTATGGAAGAGTGGCCCATTTGACCCAACAATTATAGATGGTAAAATATTTGCAAGGGGATCATGTGATGATAAAGGACAATTTTATATGCATGTGAAAGCATTGGAGATTATGACTAAAACAAATTCAATGTGTACCAATGTGAAATTTGTTATTGAAGGAGAAGAGGAAATAGGAAGTCCAAACTTAGCAACATTTGTTAAGGCTAATAAAGCATTACTTAAAGCTGATGTTATATTAATTAGTGATACTGCTATGATTAGTATGGATAACCCTTCTATTGATATTGGGGTGCGTGGATTAAGTTATATTGAAGTAGAAGTTACTGGAGCGAATCGTGACTTGCATAGCGGTGTTTATGGTGGCGCAGTAGCAAATCCAATAACTATTTTGGCCCAAATGATTGCATCATGCCATGACGAAAATAACCATATCACAATACCAGGATTTTACGACGATATTATTGAATCTACTGATGCTGAAAGAATGAAAATGGCAGAAGCACCTTTTGATGAAAATGAATTCATGACTGATTTAGGTATTAAAAATACTTGGGGTGAAAAGGGATATAGCACCAATGAAAGAACTGGGATAAGGCCAACACTAGAAGTAAATGGCATTTGGGGAGGCTATACAGGCGAAGGTGCAAAAACAGTTTTACCTTCAAAAGCATTTGCAAAAATATCATGTCGTTTAGTGCCAAATCAATCCTCTAAAAAAATTACAGAAAAGGTACTAGCCTATTTTAAGAAAATTGCACCCGATAGTGTGACTATATCAGCTTTCGAACACCATGGCGGAGAACCTTATATCACCCCTATTGATTCTCACGAATACAAGAGCGCTGCAAAAGCGATCGCAACCACTTTTGGCAAAGACCCAATCCCGGTAAGAGGGGGTGGAAGTATTCCTATTTGCGCCTTGTTCGAACAAGAATTAGGTTTGAAAATTGTATTTATGGGATTCGGATTAGATAGTGATAATTTACATAGCCCTAATGAGAAATACGATATTTTCAATTTCTACAAAGGCATTGAAACAATCCCCTACTTCCATAAATTTTTCGCGGAAAAAAACGCCTAACTCATGAAGGAAGAAGTGGAAAAAAAAGAGAAAGTAAGGCTTGATAAATATTTATGGTCAATCCGTGTTTACAAAACCCGCAGCCAAGCTACAGAAGCTATTGACAAAGGACGTGTTAAGCTTAAAGGAGATAGCGTAAAAGCTTCTAGGAATGTTGTTGTTGGTGATATTTACGATGCAAGGACGGAACATAAAAACTGGACCCTACGCGTAACAGCCGTATTAGATAAACGCTTAGCTTATGCCGAGGCCATTAAGTATTATGAAGACTTAACACCTGTAGAAGAACTAGAACGTGTAAGACAGGTTGCGGCAACTTTTCAAACTGGAAAACGATTGAGTAAAATTGGAAGGCCAACCAAAAAAAACAGGCGCGATATTGGAGATTTTTTAGACTAAAGTTATTTGCGAATTGCTTTAGTTTACTTTGTATATTTTATTTTTAACCTATGACAATTGAAATACTTTCTGCTGTTCCTGAATTATTAACAAGCCCATTTGAGCATAGTATTATGAAAAGGGCCCAAGAACGCGGGTTACTAAATATTAAAGTACACCATTTAAGAAAATGGGCCATTAATAAACATGGGCAAATTGACGACTACCAATACGGCGGCGGAGCCGGCATGTTAATTATGTGCGAACCATTAGCGAATGCAATTGACGAATTACAACAGGAAGGAAAATTTGATGAAATAATTTTTGTCACACCAGATGGGAAAAGATTTGAACAAAAAGACGCTAACACCCTTTCTTTAAAAAATAGAATCCTAATTATTTGTGGCCATTATAAAGGTATTGACCAAAGAATCCGAGACTTATATGTAACACAAGAAATTTCTATTGGAGATTATGTATTAAGTGGTGGTGAATTAGCTGCTGCAGTGATAATAGATGCTGTGGGCAGGATTATTCCGGGTGTTTTAAACGACGAAACTTCGGCCTTAACTGATTCTTTTCAGGATAATTTGTTAGCCCCTCCGGTTTATTCTAGGCCGGTAGATTTTAGAGGTGTCGAAGTACCCCCTGTTTTACTTACCGGGGACCCCAAAAAAGTGGATGCCTGGAGACAAGAACAAGCTTTACAACGTACCAAAGACCGTCGCCCGGATCTGTTAGAAAAGAAATAAACCATTCCTACCACAATAGCCCCGATTAGGTAGAATAATTACTTTTTCTGAACGAGTTCCTAGATATTTGCTTTCTTATGTCGCCGAAATACTACTTTTTTTATTTTACTATTTTACTATCGTTTATAAGCCCAGCAATATCGGCTCAAGGAGTTACTGAATTTCAAAAGGATTATCAGCATACAATCCAACCAACAACAAGTAAAATAAATATTGATGGCGTTTTAGATGAACCTATTTGGGCTAAATTAAAACCAATAAGCAATTTTAAAAAGAAGTACCCAAATGACATAGGGGAGGCCAAGCGCCAAACCGAAGTGATTTGCACCTACGACGATAAAAATTTATACTTTGCATTCAAAGCATATGATAGTGGCGAAGCTATTATACAAAGTCTTAAAAGAGATATTGGTCATGAAGGTAACGATGGAGTTGGTATTGTGATTGATCCCTTGAACCAAAAAACAAACGGATTTTATTTTGTACTAAGTGCTTTAAACGTGCAGTCAGAGGACCAGCTAACTGGCGCTAGTTCGAATGGACTAGAATGGAGTTGGGATACGAAGTGGTTTTCGGCAACCAAGGACTATGGTAGTTTTTGGATTGCGGAAATAATGATCCCTTTTAAATCGATTAGGTTCAATCCTACGCAAAAATTTTGGGGAATTAATTTTGTAAGGATGGATGCAAAGAATAATGAATATAGTGCTTGGACCAAAGTGCCTCCTAATTTCAAAACCTACGACCTTGGTTATGCTGGAATTTTAAACTGGCCAAGCACACCTCCCATTACAAAAAATAACCTTATTGTATTACCTTATATAACAGGAAGTGCAAACGAGAACAGAGAGCAGCGGGCTACTACAAAGGGTGCAACCATTAATACTTCCGCCAATGCCGGATTTGATGCAAAAGTGGCTGTAAATTCTTCACTCAATTTGGACTTAACGGTAAATCCCGATTTTTCACAAGTTGAAGTGGACCAACAAGTAAGTAACCTAACCCGTTTCGATATTTTTTTACCTGAAAAGAGGAATTTTTTCCTAGAAAACGCCGACTTGTTTGCCAATTTTGGCATTCCACCCGTGCGTCCTTTTTATTCCAGAACCATTGGACTAGATAAAGAAGGAAATCGAATTCCAATTTTATTTGGCGCAAGACTTTCTGGCAACTTAGGAGCAGGTACAAGGATTGGCGCAATGAATATGCAAACCGGCAGGCAAGGAAATTACTCACCAGAAAATTTTTCTGCGTTCACTTTACATCAAAGAATTTTAAAGCGATCCGAAATCAAGGGCTATTTTTTAAATAGGGAGAATTTTATTAGTGAGGAGGAAGAAAAACGAAACCCACTTGACCGCTATGGACGTAATGCAGGAGTTGCTTTTGAATACAGTAACGCCTCGGGAAGCTTTAGTTCATGGGCAACCTATCACCATTCCTTTAAAGCAAATTTGACTAGCGAAAACGCCTATTACGAAGCAGGTATTTCGTCTAATACAAAACATTGGGCTAGTGTTTTGGAATTGGGGAATGCAGGAAAAAACTATTATACCGACATGGGGTATGTCCAAAGAATTAATAATTATGATGCTATAAAGGACACGAATGTGCGTGTTGGATTTAAAAATATGTATGCAAATTTAACCTATACCAATTTGCCTCCAGCTGGAAAAATAGGGAAGCTTCAATTTCAAATTGAAGACTTTTTAGTGGTAAACCCAGATAATAGTTTTAATGAAAACAATGCCTCCTTTAGTATTTCAAGCGACTTTAAAAATACTTCAAGTTTTAAAACAAGCTTATCCGTAAACGCAGTTTCCTTATTATACCCCATATCGTTTACTAATGGCACCCCACTGCCCGAAAAAACATACCAATACAATCAATTAGGTTTATTCTACATGTCAGATAGCCGAAAAGAATTAGGCTGGTTTGCTGAATTGAGTGCTGGACAATTTTATAATGGGCATATTCAAAGTGCCGCTGGTGGAATTACTTGGAGAAATCAACCCCATTTAAATATTCGACTGAGGGCTGAATTAAATAGCATAAAACTTCCTGGCAGTTACGGGTCTACTAATTTATTGCTTATTGCTCCCCGCGTGGAATACAATTTTAGTACGCAATTATTTTGGACTACTTTTATACAGTACAACACACAGAGTAATAACTTTAATATTAATAGTCGTTTACAATACCGGTACAAACCAATGAGCGACTTTTTCTTAGTTTATACCGATAATTATTATACCGATCCTTTATTTAAAAACAAGAATAGAGCTATAATATTTAAGTTTAGTTATTGGTTTAATTTATAACATTCAACTTTTATGAAACAAGCGTTTACCGTTTCTGGTCAATACATGGATATTGTAGGAAAAAAAATATTTCCTGCACAGCTAAAAATTGAAGACGGCTTTATCACAAGTATTGAACCTTGTGCTACTGCTGGAAGTGGATTTTTAATGCCAGGTTTTATTGACAGTCATGTGCATATTGAAAGTAGTATGCTAATCCCAAGTGCTTTTGCAAGGTTAGCGGTCACACATGGCACTATTGGTACCGTAAGCGACCCACATGAAATTGCAAATGTTTGCGGAGTAGATGGCGTGCATTATATGATCCAAAACGGAAAGCAAGTACCCTTTCATTTTTTCTTTGGCGCACCTAGTTGTGTGCCTGCAACTGAATTTGAAACAGCAGGCGCGGCTATTCGCAGTGATGAAGTTGAAAAACTACTTTCAAGCCCTGACATATACTACCTAAGTGAAATGATGAATTTCCCTGGTGTTTTATTTAAGGACGAAGAAGTACTTAAAAAAATTGCAGCCGCGCATAAATTTGGTAAGCCTGTTGACGGACATGCACCAGGCCTAAGAGGCGATCAAGCAAAGCAATATATTGAAGCGGGTATAAGCACCGACCATGAATGCTTCACAAAGGAAGAAGCCTTGGACAAATTAAAGTATGGCATGAAAATTTTAATTAGGGAAGGAAGTGCAGCAAAGAACTTTGAAGCCTTATATGAATTAATAGACGAATATGCAAGCATGACCATGTTATGTAGTGACGACAAACATCCCGACAGTTTACTTGAAGGACATATCAATAAACTATGTGCGCGTGCTGTGGCAAAAGGGATGGACGTTTTTAATGTATTAAGGGCAGCTTGTGTGAATCCTGTACACCATTACAAATTGCCTACCGGTTTATTGAAAGTAGGTGACCCCGCAAATTTTATTGTGGTTAAAGATTTAACAACATTTGATGTTGCACAAACTTATATTAATGGAGCATTAGTTGCCGAAAACGGGCAGTCCCACATAAAAGCTGTTTTGGCAGACGCCATTAACCAATTTGACGCAGCCCCTATTACCGAAAAAGATATACAAATTGAAGCAGCCCTTTATCCAAGCAAGGACAACCTAATCCCCGTGATTGAAGCAATTGACGAACAGCTAATCACCAACTGCTTATGGGAAACAGCTTGCATAGAAGCGGGGCTTTTAATATCAAATATTGAAAGGGATGTTTTAAAAATAGTTGTTTATAATAGGTATCATAAGGCAGCCCCTAAAGTGGCTTTCATAAAGAATTTTGGATTCAAACTTGGCGCAATCGCTTCTACCGTTGCACACGATAGTCACAATATTATAGCAGTAGGGGTAAATGACGCTGAAATAGTGGCTGCTATAAATTTAGTGATTAAGGAAAAAGGGGGCATTAGTTGTGTCAAGGATGGCGTAGATAAAGTACTAGGTTTACCAGTTGCGGGCTTAATGAGCCTTCAGGACCCATATGAAGTGGCAACGCAATATACCGCTATAGACAAGATGGCTAAATCACTTGGAAGCAAGCTAGGATCACCTTTCATGACCTTAAGCTTTATGGCATTATTAGTAATCCCACACTTAAAATTGAGCGACAAAGGCCTGTTTGATGGGGATCAGTTTAAATTATTTTAAAATTGTCGCTAAGAAACTTAGTTTTGAAAAAAAACACCAAGGCATGGTACATCATTTAAGCAATAACCACAGTTTATTAACTAACTGGATTTCTGAATTAAGAAACATTACTGTTCATAATGACAGAATGCGTTTTAGAAGAAATTTAGAAAGAATCGGCGAAGTGATTGCTTATGAAATGAGCAAAGAAATGCCCCATAAAGTGGTGCCAATTACTACACCACTTGGCGTTCACCAATCAAAACTACTTGCAGAACAGCCTGTACTAGCAACTATATTAAGGGCGGGCCTTCCTTTACACCAAGGCATGTTGAATTATTTTGACAAAGCCGACAATGCCTTTATTTCAGCTTATAGAAAACACCATGATGATGGAAGTTTTGAAATAAGTGTTGAATATTTAAGCTGCCCCGACTTGAACGACCGAATACTTATTGTTTGTGACCCAATGCTCGCAACTGGCGCGTCTTTAGTACAAACAATTCAAGCTATTACAAAAACACAGAAGCCTAAAGAAATCCATATTGCAGTAGCCATTGCAAGTGTTGAAGGTATTAAAACAGTGCAAGCAGCATTAGGCAATGATATCCCAATTTGGTGTGGCGATATAGATGAAACGCTAAACGACCATAGCTATATTATACCTGGCCTAGGTGATGCGGGTGATTTAGCCTTTGGAACCAAAATGCAATCCTAAAACAGGACTTCGTATCTTTACGGCAAAACAAATCACTTGCTAAAAGAATTGATTTTATCTTTTCGGGCCTATTTTATGGCACATCGCTTTATTATGCAACACAAGTTGTGGAAGTGGATGGTGGTGCCAGGTATTATTTATGCATTCCTTTTTGTAGAGGGCATGAACTATTTTAGTCAATCATCTAGTTTTTTTATTGAATGGATCATTTTAAAAACGGGTTTAAAATCATGGGTCGATAGTTTAAGTAGTGACCTTATTGGTTTTTTTATAACCATGGGAAGTTTTTGGCTTTGGTTTACCTTGCTATTGTTTTATTTTGCTTTATTCAAATACCTATTCCTGATTTTATTTTCTCCCTTCTTTTCTTACTTGCATATGCATATTGAAGCAATACAAAAAAAAGAAGTGTTTGTATTTAATACAGCAACCTATAAAAAATTAATATTTAGGGCAATAAGGCTTAACCTAACCAATTTGCTTTGGCAAACTGTATACTTAATTTCAATTGTGCTTATTTGTACATTACCCGTAGTAGGCTGGTTCACACCCATATTAACCATTTTAATAGAATGTTATTTTTACGGTTATGCAATGTTAGATTATGGATTAGCCACTGAAAATAGAAGCCGAATAGCCGCATCTGCTTATGTAAGTAACCACAAAGGATTACCTATAGGCAACGGACTATTGTTTTATATGATACACTTAATTCCTATAATTGGGTGGATGACAGCTCCTTTTTACGCCCTAATAGCAGCACATTTAAACACACAAGAAGTTAAAGACAATATTGAATGAATTTAGGAAAAGTATATTTATTACCCATGTTATTGCATGAGGAAGGATGGGAAGCATTGCCAACTGATACCAAAAAATGGATTCAACAGTGTGACGCTTTTTTTGTTGAAAACGAAAAAACCACGAGGCGCTATTTTAAAAAACTATGGAAGGAAATGGTCATTGATAACTATATATGGCACCCTATTCATAAAGTAGAAGCTGACCAGATTAAAGCATTCAACCAGCTATTAAAGGAGGGTAAAAATATTGGTATCGTGTCAGAAGCAGGATGTGCTGGTATAGCCGATCCTGGCCAAATATTAGTTGCTGCAGCACAGTCCTTAGGCGCCATTGTGAAGCCCTATACTGGCCCATCTTCACTATTATTAGCACTTATGGCAAGCGGGATGAACGGGCAATTATTTCAGTTTCATGGCTATTTGCCAATTGACGCAGCCGAAAGAGGTAAAAAAATACAATCACTAGACGCAGACATAAGACTAAGAAACTGCACTCAGTTATTTATTGAAACCCCTTATAGGAATAACCAACTATTAGAGGCCATAATACAGCATTGCCACCCCAATACTAAATTGTGTATAGGCGTGGACATTACCGCACCGCAAGAATGGATTAAAACCGCACCAATTAGTTATTGGAAACAAAATAAACCTGAGCTACATAAAAAACTAGCCGTTTTTTTGTTAGGCAGTTAAGTATTTGCCGTACTATTTTTATTCCTAACATTGGGTATACTTCCCAATGGAAAAATCAAATGCCCATTGGAGAGCAGCGCATCCCTTAGTATTTATTTCAGGTTACTTATGCATTGGCGTATTACTTGCAGAAGTAATTACAGCTAACCAAATAACCAACAGCTTCAATATTGGATTAATTATATTAGGCACCAGCATCCCCCTAATGTTTGTGGCAAATAGTATTAGCTTTTCTACCATTACTAAAACCGTGATACATACCGGGTGTTTAATTTCTTGGGGCTTTGCCATTTTCTTTCTGACAAGAAATGAGAATATATTTAATATGCCATACCCTGTGCATTATATTGAACAGTGCCGAAGTATAGTAATCCAAAAAATAAATGACACAATCAAAAATGCAGAGGCAAATGGGTTCGCACAAGCTTTGCTATTAGGGGTGAAAACAAATATCAATAAAGAACTATTAACGGCATACAACCAACTAGGTATTATTCATATTATTGCTATCAGTGGTATGCACTTAGAAATTATTTTTAAAAACCTAACACGTATAACTAAATGGCTCCCCAGAAAAAAATATTTTTTGCGCCTAGAACTAATTATAGTGCTATTGGGCGTTTGGACCTACGCGCTAATGGCATTTGCTAGCCCCTCAATAGTCCGAGCAAGTATTTTTTTTAGTATTTATTTTATTGGGAAATATTTTAACCAATCTGTCTTTGTGTTAAATTTTATTGCAGCTGGCGTATTAACTATATTATTGTTTGACATAAAACACCTACACCATATTGGCTTACAGTTATCTTATGCAGCTGTTATCGGGATTCGCCTTTTTTACCCAATTTTTAATAAAATGTTGCCTATGGAAAATCCACTGCTAGCATTTCTTTGGAGCAATTTTTCAGTTACCCTTTCTGCACAGCTCACTACCTTTCCCCTACTTGCTTATCAGTTTCATAAAGTGTCTACCATGGTGCTGTTAAGTAATTTTGTGATGGTACCCTTAAGCAATTTGTTACTATACGGCTTGGCCTTTTTACTATTAGTGCCTAATTGGTATGGCCTAGCTGGCTATTTAGGGTGGCTAGTTGA
>Ga0075464_10000956_pt1 | contig 12926 bp, 11 predicted proteins | sample DEB19_08_DNA_5_FD_75068 | JGI IMG/M metagenome (GOLD analysis project Ga0075464, IMG submission 75068) | Aqueous microbial communities from the Delaware River and Bay under freshwater to marine salinity gradient to study organic matter... | ecosystem: Environmental > Aquatic > Marine > Coastal ...
AAATATAAGTCAAAAGCGAATTAAAGAGTTGGGAGATTTCAACTGATCAACTTGCCATGCGATCTTTGATCTGCTGCAAGGCGGCCGGGTCGTCCATGCTCGTCACATCGCCGGCATCACGACCTTCGCAAATGGCCTGAATCACACGACGCAAGAGTTTGCCGCTACGGGTTTTAGGCAATGCCGTCACGAAGCGCACGCGCGCCGGTCGGGCGACCGCACCCAGATCGCCATCGACTCGCTTCATGATCTCACGCTCAAGCTGCTGTGCAACAGCCGGATCATTCACCGCACTGGCGTCTTTCAGCACGACAAAAGCCATGGCGACTTGCCCCTTGAGATTGTCAGCCACACCGACGACCGCCACTTCAGCCACCGAGGCATGTCCAGAAATACTTTCTTCGATCTCGCGCGTGCCCAAGCGGTGACCGGCCACGTTGATCACGTCATCAGTTCGACCAAGGATGAAGTAGTAGCCGTCTTCATCGCGAATGCCCCAATCGAACGTGTTGTAGACCAGCTTGCCCGGGATGCTCTTCCAATACGTGTTGACAAAACGTGCGTCGTCTTTCCAGATGGTCTGCATGAAGCCAGGCGGCGTAGGACCTTCAAGCACCACCACGCCTTTTTCATTCGGCTGGGTCAGCTCTTCGCCGGTGTTTTCGTGCAGCAGCTTGACGTTGTAGCCGTACATCGGCACGCCCGGACTGCCGAACTTGCTGGCCATCGGCGCCACGCCATTCGCCACGGTGAGCAACGGCCAACCGGTTTCGGTTTGCCAGTAGTTGTCGATGATCGGCACATTCAAGCCTTCGCTGATCCAGCGCGCGGTCGGCTCATCCAACGGTTCCCCCGCCAGATACAAAGCACGCAGACTCGACAGATCGTATTTTTTAAGCAGCGCAGGGTCTTGTTTTTTTAGTACACGAACGGCCGTCGGTGCACTGAACATGCCGGTCACCTTGTACTTTTCGACCAGGCTCCACCAGATACCGCCGTCTGGCTGACCGTCAAGGCCTTGCGTCGGCAAGCCCTCATACATGATGGTCGCCATGCCGGCAATCAACGGGCCGTAGACGATGTAGCTGTGGCCAACGACCCAGCCAATGTCACTGGTTGAGAAGAAGGTTTCGCCGGCACGGCCGTCGAAAATATACTTCATGCTCGCCGCTAACGCGACCGTGTAGCCAGCGGTGTCGCGTTGCACACCTTTGGGCTTGCCGGTGGTGCCGCTGGTGTAGATGGTGTAGCTGATGTCGGTCGAATTCATCGGCTCGCAAGGCACTTGCGCGTCGATGTGTTGTTGCCGCAGTTCAGACCACAAATGGTCGCGCCCAGCGACCAAGTCCATGGGTGCTAGTTGCCGGTCAGACAGCAGCACAGCGTCAGGCTTGTGCGTGGCCAAACGAATCGCTTCATCGAGCAAGGGCTTGTAAGGCATGGGCTTACCACCGCGCGAACCTGCATCGGCGCTGACGATGACTTTCGGTGTGGCATCGTCTATACGCGAGGCTAAGGAACCACTGGCAAAACCGCCAAACACCACGCAATGAATGGCCCCGATGCGTGCGCAGGCAAGCATGGCAAAAGCGGCATCAGCCACCATCGGCATGTAGATCAACACGCGATCGCCCTTTTGCACACCCAGCGACTTCAGGCTGGCGGCCATGCGCTGGACTTCGCGATGCAAGTCGCTAAAGGTGTAGGTTTTTTCAGTCCCGGTTTCGGTCGAGATCGCAATCAGGGCAGCCTGATCTGGACGTTCTTTTAAATGCCGGTCCACCGCGTTGTGGCACAGATTGGTCTGACCGCCTTCGAACCAACGCGCAAAAGGTGGGTTGTCGAAGTTGCAGACACGCTCGAAAGGCTTGAACCAGTCGATCAACTTGGCCTGCTCGGTCCAGAACGCATCTGGCTGATTGATGGACTGACGGTAAAAGTCGGCATAGCGGACTGGGGTCGGCGCGTTGATCATCTCGAACTCCGTTTAATCTGAATTCATAATTATTGATAATAGACTTGCATCAGCCTGACTTCAATAATTGAACGATGCGCGACCCACCGAATTCACTTGATCAGCGACTGCACCCGCTTGAACATCTCATGATCGGCCGAACGCAGCCATTCAAAAGCCACCATCTCGGTGGTCACTAATTCGGCACCATTTCCGGCCAGTCGGTCAAAAGCGGCATCCCGATTACGTTCGCTGCGTGAACTGCAGGCATCCGTCACAACCCACACGTCAAACTCGTCTTCCAGCAGATCAAGCGCAGTTTGCAGCAAGCAGACATGCGCCTCGCAACCAGCGATCACGATGGTGCCGCGCCCTTCGTCGTCGGCGGGAGCCACAGGCTTTTGCAGATGCTTTGGCAGGCTTCGCGCATTGCCGCTGAGTCCTGCTTTGCGGACCGGAGGGCGCAACCAATCCGAGAGACCATCCGCCACTGCGCTGAAAGACTGCTTGCTCATCACCCTGCCGCCGGCTTGCTCAATCGCGGCCTGCAACTCCGGCACATTGGGGCCCAGCTCGCTAGGGCTTTGGGCCGTACCCCAAACAGGCACCTGCAAAGCTTCTGCCAGTTGCGCCAACCGCAGGGCATTGGCCAGCACTTGCACGTTTTCAAAAATAGAAGGCATCAGCCGGACTTGGTAGTCCACCAGCAGCAGTTGGGATTCTTCGACATCAAGCAGCATGAAAGTGTTCAATCAAAAGTAATTACAAATGGAGGAGACGAAGATGGTCCACGATCTGGCATCTTGCCAGAAGTCGCAACGGGACATTCACACGCTCAAGCCAACAATCACATGCCGCCCAAGTCCTGAATGGCATCAACCACTAAGCCGGTGCCAATCGCAATCAGCAAGATGTCGGAGGCGACGCGCACATAGCGATGACCCGATGGTGGAACGCCAAGCGTAACCACCATTGCGGTTGGAACCGTGTGGTAAATCACAGCAGGCGCCAAGCGCTGGCCCACACTGTAGTAACGCAACTGACCCGGGGGCATGCAGCCATTTTGTTTTCTCGACAAGCCGGGTGGGCAGCGTCCGGCGCGGTATTGGTTCCCGTAATAGTCGTGCACCGCAGATCGCTGCCGCTCTTGAAAGTAAGCACCACTCCGCATCTCAGCGCGCGCAGGGCCCTGTCGATCTTGACCCTTTCGATCAGATCCGCGTCGATCTGTGCCGTGCATCTCAGGGCCTTGGCGATCCGGACCCTGTGAATGCTTGCCCCCGTTGCCGCGGCTGTCGCCGTTGTTGTCCTGCCGACCACCGCCGGGACCCTCAGATCGTTGAGCCAGCGCTGCGCCACAGAGCAGCAAGGCGGACAACATGACCAGCAACTGATGGCTCAGCGAAAAAGTGGCCACCATGGCTTGGAATTGGGGGATCTGGTTTTTAATTGAAGGCATAATTTTCCTCAGTGTGGGCAAACGAAGCACTGAGCCCTCATTTTGGCGAGCGCGAAGGGACAGTCAAAGATCATCCGCAGCAGCTTGTCAACACGATATTAATAACTCAGTATTCACTTTTATTCTAGTGTTGCCACCAAAATATATTCTTTAGTGCAAGGTAACGAATTGTCTCGTCTGCATCGTCACGCTTACAAGTCTGTTGAAGCATCATCATGAAGCGATCGGCTAGACCCGTTCCTTGGCTGATGGCCGGTGAAGAGTTTCCAGCCGTGAACAGCGCTTGGGGAGTCAATGAACCTGCGCCCGGTTTGCTTGCTGCAGGCGGCGCGCTAGACGCCGAAAGCTTGGTACGAGCGTACAGCGCTGGCATCTTTCCATGGTTTAGCCTAGACCAACCGATTTTGTGGTGGAGTCCGAGTCCGCGGATGGTGCTACGGAACCATGAGTTCAAACTGCACCGATCGCTCAAAAAAACACTACTGCGGTTTCTTGACGCCCCGAACACCGCTGTGACGTTTGACACCGCATTCGATCAGGTCATCGGCGCTTGTGCGAATGCCCCGCGCGACGGACAAGCGGGTACTTGGATCGTGCCCGACATGATTACCGCCTACATGGACCTGCATCAAGCCGGCCATGCGCACAGTGTTGAGACTTGGGTCAATGGTGACTTGGTCGGCGGGCTTTACTGCGTCAATCTGGGCGGCATGGTGTTTGGTGAGTCGATGTTCGCGCGTCAATCCGATGCGTCCAAAATCGCCTTGGTGGCTCTGGTGGCTTTTTGTAAGGCCAAGGGGATCCCCATGATAGATTGCCAGCAAAATACACAGCATCTCTCATCGTTTGGCGCAAAAGAAATGCCACGCGCTGACTTTGTCGACTACGTCAGGGAGCAGACCAGACACCCTGCACCTGAATGGATTTTCAATCCCATCTATTGGGATGAAATTTTGCAGTTCAACTTTTAACGTACTGACGCAAGTGACAAACCTCAAAGATCTGCCGCTGCAGACACTGCAGTTTTATGCCACGGCACCCTACCCTTGCAGCTATTTGCCGGGTAGACAAGCCCGCTCCCAAGTCGCCACCCCAAGTCATCTGATTCATAACGAGGCTTATTCGCAGTTGGTCGCCAGCGGATTTCGACGGAGCGGCATGTTCACCTATCGACCTTACTGTGATGGTTGCAAAGCCTGCGTGCCCTTGCGAGTGCTCGCCAATGATTTCAAACCTGACCGCAGTATGCGTCGTGCGTGGGTGCACCACCAACACCTCGAGGCCCGCGTGCTCAAACTGGGCTTTTCGTCTGAACACTACGCCTTGTACCTACGCTATCAAAAAAGCCGCCATGCCGGTGGCGGCATGGATCAAGACAGTGTCGATCAATACACCCAGTTTTTACTGCAAAGCCGAGTCAATTCACGGCTGGTGGAATTCAGGGAATCACGCCTCGACGGCGAAACTGGCCAACTCAGAATGGTGTCGATTCTTGATGTGCTGGATGATGGCATCTCAGCGGTCTACACCTTCTACGAACCAGATGCCAAAGCGAGTTACGGCAACTACGGCGTCCTCTGGCAGATTGAACAGGCACGCTTACTCTGCTTGCCCTATGTGTATTTGGGCTACTGGATAGCACCCAGTCCAAAGATGGATTACAAAGCGCGCTTCAAGCCTCATGAAATACGTCTCGATGGAAAGTGGCAGAGCCCGATTGAATAATTTTCGTGAATTTAAATTTCACAAAGTAAAATGCGGTCAAAAGGCTGCAACATGAAAAACACCGACACCAGCGCTCAAACAACCCCGACGGTTCAGGTGATAGGACGCATGTTTACATTGCTTGAAATTTTAGCGTCGCGCGAAGAAGCTGTTTCCCTCAAAGAGATCAGTGAAAAATCTGGTCTTCACCCTTCAACGGCGCATCGTATTTTGAACGACTTGGCAACTGGCCGTTTTGTCGAGCGTCCAGCCGCAGGAAGCTACCGGCTCGGTATGCGTTTACTGGAGCTAGGCAACTTGGTCAAGGCCCGGCTCAGCGTACGAGAAGCAGCGCTTGTTCCCATGCGGGAATTGCACAAACTGACGCAGCAGCCGGTCAATTTGAGCATGCGGCAGGGCGATGAAATTGTGTATGTGGAGCGGGCTTACAGCGAACGCTCTGGCATGCAAGTCGTTCGCGCCATCGGCGGCCACGCACCGTTGCACCTGACTTCAGTTGGCAAGTTGTTCTTAGCGTTTGATGACCCACAACGTCTGCGCAGCTACGCTACACGAACAGGCCTGCCAGGCCACACCCGGAACAGCATCACGCAACTGGCGACACTAGAGCGCGAGTTGTCCAAGGCTCGCCAATATGGCATCGCGCGGGACAATGAAGAGCTAGAACTTGGTGTGCGCTGCATGGCCGCGGGCGTCTACGACGATCAAAACAAGTTGATTGCCGGACTGTCCATTTCAGCACCAGCCGATCGGCTGGATGAAAGCTGGCTTCCAAAACTCCAAGCCACAGCACATGAAATTTCAGTTGCTTTGGGCTGCAGTAAAGATCCAAAAGACTTTTGAACCAGAGGACCTATCAGCCGTCTGTCAAATTGATCGACTCAGCCACTTTTAATTTCTGGCTGGTCAAAGGACGTGATTCAACCCAACGACGAACCCGCTCAGCATCAGCCAAACGGCTGAACTTTCCAGCTGAATCAAGGAACACCATGATCAGCTTTCGACCCGCAATTTTCGTTTGCATGACAAGGCACTGCCCTGCCTCTGAGATGTAACCCGTCTTTTGCAAACCAATATCCCAATCCGGATTCTTCACCAAACGGTTGGTGTTGTTGTATTGCAAGGTCTGGCGACCGACGGCCACCTGATATCCCGAGGAAGTAGAAAGCTCGCGCAAAACTGGATCGGCGTGCGCCGCATTGACCAGTGTGGCGAGATCTTGGGCGCTAGACTGATTCAGGCTCGACAAACCCGTCGGCTCAACATAACGGGTGTCTTTCATACCCAGCATTTGGGCCTTGGCATTCATCAGACTCACGAACGCTTGAAGACCGCCTGGGTAGGTCCGCCCCAGTGCATGGGCCGCACGATTTTCACTTGACATCAACGCAAGATGGAGCAGCTCACCTCGCGTCAATGCAGTCCCAACACGCAAGCGGGAGCTGCTCCCTTTTTCGGTGTCGACGTCGTCCTGAGTCACGGTCAGAACCTCGTCCATAGCCAAGTTCCCACCGCTGATGATCACGCCCGTCATGAGCTTGGTGAGCGATGCAATTGGCAATACGGCATGGTCATTTTTGCTGAACAAGACTTCTTGGGTATCTTGGTCAATGACAAGAGCCACACTGGATTTGAGTGACAGAGGATCCATGGCACTGTGCAAACCAGCGATTTGTCCAAAAGACAATTTCGGTGGGGTAGCGCTGCGAATAACCACGGACCTTGAGCTTCGAGCTTTTACTTTTTGACGAACCGCACTGGCCTTGACCGGCTTGGCAATACGCGTCTTTTTAGACACTTTCCGCTCACCATCTGCGGCTGCTGCATACGCAACAGGCAAGATGAAAGACAAGCCCAAAACACAGACGCCAACCAATTGGGTAATGCGCTGAAGCGTTGTTTTGAGCATGGGCGGTTGGTCTTCTCTGGTGTAAAAATGCGAAATTACATGTGGCAGGGTGTCCGAGAGTGTATCCAAATACAAAAAAGCACGCAATATCAAAAACTTGCGTGACTTATTTAATGTAAAAAGACGAAAAACTCAACATTGCCTCAAGAAGCATGCATTGCAACGCCTAAGTTCACGCAATGCAAGCTATTTTTTACAGTTTTTACAAAAAATGTGACCTGAAGGGTGTATTTCATCCTTGCGCAGGGACACGATCAGCCTTGCTGTGCAGCTTGCTCAAGGCGCTCAGGTAGGCTTTGGCCGAAGCCACGACGATGTCGGGATCAGATCCGACGCCATTGACAATGCGGCCACTACTCTGCAAACGAACCGTGACTTCACCTTGGCTCTCAGTTGACCCGCTGATCGCGTTGACCGAATACAAGACCATCTCCGCCCCGCTCTTGACATGGGTTTCAATCGCTTTGAGTGACGCGTCGACCGGACCATTGCCGTCAGAACTGCCGTTGACTTCTTGGCCATTGACGGTGAAGGTGACGTTGGCCTGTGGCCGCTCACCGGTTTCGCTGTGCTGGGACAAGGCTACAAAGCCGTACTGCTCACCCTCTTGCAGCACACTGGCGTCGCTCACCAGGGCCAAAATATCTTCATCGAAAATTTCGCTTTTACGGTCAGCCAGTTCCTTGAATTTCGCAAAGGCGCTGTTGATGTCGGTCTCGCTCTCCATCTGCACGCCCAGGTCGAGTAAACGCTGCTTGAAGGCATTGCGGCCACTGAGCTTACCCAACACCATCTTGCTGGCGCTCCAACCGACGTCTTCGGCACGCATGATCTCGTAGGTTTCCCGCGCCTTGAGCATGCCGTCCTGATGAATACCTGAGGCATGAGCGAAAGCGTTGGCGCCCACCACGGCTTTGTTGGGTTGGACCACAAAGCCTGTGGTTTGGCTGACCATACGGCTGGCTGCGAGGATCTGCAATGCATCGATATTCATATCCAAATTAAAGTAATCGCGACGCGTTTTAACCGCCATGACGATTTCTTCAAGAGCGCAATTTCCAGCACGTTCGCCCAAGCCATTGATGGTGCACTCAACCTGTCTTGCGCCGCCAATCATCACGCCGGCCAAGGAGTTGGCCACGGCCATGCCGAGGTCGTTGTGGCAATGCACTGACCAAATCGCCTTGTCGCTGTTCGGCACGCGCTCGCGCAGCGTCTTGATGAATTGTCCATAGAGTTCAGGCACGGCATAACCCACCGTGTCAGGCACGTTGATGGTGGTCGCACCCTCTTTGATCACAGCTTCGATCACGCGGCACAGATAATCAATATCGCTGCGGTAGCCGTCCTCGGGACTGAACTCAACGTCGGCCACCAGATTACGAGCAAACCGAACAGACAGCTTGGCCTGTTCTAGAACCTGCTCTGGCGACATGCGGAGTTTTTTCTCCATATGCAGCGCGCTGGTCGCGATAAAGGTATGGATACGTGCTGAGCGTGCGCCCCTCAAGGCCTCAGCAGCGCGGGAAATATCACGGTCATTGGCGCGAGCGAGCGAGCATATGGTGGAGTCTTTGATCGCATTTGCGATAGCCTGCACCGCATCAAAGTCACCATTTGAACTGGCGGCAAAACCTGCTTCAATCACATCGACTTTAAGGCGCTCCAACTGGCGGGCAATGCGCAGCTTTTCATCACGGGTCATGGACGCACCAGGCGACTGTTCGCCATCACTTAAGGTCGTGTCAAAAATAATCAATTTATCAGTCATCTCTTGTCTCCTGAAATCTGGTGAAAAAATTCAATCCGTCAATCCGCAATGGTAGCGCTGACAGGGGCTAATTCGCCGCGTCCAGCTTGGCTACGCTGCAGCCCTGAGACGATGGCCTTGAGTGAAGCCGACACGATGTTGCCATCCATACCGACGCCGAAAAGCGTCTCGTCGTTGATACGCAACTCAAGATAAGCCACGGCCTGCGCACTTGCGCCAGATCCGATCGCATGTTCGCGGTAATCGAGCACGCGAACCTGCTGCCCAGTGGCGGCCATCAGCCCGGCCACGAAGGCATCAATAGGTCCGGTGCCGGTGCCGTGTATAGGGTGAACGCGGGCGCCCAAACACACATCGGCCTTGATGCTAAACAGCTTGCCGTCAGCCTGAGTGCTTTCCTCAATTGAGATGCGTTCCGGCGCCACCACGGACTGAAGACCATAGGTGGCCTGGAACAGACTGAACAGATCCTGCGCCGTGAGCTCCTTGCCGCTGCTGTCCATCACAGCTTGAACCACTTGACTGAACTCGATCTGAAGACGCCGTGGCAACTCCAAACCAAATTCGTTTTCAAGCAGGTACGCAATGCCACCCTTGCCCGATTGACTGTTGACGCGAATCACGGCCTCGTAGCTGCGCCCAAGGTCCATCGGGTCAATCGGTAAATACGGCATGTCCCACATGTCGTCCTCACGGCGGGCAGCGAACGCTTTTTTGATCGCATCCTGGTGCGAACCTGAGAACGAGGTGTAGACCAAATCACCGGCATAAGGATGACGCGGGTGCACGGGCAACTGGTTGCAGTACTCGACCGTGCGCCGCACTTCATCGATGTCCGAAAAATCGAGACCAGGCGAGACACCCTGGGTGTACAGATTAAGCGCAATATTGACCAGATCAACATTACCAGTGCGTTCCCCGTTGCCAAACAAACACCCCTCAATTCGGTCAGCACCGGCCATCAAAGCCAGCTCGCCAGCGGCGGTGCCGGTGCCACGGTCATTGTGCGGATGAACCGAAATGACGATCGCGTCACGCCTCGCCAGATGGCGGTGCATCCACTCCATCATGTCGGCAAAAATATTCGGCGTGGAGTGCTCAACCGTTGACGGCAAGTTGATGATGCACTTGTGCTCAGGTGTCGGTTGCCAAACATCGGTAACGGCATCGACCACACGTTTTGAAAATGCCAGCTCGGTGCCTGACCACATTTCGGGCGAGTATTGAAATATCCAGCGTGTGGCCGGTTGTTCTGCCGCCAGTTGCTGAAACAAACGGGCGTTGGCGGTGGCCAGCTCGACGATCTCGTCTTCATTCATGCCCAACACAACCCGCCGCATGACAGGTGCCGTCGCGTTATACAGATGGACGATGGCTTTTTGAGAACCATGGAGCGCTTCAAACGTGCGGCGAATCAAGGGCTCGCGTGCCTGTGTCAACACCTGAATCGTGACGTCATCCGGGATCAAGCTCTCGTCAATCAGGCGACGTAAAAAATCATACTCAGTTTGAGATGCAGACGGAAAACCCACCTCAATTTCTTTGAAACCGATCTTCACCAAAGTCTCGAACATCTTGAGCTTTCGGGGAATATCCATCGGCTCGATCAGGGCTTGGTTACCGTCGCGTAAGTCGACGCTGCACCAAATCGGCGGCTTTGTCAGAACGGTATCTGGCCAGGTACGGTCGTTCAAATGAATCGGTGCAAAGGCTTTGTATTTGCTGGAAGGTGTGTTCAACATTTTTATCTCGACATGGCAAAAATTTAAAAAACAATAATCTGCAAACCAATGCAAAACGGCCCGTTGCTTTTGCAGACGGGCCGTTGATGGGATAACGCGTGCGCGCTACCGTCTCCGCCCGAAAGGAGATAGCAGTAGTGCAAGCGAAATTAAATTCATAACGATCAATGTATCACAAAAATTTTCGGCCATTCGAAACAGAGGCTGTGGCAAACATGGTCTTATTTGTGTAAACCGCGCTCGTCGGGCTCATCCGTCGAGGTTGAAATCACGCTGGTCTGCAAGCCCTTGGTTTTCCGCCAGCCGTAGAGGGCATAGCCCGAAAAGCCGTAAATCACAAACAAAGCAAACATGACAATGGGCGGGTGTATGTTGATAACGGCTATGCCCAAGGCGAGAAGCACAATCACCACGAAGGGCACACTGCGCTTAAAACTCAAATCTTTGAAGCTATAAAAAGGTACGTTGGTGACCATGGTCAAGCCCGAATAAAGCATCAGAGCAAACATGGGCCAGCGCACATCAACTGCAGCCACCCCTATATCGGTCATCAACCAAATAAAACCGGCGACCAACGCCGCCGCCGCGGGAGAAGGCAAGCCCTGAAAAAAACGCTTGTCAACAACGGCTGTGTTGACATTGAAGCGCGCCAGCCTAAGGGCTGCACAAGCGCAATACACGAAAGCAGCAATCCAGCCCCAACGCCCGAGACTGGTGAGAGCCCAGACGTAGGCGATCAACGCCGGTGCGGCGCCAAAAGACACCATGTCAGACAAAGAGTCCATCTGCTCTCCAAAGGCACTCTGCGTGTTTGTCATGCGCGCCACGCGACCATCCAAACTGTCCAACACCATCGCGCAAAAAACGCCGATTGCCGCTTGGTCAAAGCGACCGTTCATCGCCATCACGATGGCATAAAACCCACCGAACAAGGCGGCCAGTGTGAAGAGATTCGGCAGAATGTAAAGACCCTTGCTGCGCTTACGCGTCAATACTTCGTCAGCAGACAAGTCAGAATCTTGAACATCACTCATGGGACACGCTCCAGGTCGGGTTAACCGTCAGTTCGCCAACAGCAGGCCTTTCGCCCATAGTCGGCCGATCTGTCTCTAAAAATTCAAAGGAATACTTCATCATGCATGGAGGATACCAAACGACACTTATGCGCCGGGATCAAACCTGCTAAATGGGACTGAAAAGCAAAAAGCCGCGCAATCGCTTGCGCGGCTTTTTGCAGATCACAGTCCGGGCCGAGAAGGCCCAGGCTGCATCAGTTGCGCGTCTGGTCGACGAGCTTGTTTTTGGCAATCCAAGGCATCATGGCGCGCAATTGAGCGCCCACCACTTCGATGCTGTGCTCGGCGGTATTGCGACGACGAGCCGTCATGCTTGGATAGTTGGTACGGCCTTCCAAGATGAACATCTTGGCGTATTCACCGCTCTGAATGCGTTTCAAAGCATTGCGCATAGCGGTACGCGACTGTTCGTTGATCACCTCTGGGCCGGTCACGTACTCGCCGTATTCGGCGTTGTTCGAGATCGAGTAGTTCATGTTGGCGATGCCGCCTTCATAGATCAGGTCGACGATCAATTTCAATTCGTGCAGGCACTCGAAGTAAGCCATTTCAGGGGCGTAGCCAGCTTCAACGAGGGTTTCATAACCCATCTTGATCAGTTCAACGGCACCACCGCACAACACGGCTTGCTCGCCAAACAGATCGGTCTCGGTCTCTTCTTTGAAGTTGGTCTCGATGATGCCGGCCTTGCCGCCACCATTGGCCATGGCGTAGGACAGCGCCAAATTACGGGCCTTGCCGCTCTTGTCCTGATGCACAGCGACCAGATGCGGAACACCGCCACCTTGGGTGTACGTGTTGCGAACAGTGTGGCCTGGTGCCTTTGGAGCGACCATCCAGACGTCGAGGTCTGCACGGGGCATGACCTGGTTGTAGTGCACGTTGAAACCGTGGGCGAAGGCCAATGAAGCGCCTTGCTTGATGTTCGGCGCGACATTGTTGGTGTAGACCTCGCCGATCTGCTCATCAGGTAGCAAGATCATGACCACATCCGCGGCTTTGACAGCGTCGTTGACTTCCATCACGGTCAGGCCGGCTTTGCCAACCTTGTCCCACGAAGCACCACCCTTGCGCAGACCAACCACGACCTTAACGCCGCTGTCGTTCAAATTTTGTGCGTGTGCATGACCTTGGCTGCCGTAGCCGATGATGGCAACAGTTTTGCCCTTGATCAGGCTCAGGTCGCAATCTTTGTCGTAAAAAACTTTCATTCTTATCTCCGGATAGGTTCTGGCGAAAATGCCCTTCGACAGGCTGAGGGCGAACGATGAATGTCAATCGCCACAAAAA
>Ga0075464_10000958_pt1 | contig 12918 bp, 8 predicted proteins | sample DEB19_08_DNA_5_FD_75068 | JGI IMG/M metagenome (GOLD analysis project Ga0075464, IMG submission 75068) | Aqueous microbial communities from the Delaware River and Bay under freshwater to marine salinity gradient to study organic matter... | ecosystem: Environmental > Aquatic > Marine > Coastal ...
ACCACGGTGACCTTGCGCATCTTGGCCATGGCAGCCAGACCACCGGTCAGCTTGCCGACGACTTTTTCTTTGTGCGTGCGCAGCTTGTTAATGTCGAGCACAGGTTCGCCAAAGCTCACACCGAGCGTGTCGAAATGCTTGACCTCGTCCATCACGGCGGCCACGTGCAGCAGCGCCTTCGAGGGGATGCAGCCGACGTTCAGGCAAACACCGCCAAGGGTGGCGTAGCGTTCAACCAAGATGACTTTTAAGCCGAGGTCCGCCGCGCGGAAAGCCGCTGAATAACCGCCGGGACCAGCGCCTAGCACCAGCATGTCGCACTCAAAATCGGCTGTGCCGGCGAAGCTGGCAGCGGTAGGTGCAGGGGCAGCAGGGGCAGCGGCTGGGCTGGCTGAAGCTGGCGCGCTGGAAGCAGGAGAAGCGACGGCAACCGCCGCGGCAACGGGTGCCGTGGCCGGAGCATCAGCTGCTTCTGCTATTTCCAGCATCAGAAGAACCGAGCCTTCCTTGACTGCGTCACCGATCTTGACCTTGAGCTCCTTGACGACACCGGCATGGCTGGCGGGAATTTCCATCGAGGCCTTGTCGCTCTCCACCGTGATCAGGCTTTGCTCGGCTTTGATGGTGTCGCCGGGCTTAACCAAGACTTCGATGATGGTGACTTCTGCAAAGTCGCCGATGTCTGGCACTTTGACTTCGATCAGATGGGCTTGACTCATTTGCTTGCTTTCAACTTGAGGGTGAACACCTCCACCGGTCCGGCGGAGTTTTTGTCAAATTCGATACCGGCGTGAATGCCGGCCAGTGCGACTTCACGCGCTGTTTTTGCTTTGTCCCAGCAACTGTGCATGGCACCCAGCGCAAAACTGCGGCCAGATCCGACGCCCCAAAATTCTTTGAATTCAAAAATTTCGCGGTAGCTGTAAAGGCCGTAGATGCCGGTCGCGTTGGCGATGACCACGCTGAACTGGCTCGACTCGTAAGGGTCGTTGTCGTCTTCCTTGGTTTGCAAGAAAAAACTTTCTTTCAGAACCGGGTGCAGGAGCGTGAAGGTATCAAAGACTTCGTCCTTGCTGCCAAAACGCACTTGGTCTCGCGGCAATGAGGCCAGCGCTTTGCGCAGCACCGGAAAGTGCGCCACCGTACCGGCCATGCCGATGTAGCTGCTGCCCGTCGGCGTGTCGATCTTGAAGATCTTGCTGTTCGACTCGAAACGGCTGCTCAACCGAGTGTCGCCGAACGTCACCAAGGTGTCGGCAGCGATCGCCACCTGACCATTTTTTTTCACAACGACAAGGGTTGTCATGCGGTGAGGCTCAGAGCAGGACGCGGCGGAAGTCACCCAAAATCTGACCCAAGTAGGCATTGAAGCGAGCCGCAGCGGCGCCGTCAATGACGCGGTGGTCCCAAGTCAAACTCAGCGGCAACATCAGGCGCGGCACAAACTGCTTGCCGTCCCACACCGGCTCCATCGTGCTCTTGGACACGCCCATGATCGCGACTTCAGGGGCGTTGATGATCGGCATAAAGTATTTGCCGCCAATCCCGCCAAGGCTGGAGATGGTGAAGGTAGCGCCTGTCATTTCAGCCGAGCTCAACTTGCCGTCGCGGGCTTTCTTGGCCAACTCGCCCATTTCTTGGCTGAGCTGCAAAACACCTTTTTTGTCGGCATCGCGAATCACCGGCACCATCAAACCATTCGGCGTGTCTGCCGCAAAGCCGATATGCCAGTAGTTTTTGTAGACGATGGCATCGCCGTCAAGCGAGCTGTTGAACTCCGGGTATTTTTTGAGCGCAGCCACGCAGGCTTTGATCAAAAAGGCCAGCATGGTGACCTTGACGCCAGACTTCTCATTTTCTTTATTGGTCGACACACGGAAGGCTTCGAGATCAGTGATGTCAGCATCGTCATGGTTGGTGACGGCCGGAATCATGATCGCATTGCGCAGCAGATTGGCACCGCTGATCTTCTTGATGCGGCTCATTTCCTTGCGCTCAATAGGACCGAACTTGGCGAAGTCGACCTTAGGCCATGGGATCAAGCCCAAAGCTGCGCCGTCGCCACCAGAACCTGCCGGTGCTTTAACGGTCTGCGCTTGAGTGCGCACATCGCCAGCCATGACGGACTTGGCGAAGCCTTGCACGTCTTCTTGGGTGATGCGGCCTTTCAGACCGCTGCCTTTGACTTCGGTCAGCGGGACACCGATTTCACGCGCGAATTTACGAACCGATGGCGAAGCATGTGGCAGCTGGCCAGTCACTGCGGTGAGTTCATGAGCGGGCATGGCTTGGGCAGGCGTCGCGGCGGCAACAGGTGCTGCCGGTGCGCTGGCGACAGGCGCTGCAACTGCAGCAGCTTGCGCTATTGGCGCAGCCGGGGCTATCGGCGCTGGGGCGGCGACCGGTTCAGCAGCAGGCGCAGCGGCCGAAGCACCCGCTTCAGCCTCCAGCACCAGCACGATGGAGCCCTGCTTGACCTTGTCGTCTAGCTTGACGCGGAGTTCTTTGACCACACCGCCGTGGCTCGATGGGATTTCCATCGACGCCTTGTCGGACTCGACGGTCAGAAGTGATTGGTCGGCCTTGACCGTGTCACCTGGTTTGACCAAGATCTCGATCACTGTCACCTCGTCGAAGTCGCCAATGTCGGGAACTTTGATGTCTATCAATGCCATGTTTTTGTCTCCAGTTCTTCAGTCACTCTGAGCCGGGGCTCAAGCGTAAAGTGGGTTGATTTTGTCGGTATTGATGCCGTACTTTGTGATCGCCTCGGCCACCTTGGCGACCGGCAACTTGCCGTCTTCGCTGAGGGCCTTGAGCGCCGCCAACACGATGTAATGGCGGTCAATCTCAAAGTGCTCACGCAGCTTGCTGCGGAAATCGCTGCGGCCAAAACCGTCTGTGCCCAGCACTTTGTAGTTGCGGCCCTTTGGAATGAAGGAGCGAATCTGCTCCGCATAAGCCTTCATGTAATCGGTCGATGCGACCACCGGGCCTTCGCTATTGCCCAGCTGTTGGCTGACAAAAGAAACACGTGGCTCAGCAGTTGGGTGCAGCAGGTTGTGACGCTCGCAATCCTGGCCTTCACGGGTCAACTCGTTGAAGCTTGGGCAGCTCCAGACGTCAGCCGCAATGCCCCAGTCTTTTTCAAGCAATTCTTGCGCCGCGATGCTTTCACGCAGGATGGTGCCGGAACCCAGCAACTGCACGCGCTGGGCTGACTTGCCGCCCGGCTTGCACAGGTACATGCCTTTGATGATTTGCTCTTCGGTGCCGGCAGCCAAGCCGGGCATCGCGTAGTTCTCATTCAACAGCGTGATGTAGAAATACACGTTTTCCTGCTTTTCCACCATGCGCTTCAGGCCATGGTGCAGAATGACGCCAACTTCGTGGGCGAAGGTCGGGTCATAGCTGATGCAGTTGGGAATGGTGCCAGCCAAAATATGGCTGTGACCGTCTTCGTGCTGCAGGCCTTCGCCATTCAGCGTGGTGCGACCCGAGGTGCCGCCCAACAAGAAGCCGCGTGCCTGCATGTCGCCGGCAGCCCAGGCGAGGTCGCCAATGCGCTGGAAGCCGAACATCGAGTAGTACACGTAGAACGGGATCATGATCCGGTTGTTAGTGCTGTAAGAAGTAGCCGCCGCAATCCAGCTGCTCATGCCGCCGGCTTCGTTGATACCTTCTTGCAGGATCTGACCCTTGACGTCTTCCTTGTAATACATCACCTGGTCTTTGTCGACCGGCGTGTATTTCTGGCCTTCCGGGTTGTAAATACCGATCTGGCGGAACAGGCCTTCCATGCCAAAGGTACGGGCTTCGTCGACCAAAATCGGCACCACGCGCGGGCCAAGGGCTTGGTCGCGCAGCAACTGCGTGAGGAAGCGCACATAGGCTTGGGTGGTCGAGATTTCCCGGCCTTCAGCAGTTGGGTCAATCACCGACTTGAACGTGTCGAGCGAAGGCACCGTGAACTGCTCATCGGCTTTGACACGGCGATGCGGCAAGTAACCGCCAAGGGCCTTGCGGCGCTCATGCAAGTAGCGCATTTCTGGCGTGTCATCGGCCGGCTTGTAGAACGGAATGTCGGCCAGCTGACTGTCAGGAATAGGGATATTGAAGCGGTCCCGGAAGGCTTTGATGTCTTCGTCGGCGAGCTTTTTGGTTTGGTGGACGTTGTTCTTGCCCTCGCCAATTTTGCCCATGCCAAAACCTTTGACGGTCTTGATCAGCAGCACGCTGGGTTGGCCGGTGTGGTTCACAGCGGAGTGGAACGCGGCATAGACTTTTTGTGAGTCGTGGCCACCACGGCGCAGGTTCCAGATGTCGTCGTCGCTCATGTTGGCGACCATCTCCAGCGTCCTCGGGTCTTTGCCGAAGAAATGCTTGCGCACATAAGCGCCGTCGTTGGCTTTCAAGGCTTGGTAGTCACCGTCCAAGGTGTCCATCATGACCTTGCGCAAAGCGCCGTCCTTGTCACGCGCCAACAGGGGGTCCCAATTGCTGCCCCAGATCAACTTCAGAACGTTCCAGCCCGCACCGCGGAATTCGCTTTCGAGTTCTTGGATGATCTTGCCGTTACCGCGCACTGGACCGTCAAGTCGCTGCAAGTTGCAGTTGATGACGAAGACCAAGTTGTCGAGCTTTTCGCGAGCGGCCAAACCAATCGCGCCCATCGACTCGACCTCGTCCATTTCGCCGTCGCCGCAGAATACCCAAACCTTGCGGTTCTCTGTGTTGGCAATGCCGCGTGCGTGCAGGTACTTGAGGAAACGCGCTTGGTAAATGGCCATCAGCGGGCCAAGGCCCATCGACACCGTTGGGAACTGCCAGAAATTAGGCATGAGCTTGGGGTGTGGATAGCTGGACAGACCCTTGCCATCTACTTCCTGACGGAAGTTCAGCAACTGCTCTTCAGTCAGCCGACCTTCTAAGTAAGCCCGCGCATAAACGCCTGGCGACACGTGGCCCTGAATGTAGAGGCAATCGCCACCGTGGTTTTCACTTTCGGCGTGCCAAAAGTGGTTGAAGCCCGCACCGAACATGCTGGCCAGCGAGGCAAAAGAGCCGATATGACCGCCGAGGTCGCCACCGTCAGCCGGGTGCAGACGGTTCGCCTTGACGACCATCGCCATGGCATTCCAGCGCATATAGGCCCGCAGACGCCCTTCGATTTCGAGGTTGCCGGGTGAGCGCTCTTCTTGGTCAGTCTCGATCGTGTTGACGTAACCGGTGTTGGCGGAGAAGGGCATGTCAATGCTTTTTTGACGCGCATGCTCAAGCAATTGCTCAAGCAAAAAGTGAGCACGCTCTGGTCCTTCGCTCTCAATCACCGCGGACAGTGCGTCCATCCATTCACGGGTTTCTTGGTTGTCCTTGTCAAGGGATGCGCCGTTGTCGGCTTGTGGGGGATTGGCAGCCATGTTTGTCTCCTGCTTATTAAAAGTAGCGATTTTTTGGAGCGGTCTTGTGAGCCGTGGGCACTATTGAACGCGCACGCAGCTTCAAACCTGTTTACGCATTAGTTTGTAAACGCAATTTGAACCACTTCTTTGAGTTTCTCATATTTTTTCATAGATTTCAAATCGTGCCAGATGATTTCACATTAAGAAATTTAGAGAACTTCAGCGCGTTTCAATGACACGCCTACCAACCGTCTCGCTGTGTCCTATAAACTTCTCGGTCAACATGCCCGACAACGACACCTCCGCCAACAAGTCAAACCGTCCAACAGCACACGTAGGCACAAACTGGATGCTATGGTGGCGAAGCTGGTGGGGCAAGCAATCGCCGTCACGGCAAGACCGCTACATCACCCTTGGGCCTTTGCTCTCAGTGATTCTTTTTTTAGCGGCGGTGATTGCAGCCTTTGGCTATTTGCGTATCGAAGAAATTGACCGCGAGCAAGAAGCCGTTCGGCGCGATGTTGAATACGCCCAACAGCGTTTACGACTCAGGCTGCTGGAGCGACAAGAGCAGTTGATGCGCCTAGGGCGCGATATCTCGAACAAAGAGGTCGACGAGCCTGAGTTCTTGTCCCAAGCCGAGTCACTGATCAACCAGTACCCGGAATTGCTAGCGGTGACGTGGGTCGATTCACTGCGCCGAGTACGCGTGGCGTATGTCTCGTCGAGCGCCAATGCAGCTCAATTACGCGGCAGCGGCGAACAAATCAAAAGCGGTGAGACCGACAGCACGTACGGTTTGGTGCGTGATCTCCGCCAACCGGTTTACTCTAGGCCACTGACCTCGCGCAATGACAGCGGCACCGTCGCACCCACGCTGCAGTTGCAGGTTCCGCTTGACGAGCAAGGCAAATTTGATGGCGTCATTTTGGGGGAATTTTCAATCGATGGCTTGCTGCGCTTTGGCGTCCCCACCGAAGTCAGCGCCAAATATGCCGTCGCTCTTTTAGACGACAACGGCGTTATCCTCGCCGGTGGATTACCGCCTCAACGCACCCCGGCAGTTCGCTTGCTGCCATGGGCCGACGAAGCCCCGGTCTATGAAGTTCCCGTCTCGCCAGTCGGCAATGGTCTCTTGGTCAGAGCGCAGGGTTACCGCGCCTCTCTCGGGGTGGTTGGCAGCGGATTTTTTTGGCTGGTCTCGGCATTGAGTGCATTGACCGTTTGGATGCTGCTCGGCACCTGGCGTCACACGCGGCGCCGGGTGCAGGCCCAAGAGGCATTGATCACGGAAACAAACTTTCGCCGGGCCATGGAAAACTCCATGCTCACAGGCATGCGCGCCTTGGACCTCGAAGGCCGCATCACCTACGTCAACCCGGCCTTTTGCCAGATGACCGGCTGGAGCGAGGAAGAACTGATGGGCCGCGTCGCGCCCTTCCCTTACTGGCCTGAGCAAGACCGCGTGTGGTTAGCAGCACGCCTAGAAGACGAACTCAAGGGACGCTCCGCGCAAGGTGGTTTTGAGGTGCGCGTCAAGCGCAAGGGCGGCGCCATTTTTGATGCCCGCATGTATGTCTCGCCCTTGATTGATCCGCGCGGTCAACAAGCTGGCTGGATGACCTCCATGACCGACATCACCGTCTCTAAAAAAATCCGCGAAGAACTCTCCAACTCTTATGAACGCTTCACGACCGTGCTCGAAGGGCTCGATGCCGCTGTCTCGGTTGCACCACTGGGCTGCGAGGAACTGCTGTTTGCCAACAAGCTTTACCGCGCTTGGTTTGGCAGTGAAGTCTCAGGCCACATCAACCTGATTGCACAAGCCGGCATGCCGGCGGTGACGCCAACAGACGACGACATGGACGTCGACGGTCTGGCCGGCTTACCGACCGATCCACTGACAACAGCGCAAAGTGAGAACGCTGAGATATTTGTCCCCGCGCTGGGCAAATGGCTGGAGGTGCGCTCGCGCTACTTGACCTGGGTCGATGGCCGACTCGCGCAAATGGTGATTGCCACCGATATCACGCCGCGCCGTCATGCAGAGGAGCAGGCCGCCCTGCAAGCTGAACGCGCACAGTCGGCCAGCCGACTCATCACCATGGGTGAAATGGCCTCTAGCGTGGCACACGAGCTCAACCAGCCGCTCACCGCCATCAACAACTATTGCAACGGCATGGTGTCGCGCATTAAGGGCAACAACATCACCACCGAAGACCTGCTTGGTGCGCTCGAAAAAACTGCCCGCCAAGCGCAACGGGCCGGACAGATCATCCAGCGCATTCGTTCGTTTGTGAAGCGCAGCGAACCCAACCGCAGCTTGGCCGACGTCGCCACCATGGTCAGCAATGCATTGGAGCTGGCCGAGATCGAACTGCGCCGCCACAACGTTCGGCTGACCCATTACATCGCGGCCCGTTTACCGCCGATTCTTGTCGACCCGATTCTGATTGAGCAGGTGCTGATCAACCTGATGAAGAACGCCGCAGAATCTATCGAGCAAGCCGAGCGTCCGAGTTCGCGCCGCAGCGTCGAACTGCGCGTGGTCCCCAAACAAATTGAAGACCAGAGCGTGGTGGAGTTCTTGATACTCGATTCAGGCCAAGGTTTGTCAGCGGAAGTCAGCGCTCGGCTCTACGAAGCCTTTTACTCGACCAAGGCCGAAGGTATGGGCATTGGCCTCAAGCTCTGCCGCAGCATCGTGGAGTCTCACCAAGGCCGAATGCACGCGGAGAACATCTACAATGCCGATGAGATTGTGGGCTGTCAGTTCACCTTCTGGCTCCCGGTCAAGCCCCTGCTGACAACCGCTCTCACGCCAGCTGATGCAGCCAGCGCGAAAGACGGCAAAAGCGCACATTGATGGTTAAAGGATTTGCATGAGCTTGATTCCGAAAAAAGGCACCGTCTACGTCGTTGATGATGACGAAGGCGTTCGCGATTCTCTCCAGTGGCTGTTGGAAGGCAAAGATTACCGAGTGCGTTGCTACGACTCGGCAGAAACCTTTTTAAGCCGCTATGACCCTCGCGAAGTCGCTTGTCTGATTGTCGACATCCGCATGGGCGGCATGACTGGGCTGGAATTGCAAGACCGCTTGGTCGAACGAAAATCCCCGCTGCCGATTGTCTTCATCACCGGCCACGGCGACGTCCCGATGGCCGTCGACACGATGAAAAAAGGTGCGATGGATTTCATCCAAAAACCGTTTCAAGAAGAGGCTCTGGTGAATTTGGTGGAGCGCATGCTCGACCAAGCCAAAGAGGCCTTCAGCGAGCACCAACACTCAGCCAGCCGGGACGCCCTGCTGGCCAAACTCACTTCGCGAGAAGCGCAAGTGCTGGAACGCATCGTCGCCGGCCGACTCAACAAACAAATCGCTGACGACCTCGGCATCAGCATCAAGACGGTGGAAGCGCATCGCGCCAACATCATGGAAAAGCTCAACGCCAACACTGTGGCTGACCTGCTGAAAATCGCTTTGGGCTCCAACACGCCTAAGGCTTAACCACGTGAACACATGACCGCACAACTCATTGATGGCAACGCCCTGTCAGCCCAACTGCGCGCAGAAGTGGCACGTCGGGCAGCGGTTCTCAGGGCCAAGGGCATCATCCCTGGGCTGGCCGTCATTCTGGTCGGCGACAGCCCAGCCAGTCAAGTTTACGTGCGCAACAAAGTCAAAGGCTGCAACGACAACGGCCTGCACTCGGTGCTTGAGCAATACCCGGCCGACTTGAGCGAAGCTGCCTTGCTGGCACGCGTTGATGCGCTGAATCAAGACCCGACGATTCACGGCATTTTGGTTCAATTGCCGCTGCCAAAACACATCGATGCACAAAAAGTCATCGAAGCCATTTCTCCAGCCAAAGATGTGGACGGTTTTCACGTCGCCAGTGCCGGCGCCTTGATGGTCGGTCAGCCTGGGTTTTGGCCCTGCACTCCTTACGGCTGCATGAAGATGCTGGAATCCCTCAACGGCGGCAAAGGCTACGACTTGCGTGGCAAGCATGCGGTAGTGATTGGTCGCAGCAACATCGTCGGCAAACCGATGGCGCTGATGCTGCTGCAACAAAACGCCACCGTCACCATTTGCCACAGTGCCACCGCGAACCTCAAAGCCATGACATTGCAGGCCGATGTGATCGTCGCCGCGGTGGGCAAGCGCAATCTGTTGACAGCTGACATGGTCAAGCCTGGTGCAGTGGTGATTGACGTAGGAATGAACCGCAACGACGAAGGCAAGCTCTGCGGGGACGTTGACTTTGCTGGGGTGAAGGAAGTCGCCAGCTACATCACACCGGTGCCGGGAGGCGTCGGCCCCATGACCATCACCATGTTGTTGGTCAACACTCTGGAAGCTGCTGAACGAGCTTGACGGGCGGAAAAAGGTTAACAGGTTAGCGGGCTGGCGACCTTGTCAGGCGCCATAGCAGCCAGCTGGCGCACATCCACTGGCCAAAGTACATCGCGCTGCCCAAGCCATGCCAAAGACGCAGATTGCCACCGGTGGAGCGGGCGCTGACAATCTCCGCTGCCACCCCAAACTCGACCAGCAAGGCCAGCAGCATGCCTGCCACGACCCAAGACATGGCGGCGCGCGATTCAGGCACCACTTCGACGCCGTCTCGTTTGTTGAGCAACATCAGCAGCAACATGGCGCAAACCACGGACAGCCAAGTTTGTGCGGTGAAGAGTTTGGCTGCCATGGCCCCGGCTTCAGACGGTGAGCCCAAATGCGTGAAGAGCATTGGAACCACGACAAAACCCAAGCAGCTCAGGCTGCCCCACCAGAGCGCAGCCAGCAAGACAACGAAACGCGCTTTCACGGCGGGCTTCAGATGTAGTGCACCGCCATGATTTCATAACGCTTGATGCCGCCAGGGGCTACCACTTCGGCGGTGTCGCCCTCGCCCTTGCCGATCAAGGCACGCGCAATCGGTGAACTGATGTTGACGAGGCCCAACTTCAAATCTGCTTCGTCTTCGCCGACGATTTGGTAGGTCACTTTGTCGCCAGTATCTTCGTCTTCAAGCGCGACCGTCGAGCCAAAAACCACTTTACCGCCAGCATCCACCGACACAGGGTCGATGATTTGTGCGGCCGACAGCTTGCCTTCGATTTCTTGAATACGGCCTTCGATGAAGCCCTGACGGTCTTTGGCCGCGTCGTACTCAGCGTTTTCGCTGAGGTCACCCTGGGCACGCGCTTCGGCGATGGCACCGATGACCCAAGGACGGTCAACGGTTTTCAACTGGTGCAGCTCGACTTTGAGTTTTTCTGCGCCGCGCGTAGTGATAGGAATAGTCGTCATGGTTTTGGCTCCAACAAAAGCGAAACCGCCACCAGTCACCTGGCGGCGGCGTGTTCATCAAAAAATGAGTTTAATGCAAATACGCAGAAACACCTACGTTAAACCAGCTGGGCGTGTAACTCTTGCAGCGACACCACACTCAGCTTGTCCATGTGCACCATGCCCTGCACGGCAGCTTCAGCACCCGCAATGGTGGTGAAGGTTGTCACCCGGGCCAGCAAGGCCGAGGTGCGGATCTGCCGCGAATCGGCGATCGCATTGCGGCGCTCTTCGACGGAATTGATGACCAGCACAATCTCATTGTTCTTGATCATGTCGACCACGTGCGGCCGACCTTCGGTGACCTTGTTGACGACACCGCAGGCAATGCCAGCAGCATTGATTGCAGCGGCCGTGCCTTTGGTGGCCACCAGGTCAAACTTCAGCGCGACAAGCGCACGAGCGACTTCGACTGCGCGCGGCTTGTCATTGTTTTTGACCGTCAAAAAGACGCGGCCAGAGCTCGGCAGCTTGGTGCCAGCACCAAGCTGCGACTTCACAAAAGCCTCGCCAAAGGTCTTGCCAACGCCCATGACTTCGCCCGTCGATTTCATCTCCGGGCCAAGAATGGTGTCGACGCCTGGGAACTTGACGAAAGGGAACACCGCTTCTTTCACGCTGAAGTAAGGCGGCGTGACTTCTTTGGTGATACCTTGCGAGGCCAAGGTCTGGCCGGCCATGCAGCGCGCTGCTACTTTGGCCAACTGGATGCCGGTGGCCTTGCTGACAAAAGGCACGGTACGCGAAGCACGTGGATTGACTTCAAGCACGTAAATCACGTCCAAGCCGTCAATGTGCTGAATCGCAAACTGCACGTTCATCAAGCCAACCACGTTCAGCGCCTTCGCCATGGCGGCGGTCTGGCGCTTGATTTCGGTCACGGTGTCTGCGCCTAGCGAATACGGTGGCAGCGAACACGCTGAGTCGCCGCTGTGCACGCCGGCCTGCTCAATGTGCTCCATCACACCGCCAATGAAGGTAGCGCCCACCGAGTCACGGATGCAGTCGACATCGCACTCAATCGCGTCATTCAGGAAGCGATCCAGCAACACCGGTGAGTCGTGGCTGACCTTGACCGCTTCACGCATGTAGCGCTCAAGGTCACGCTGCTCGTGCACGATTTCCATCGCGCGGCCACCCAGCACATAGCTGGGGCGAACCACCAGCGGATAACCAAGAGCAGCGGCTTTTTCAAGCGCTTCAGGCTCGGTGCGGGCGGTGGCGTTTGGCGGCTGACGCAGCTTGAGTTCGTGAAGCAACTTTTGAAAGCGCTCACGGTCTTCGGCCGCATCGATCATATCCGGCGAAGTGCCGATGATCGGCACGCCGTTGGCTTCGAGGTCGAGCGCTAGCTTCAAAGGCGTCTGGCCACCGTACTGAACGATGACGCCAAACGGTTTTTCCTTGTCGACGATTTCCAGCACGTCTTCCAGCGTCAGCGGCTCAAAGTACAGCCGGTCAGACGTGTCGTAGTCGGTTGAAACCGTCTCGGGATTGCAGTTGACCATGATGGTCTCGTAGCCGTCCTCGCGCATGGCCATCGCGGCGTGCACGCAGCAATAGTCAAACTCGATGCCTTGGCCAATGCGGTTGGGACCGCCCCCAAGCACCATGATTTTCTTTTTATCTGTCGGCGCGGCTTCGCACTCGCTGCTGGTGTTGAGCGGGTGTGCAGACTCGTAGGTCGAGTACAGGTAAGCGGTGTTGGTTTCGAACTCTGCCGCGCAGGTGTCAACCCGCTTGTAGACCGGACGCACGCCCAGCGCAATACGCTTTTCGCGAATGGCGGTGTCGGTGGTCTTGAGTTGTCTGGCCAAGCGGCGGTCTGAAAAGCCTTTTTGCTTCAGTGCGCGCAGCGTGACGGCATCGATCTTGTCGAGTGTCGTGGTTTCCAGTTCGAGTTCGATCTTAACGATCTGCTCGATCTGCACCAAAAACCAGCGGTCGATCTTGGTCAGTGCAAAGACTTCTTCAACACTCAGGCCCATGGCAAACGCATCACCCACATACCAAATACGGTCAGGGCCCGGCGCGCCGAGCTCTTTCTCCAGCACTTCGCGGTCTTGCGTTTTCTCGTTCATGCCGTCAACACCGACTTCAAGGCCGCGCAGAGCTTTCTGAAACGACTCTTGGAAAGTACGGCCCATGGCCATGACTTCGCC
>Ga0075464_10000960_pt1 | contig 12915 bp, 17 predicted proteins | sample DEB19_08_DNA_5_FD_75068 | JGI IMG/M metagenome (GOLD analysis project Ga0075464, IMG submission 75068) | Aqueous microbial communities from the Delaware River and Bay under freshwater to marine salinity gradient to study organic matter... | ecosystem: Environmental > Aquatic > Marine > Coastal ...
ACCTTCAGTAGGTCCTGGAACCTTGTCGATATCAACAACATCATGAATAACTTCGAAGTCTAAGCCCATAGTATCAATAGCGATCTACATCTTTCTAGCGTAGTTTTGTTAAGCACCTGTGAGGAAACCATGCGTAAAGTAGAATCTATTGATCCAGAAATATTCAGGAATCTGAGTGTCAACCCATTTCTAGAAGAACTCAAGTCTTTCTTTAAGGTCCTTAATAAATCCACCAAGAGGCTTGAGGGATGGGTAGCACTTCTTAAGCCATAAGGCAGGCACTTTACCATCAAGAATTTAAGCAAGAGCTTTTTCAAGATCTGGAGATAAAAGTACTTCGCCTCTAATTGCTTTCTTAATGTCTGACAATGAATTTCTTATCATGTTTATAAGACCGTTAAATCTTGTCAGTTCTTATGTCAGCACAGTGTTCATTGATTGCTCATATTACACGGGATATTTCTTTTCAGCACTTCTGATATCGAATGGCATAGGTACTTCTTTTAGAATCGAATCTGCAATCATATTGATTTTTGCATCTACGTCACCATCTGAACCACCACCACCGGACTATTAAGTAAGTAGGATAGCTTCAAGTGTTGAATCAGTTTCATTTAAATTCTTAGTAATAGCTGCATTTGAGTGGAAACCAAAGATCTCTGGATCTGGGAATTGAGGTAAGTTTTTTGCATACTCAATATATGATTCATACTCACCGAATTTAGGAGCATAGAATATACCGGATGGTGAAAATTTATAGTTGTCGTCAAAGATATTTTCACAATAATAGTCCTTCATCAAAACCATAAGAGTTCTTCTATCCAAGCCTTCTGTTACTCTTCCACCGTAATTACATTCTCCAGTAAGGTAAACTAATGCATCGAAAGGTGTTTTATCAGGATATTCATCAATGAAAAGTTGAAGTTATCTAACTGAAATACGCAAATCAGTTTCATTGAATTCGTATCTTATATTCCAACCAAGTGGTCCATATAAACGTCTTTCTTGAACAACTGCATGGAAGAAACATAAACCGAATACAAGTTTTCGGAATTTCTTTGGCTAAGTAGAACCATTAAAGAAGTCTTTGTTGCTTATTGGATCGATTAGGAATGAATTACTAAGGTTTGATCTTAGGCCCTTTGGAGCTTCATTTGTCATCTTTACACCGTTTTATAAAACAGCTACTGGGAAAGATGCAGAAGGGTAAGAGGTTAACCACATTCTGAAATCTCTGTGACAAATCTTTGGATCGGGGGAAAGTTCTTCACAGATTTTTTCAAGTGTACCCATCCAAGAGATAGCCAAATGACAGTTCTGAAGCACAACCCAGTTACCTGACTTTTAAGCTTCTCTGATAGCGTTTTCTGCTTTTTCACCTTGTCCCTAACCAAGAGAAACAGGATCTATCGATTTCTTCTTGAGTTCACCAAATTTAGTTAAAGCATTCATTGGATCAGAACCTGGAGAAAGAACAAATATCAAAGGTGTCGTGCTTGATGAATCTTTGTAAATCAATGGAAGTTCAAATGGTGGTGGTTAGACGAATTCCTGACCAAGGTAACTTACAACATAGTCTGAAATCGCTGGAACAACTCTATCCGGACGAAAAACTCTGATCAAGATTAACATACGCATCTTATTGCAAATTAGTTTTCCAGCTATCGGCATCTCCCATTCGTGCGGAATAGCAGCTTCTTATAATCCTTTATAAATATCAAGATTGTTACAGAAGTGGTCCATGAATCCTTTAAATCCATCTAACTTGCAAGCTCTGTTAAGTTCAGCCCATGCGTTGTCTGAAAACCATTCTGCAGGTTTTGGTGGAAGTTACTCCCCCAAACTGACGCCTCCAGTAAGAAGGAATCTGAACTCTTACATCTCTACATCACCAGACATTTGGTTTAGTTTCACACAAAGTAAGAATGAGAAAATCATTTTATCTTTTTCGAAAAGTGATCGACAAATATTTCTGTAAAGACTTGATAGGAACTCTTTATTCAAGTTTTTAATACGCTCATCAAGATCTTCAGATAATGGCGCTTCAGCAATAGCCATTGTGAACAAGAGGGCAAAGAATGGAAGCGAGTATTGATACATAGGGTCAATTAAACACATATCTTGAATGCAGAAGAACAAACCTGCAGTTCTCAATGAAATTGGTTTATAAAGAATACGTGACTCATCAATTTCTGTTTCAGTAATTTTAGCTGCTTCTTACTTTTTCTCAATTTCTGCTGTCAGAACTGAGGCTGCTGAAAGAATTTCAATTGCAGAGGCATCACCAAGAATGTCTTTTGATTCTTTAAGAACTGTTAGAATTGAATTTTCAGTCTCTTATAACTTTTATTTGTATTTGGCACTGTCTAGCACAAGTTATTCCTTCTTTTATTCCAAATCTGGATTTTCTTTTGCGACAACAATACCAAGCAACTAGTCAGTAAGACCTTCAAATGTAATCATAAAGTTTACGATAGTGACTTTTGTAGAAACTTCGGGTAGGTAATGAGGATTACGGAGTTTTGTGGTCAAGTAGAATCTGAAATCTTTGTTGTATTCAATGATGGTGTCACCAATTTTAAGTGTTAAATTGTTACCTTTCTTTACAATTTACTTTTATAAAAGAGGTTCGATAGCGGGATCCAGTTCTTCATTAACATTTTCAATTAGAACAGGGTTACCTTGACGGATTGAAGCTTCTAGGAATTTCAGGTATTTATCTTCTGTGAACTTTAATATTTTAACACCTAATTCTTTCCCCATATTTCTGATCCACTTATTTGCTTGACCTTAAGGATCAATATAAAGTGGCCATCTCTGAGTCTTAAAAGTAATAATAGCATTTTCAATCGAGAAAGCATCACTTGGCAGACCTTATATAGTCCAGTTTCGGATTTGGATAGGCTCTCCAAGAATAGTGGAAAGCGAAAAGGCTCCAGAGTTAGGAATCTTTTGTTGCTAACACTGTTTGACCCACTAGCTTGAAAGTTCATCTCTATATACTGAATTGAAAGCTCCAAGATAAGCTATCATACCAGATGATATTAGAACATCACCAGTTAAATTTACATAAGTGATGCTCAACTTTTCAGACATTGCTAACCAAAGAGTTTTTTAACCACCTAATCCGGAAATTAGTTTTGTGGCACGAATTAGTTTGGCTTCGCAGTCTGCAACATCAGCGGCGAGTCTATCCTTTTCGTCAATTAAATTTTACAACGTGTTACGAAGCTTTGCAACTTTATCCATAACTTCTTTCAATTCAGCTTATTTAATTTTTAGAATCCCAGCTACCTCTGCGTAAGCAGCCATAGCAATGGCAAGTTCAGCCTGTTTAGGTCTTACAATTAAGTTAACCTGATAAAGATTTTGCATAGCTAGAACCCAACCTGCAATGTTTGCAGCGACCAAACTAGTTGTTAATAATGTCGTTTTATCAAATTTAGGATTATCAGTGAATGGCTTAAGACCTTTAATATGCTTCTCAGTTACAGCTTCTGAATCATAATTCATTAAGTCTCCTAAGAAATCACCTCCATTCATGAGCTTTTATGTAGCTTTCCAATAGTTTAATTCTCTCTGTTAAGTTAAAGGATTTGTTTCCTTTATTGGTTCAGTGTTTAAGAGAATACAAACAGCTGACATGACCATGACGACAAGGTCTGTTGGTTTTTAGATTGTTCTCATTTCAGTGATATCACTCTTTTTTATTGACTTCAAAGCTTCGATTGCAGCTAGCTTCATAGGAATAGCAGCATCAAGTTTCTCCTGACAGTCCATTTTAATAACATTTGCTTCAGCAGCTGCTTTGGAAGCAACAGCTTCATCTTTTGAAACTCTTCCTGCAATCTCTTCCGCAATTGCTGCCTCTTTCTCAACTATTTCTTTTTAAATTTCGACTTCTTTGGAAGTTTAAATCAACATAGGTTTTTTGGCCTCAAGTTCAGCTTACATGATACTGACTGATCCTTCAGTCTTAATTAAGCAGTCGTAACCATTTGAGTAACGATCTTTAAGTTCTTTAATTTCATTTCGTTTAGCATCGAGAAGTTTCTTAAATGTACTTATAAGTTCCAAATAAGAAGTTGGAGTAACATAGTAATGACGTTTCAGATTTAATTTCAATTTTTTAGCTGATTTTTCAGTATCTGTGTGGAATGTCTACACCATAGTAACGCATTACTTTCTAGTATCTTCTTCCATCTCAATATCGCCCAGGAATTTAACTGCTACAGACTATAAGGCATCCTTAGGCCACTCTGAGAACCAATCGATCGTGGTACAATTAACAAGAGACGGGAAGTTTCTTACTCTGGTTCTGAATGATTCTCCAATAGGACTGAAACACATGACAATGTGAAGGAACTTCTTACAACGCTCAACAAAGTAAGAGAATAATTAGGAAGGAGTACCCTCTGGGCATTTATTTTCTTCTTTTGCTGCTGATCTGACTGAATCTTAAACTTCTGCCTTTTCTTCAGCAGGGAAGATGTTTGGAACTTCACCTGTGTTTAGAATATTATTAATATCTTCTAAGAAAGCCTCTTCTTTTATTGAGTTATCAGTAAAGATAAAACTTGTTGTTGAACCTTTACCGCAATTTCTTAATAAATTTTTAATGTCTTCCCTAAATTCAATCATGCGATAAACTTTTTTAATCTCAATTTGATAAATATCATAATCTTAAATCTTGCTTGCTAAACGAGTTAAGGATTAACGTCCAGAACCACCGACACCGACTAGTAACGCATGACCTCCAGGTAATTTTAAGATTCGACTAATGCGCAGAAGATGCTCAATAGCGAACGAGAAAAGCACAAGATCCATCGGTTTATCAGTTTAATTGTTATATTGTACGAGAGCATCATCAGCACAGTGTTATAATTTCTTCATATCAATAATCTCTTCATAAGGACGATCCGGCATTTAAAAAGTAGTATAGATATCACCAAACGCAAGTGCACGATATTCATTTAAAGTTTCAACTTTACCATTATTGTCATTATCTAAATGTCTAAAGAGTGTATCGAAGTTTGCACCGAAAGGAGCTCTGATTGCATCTCTTACAGTATTCATCATCCACGTTCTATCTTCATCATTGATAAGACGATCACCGAAAACTCGAGTGATTTCATGAGCCCATAATCTAGTAACTACATCAGAGTTCTGAATTTCTTTTTTAGTACATAAACAAATTCCACAAATAACTTTGCTAACATCACGCAAGTTGAATGTATAATGAGACTTAAGTGGTGTTGGCTTTAAGTCTTCCTGAATCTGTTTATAAATTTACAAAGTGGCTTGTACAATTTTTGGTTCCATGTTGCCAACATCATTTACAAAGTTACCAGTTCTGAAATACCATTTCAAGATTGAGCTGAAGATAGTCTTCATTGAATTTTCATCAAACGTTGCAACAGCAATCACATTAAAATGGCGTTAGAATCTTGGTGTAATGAATGTTTTACCTCCACCAGGTGGTCCCATCGCACAAATAATCATGGTGTCTTAAATATGACGGAAAGGGTGTTTTTTGTCTTTATAATCATACCAACCACCTTGTGCCATAAACTATCTTAAAATTTCAATAGGTGGCTATGCACCGAATTCTTCCTTTTTAGGCATATTTATATCGTCAATGAAAATTACTGCTCTTGAGCCGAACGGTTTTGGTCCGTAGAAACCAATTCTGATTTTGTCAAGTTTACCATCGACTATGTCTTAAACTGTATTGCAATGAGTTTGTGCTGAGAAACCCATCTCAATTGTCATATATTTATCACGAGGAAGCTGATTAAGAAGCACGTTTTAGATATAAACTGATTTACCCGTACCAGTTGGACCAACAAACAAAGTTGGAATATTTTGATGAATGCAGTACTCTTGTATAAAACTATATCTAATCTTGTCAACAGTTGTGACGACAATATTTTGCACTTAAGAATCTTTGGGGAACTTGTCAATTTCATCTTTGTTGCTAAGATCAACCCATGATTTCCACTCATTTTTTTCTGTGAAGAAAACGTAATCATAAATTGTACCTCGGTCCATAATACCAGGCATAATCTTTCTGTTTTAAAACTTTTAGAAACCATCGATTTCACCATTAGCAATTTTTTTAACATATAAATCTACAGGTCTTCTATATTAGGTGTCAACTACACAGCAAACTGACCATATAAATGACCAAAGGAAGGCAGAATCAACAATTTAGATATTAACTTTCTTGTCTTTATCATCCCCAAATGTTTCATTATCAAATGGTTTAAGCATTGCTCTCCATAGTCTAAGAAAAGAATTAACAATATTCTATTCATTTGAAGGAGTTGTTAATTTACATTCAAACTGAAGATAGTTAAGTATGGGTTGAATCATAACATCCACAACTTCATCAATGGCTGTTAAGTAGATTTCTTTGTTCTTTTCGTCTCTCAAGAAGAATTTGGGCAAATTATTCTTCCATGAGTTAAACAATGGTTTCCAACCCATCTCAACTGGTTGCATATATACCATACCACAACGAGAAACTGTGGCTGGAGAGGCAACTGCTAGGTCCATTGGTTCAAAAATCATGCTCATATTGTTTGACATTTATATAATTTCACCAGAATTTAGGCAAAGCTTCTTGTTATCATCCAAAACAGTGTTCATATTTTCAATCCAAATTGCGTCAACCGGACCATCAAACACCATCCATCTTCGGTCTTTAGTATCCATTTAAGAAGCTAAAGTTCTGAACCAAACGGCTAAAATTCCATCAGTCCAATCTTTTGAAACTTGGTCAACAAAACCGTAAAGTTGTCCCATAGTAATTGATTTAGGGTTTAGGTATTGAACATGAGTTGTCATCTCTTCCATCAGACCTTGAGATTTTAGATCAGTTAATGCATCTTTAAGAACCATAATTGCTGATGTTTTACCTGCGAAAGGATCTCCAACAACCATCAGACCATGACGTACAGTAATCATTTCGTAAAGTTGAATAATCTTTTCTAAGAAATATGGGACTGCTTGAAGGTTCCTTTATGCTAAACTCTTAGAGATGCTTTTCATCATAGCAACATAATCAGGTTCTGGCAAAACTACACCTGGGAAAAGATCAGATGTAATGTTTTTGAATAACGGTAGATCATGAGATAAGAATTTAGCCAAGTTTACATCCTTTATTGCTCTCAACATAAGTTCTGACTCATCCTAATCAATATATTTTCTTTTAAGATTACCAGCTGCTGTAAGCACAGACTTTACGGCACGCATACCATAGTCATAGTGCTCTTGAGATGATAGTTGTTCGGAACATAGTGTGTATGTTGTAACAATCTTAGTGGCAAGTGGTCTGGCATTTGTGAAACCATATGACATAAGAGAGATTTCAGCAATCATAGCATAGTCTGGTACCATCATTGCTACTGTTCGGAAGAGAGCTTTCAAGTTATCTGGTAATTCAGCTCGACCAGCATAACCAGGATTCATTGTAATGAAACAATTGCATGTCCATTTAATTGGAATCTCTACACCTTCAAACTTGAAGATAACCATTTTCTTTTCAATAGCTTGTTAGATTGTCTGTACTTATTGAGCGATGACAGACAAAACCTCTACATTAATTCTGTTAAACTCATCGAAACAAGACCAAGCACCACATGAAGCAAGACCTTTGAACATCTTACCCATCTAATCGAATTTCATATCATCAGAACAATTGAAAACAATACATTAACGTGCAAGTGCTTTTGATAAATCCTTGACAGTCTCTGTCTTACCAGTACCAGCAGGCCCTTCTGGGGCACCACCATAATTTAAATAAAGAGCACCACAGAGTGTTCTGTAGCAACGATCTGTTAAGGGAGTGATAACTAATCTAGCTGAGTTACCAAGATACTCATAATTATAATTAAGAGTTGAATTTGTAATTTTTACCCAAAGATCATTTTCCTCCCAATAATAACGAAGCTGAGCAAGCCAAGCAAACTCAGTTGGTGATGAAATATTGTTTGCTAGTAACTCAGTATTAATAACATCTCTTGCATGCACATCTAATACGACTAATGCTTCTAAAGTGGCACGTTGAAGTCTTGTAATATTTGTTCTTACGACAGCAACAATTCCACCCAGCTATAAAAATATGTTAGAAAATCTAATAAAAAATTTAATCTCATTCCTGGCTAGAAAATTCATAAAAGCAAATTGCTTTCATATATCAGTTCATAAGTTATAATCATGCATTATAAATTTAAATTTTACTTACCTGTTTTATTTGCTTTTCATAGAAAACTTCAAGACCGGCAATACCACTCTTCTTCATAGCCTCTTCTCCTTAAGAGGTCCACTTCATCATTGATACAGCAAGAACTGCTTGACCAGGCCACATTGTAACCCATTTATCACGTTCTTAACCAGGTTTTGTGTAATCTAAGTTAGCCTTATCTATTACATCTTTAACAGATTTTATCATAACTTCTTCGACAGGCTTTAACCATTCTTCTACATTACCTTTTGCAAGTACTGGATCAATAATTTTAACATATTAGATTCTCTCGCCTTCTGATGACTTCATCGCGTGAATCTTAGTCTCATCATCAAACTCCAAACAATCAATAGCCTCAAAACACTTCTTGAGGAAAGGCTAAACCTTTAAGGGATCTTTAGTCTCAGACAAAATTTCAAGCAGTTCTGGGTCTGATAAAAAGAAGAAACGAGGGAAAAGACCTCTTTTTGATTCCAAATATGCATTTAAACCTTTTTGAACTTCTTCAAGTTTGTGATGGGCTGAATATAAGATTTCATGTAATCCGGGAATTTCGATTACAGAATAAGCTCGAGGGTCTGATTTAACAGTGTTCATTAGTGAGCGCCAATCTCTGTCGACCTCTCTAAATTTATTACCTTCAACTGGCATTTGTTTCATAATATCTTCTGAACTGAAAACAGGTTCAAGATACATCCATACAGCTTGTACTTTAAGCCACATTTCAACATTGTCTTGAGTGCGTTAAAGTTATTCTTCCCATGCAATTATCTTGTCTAAGAAATACTTTGCAAAAGGAGATCCTTTCATAGTTTAGGTTTTGATAAGATGATCATCAAGAGATTGTTAGATTAATTCAATTGAATCACCACCAAGCTTATAAGTATCCTTCTGAGCGTTAGGTGTAAACTCAAGGGGTTTCCAATCTTCAAACATTTAATTCAAAATTTTTTCGTTCGAAAACTCTTTTTGAGCAGTGTCTGAGATATCCTCCAGTGTTGATATGTGTTCATCAGCTTAGAAAGTAAGGAAATGTTTTAAATTTTCATCGCCATTGAGAGTACCACACTCAAGTTTGGCTACAATTTATGCAATGTGACGCTCTTTAAGACCCTCAGCACACAAAGCTCTTATTATAGGAATATTCTTTTTGAATTCTTCAATTTCTTTCTTAATTCCTCCAGTTAAGGTGATTAACTTTAATTGTTTTGCTTGTTCAAATACATTATATAACTTTCTAACAGAAGTGAGCATTCGTTTATGATCCTTCTCAACATCTTCGGGGTTAAGAGTTTTGAGGTTTGCAGTTTACCAATAGGCTGACTGTGTCATCCAATCTCTTACAAGTTCCCAAATCTCCTAAAAAGGCTTAATTTGCTTTTTGCAAAGCTCAATCTGAGGATATTCGGAGAGATTCATTTCAAGATCAATTTCTTGAGCATTAATTTTAACCATGCGTTCTTAAAGGTTAACGAGTTTTTTGTTAATTTGATCAATTTAGGCACAATATTCATCCTTCTTGTTCTTAAGATTATTATCTTTAAACTTGTCTACCATTGTTTTGACGTCAGTTAACTCTTCATTAAATGCTTTAACGTCCATCATAAGTCTCTTTTCAATATCCTCACGTTGTGACTTCAAAGAATTTTCTTACGCATCGATTTAAGTCTATATTTTGTTTGTGGAGCTAAAGGCAATACAGACATTCTTGATATTCTCTTCAATCAAGTCACAGAAAGGTTGTTTGTGGAAAACCATGAGCCATTCGACCATATCGATGTATTATTATATCATCTCATTTCTTTTTATATTTTTTTGATCTTCCAAATATTTCTCATAAAGTACCAAATCTGCAGAATTCTCTGCTTTTGATGAAAATGATGTTGTCATTGTGCGAATGTTTGTTTATAAAAGTGTGGCTGATTCAACGTACACGTATTCTTCAGTTTTTTTGAGGATTTTAGTAATCATTGATTTACAAATCTAAACAAGGTTTTCATTTAAGTCACTGCACTCAACTAAAAACATGGACATTCTGATCTCAAAAGGAGCCTGTTTTCTGATCTTTTGAATTGTAGATTTGAATTTTTCGATTTCAATCACGAATTCATCTTTTTTGTATGGTTTTTTCGTTAAGAAAGTGTCAATACGTTGGTCTTCTTACAATAAGAAAAGGAATTCATCATAGACATTGATACACTTTGATGTTGCTTATAAATTTTCATCAACAATCTGTTTTATAACGTGTTCAGCTGCCTTGACAACTTCGTCTTCAGTGGAAATGTACCAGAGGTGTGTTTTCTCATTTGGTTAGATTTAAGTGTCTGCTCTAGGGATTGCATTTATCTTTTCAACCATAAGAGAAACGATTTTTACAAGTTCATCCCTTACATTTGAAAGTTAATCAGCAAAAGCAATTTCATTCCCATTAATGGTTAATTTAAGAGTCAAGAAAGTTTGCTCGAAGTCTGTATCTGGATCATACTCGCGAGAAATAATTTCTTCTGGTGCAGGATACTTTCCATTATTTTTTTAGAAACGGCGGTAGAAATCAACATAGTTGTCAATAGACTTCGTTGCTAATTCTCTAATTTGGTTAGACATAAGGGCAGCAACTGAATCAAAGAATGTTTTGTGCTAATCTTTATCCAGATGATCAATCTCTTCACGAATAATTTCTACAGCTGACTTAGTCCAGTCAGCATTCAAAAGACCTCGAACCTTTTCCATACAGTTAGTTTACTGGTTCTTAAAAGTAATCAAGCTTACTGGTTGAGTTTAAATGGAAGGACATTCAACAAGGAACATTTAGTAGTAGCCTTTATCTCTCCAAATTCTCATAAGTTCGAGAGTCGCTTGTGAGCAGATGCAAAGGTTTTCTGACATAAGCATACGAGCCATCATAACATTATGTTTCCATTCTTCATTTGCTTCGATTCCTTTATAATAGTCATCTCCCCAAGTGATGGGTTAGTTGAGTACTTGTTAAATACCAAGACGACGCATTTCGTTTTCATCTTTTAGGATGTAGTCAAGGATTGATTTTCGGACACTATCAAAATAGTCTTTGTTTATCTCGTTCAACATAGTATCAATCAAATGCTCAATTCGTTCTTTTTCAACAGCATGAAGATCACCTGGGATCAACTCGATGATATGAGTCAGCCAATATTGTCTGATTGGAGCAATAACATCAACTGATATTTCGTTTTCAACGTACTGTCTATAACGATTGTAAGAAACTTTTCTAGCATTTATGCGAGAAGGATCGGCATTTTAAGGATGCATAACTGAATCATATTCTTCAGCCTCATCAGCGGGTTCAGCTTCCCCTTCTTTTACAATGTCTAGCTTTGTCTTAGCCTCGTTTACATCTTTGTAACGAACCACTCTTGTTTCAATATCAATATAGAAACCCTTACCAGATGGTGTGTAGTTTGTACCAATTTTATGGGAAACAGAGAGATAGTGACGTTAGCTTGAAACAGGCGCTGCAAGTGTTCGACTAAATGGGTCAATCACAGGGGGAAAGCGACTATTTGCCTTTAGAGGTCTCTTAAAGCTCTAGCTCATAAGAGCTTTAGGGTTGCTAGCTAACAAACTAAACTCCTGTTAAGATGCCATAGGGTCATCACCGGCGCCAAGCAGTTCTGAAGTGATCTTTGCTTCGTTGAAGGGCTTAGTGAATCGACGTGTTGGAGAGTCAACATTAAAATTGCTATCATGAGTTGTAACTTAGCCTCCAGATTTAAAAAGCATTGCTTAGACTCCTGCAGATCCCTTGGAGCTGTAACCGATGTTTGTTTAGACTTGATAGACTTAACCTTATAGAGCCTAACCAGCAAGGGGATGCTGGTGATTAAGGGGAGGTAGTTGACCACCTCGACCTTAATTAGAGTTAACTTGGTCCATTAGTGTTTTTACAGTTTGCTTAGAGTTACCACCTTGCTTCATTTTATTGAGAGGAGCGTAGATCACTTGTCTGTTAATGCCTTAGAATTTACCGTAGGAACCGAGATCAATCTCGATATTCTGGTGCTCTGAAAGTAGTTCACCAATCAGTTGAAAGAAACCAAGAAGAGTCTGGTGAAAAGTGCTTTTCTCCATGTTGGTGCTCTTAGCCATCATTGCAAAATTTGGTTTAATTAAAGGACCAAGTTGTATTTAAGCCTAACTCTCGTACTCTGCCATCGCGGGATTGTAGTGTAAGCCGTACATTTGAAGAAAATTGTCGTTAATCTTTATATAAGCAACACGCTTGTTGTTCATCAAGGGTTAGAAGCCGATTATGCCGAAATTTGGTAAGTTTACTGCTCGCTGGACTTCGATTTGACCGTCAACCCAACTATGAAATTTCAAATTATATAACGGTTTTAAAGAGAGGGAAAAAGCGTTTGAATACTTACCTAGTAAAAGTGTTCCAAGTGAGTGCGTAAGATGCGGTTGAGATAACTTATCCAACTGAATTTCCTTCTCCACGAAAGTTTCTGTGAACAGCCTCGGAGCAGAGGGTGTCCAAATCGTAATATGCAATTCCACTTTGTTTTTCCATTTAAGTAGATTTGTTCTTTTTAATTATAGCTTTAAATGAATTGGCTCCTTTTAAACACTCTTAATACGATTTTAAAATTTTTCAATTAAAATTATGGGGTTTTGGGGTTTTGGGG
>Ga0075464_10000961_pt1 | contig 12899 bp, 10 predicted proteins | sample DEB19_08_DNA_5_FD_75068 | JGI IMG/M metagenome (GOLD analysis project Ga0075464, IMG submission 75068) | Aqueous microbial communities from the Delaware River and Bay under freshwater to marine salinity gradient to study organic matter... | ecosystem: Environmental > Aquatic > Marine > Coastal ...
GAGTTCGGTCGTCGCAAGTCTGTAAGTGAACTTGTTTTGCACCGTCAGGGTAATGTTAATAAGTCCGGAATTAACCAGCTAATAACAGATTACATTATTTCACAAAATAAAAATCTTGAGACTGATTACTACAATGTAGTTAATAATGGTAGTGTGCAATTAATGTACAAAGTTGGCGGATATGCCGACAAGCGTACACTACGATTTAAAGCAGACACTCTAAAGCAAGTAGGCGGCAGTAACTTTATACCAGAAGAGAATTTTAGCATTCACTTGTACAAAGGCGCAACATATAATACTGACTTCTATAGCGGAGTTAAAGTCATATGGACCGGGATCGGCTACGAGTTACAAGGTTACGACAAAGTTAATAGCTTCTTTACTGTATACTTGCCACGCAAGGGTGCAAGGAGCAAAGCATCGACATTTAATAATGTCGATATCCTGGACGTATATGATTTTGCGACCACTACTACAACAATACCGTACGGTACAGTGTTCACTTCACGTCAGGATGTTTATAATTTCTTTGCTGGCCTTAATAAGGTAATGATAGAGCGCGGCTTTATATTTGACCAGTATGATTCTAATCAAGATGGCATTTTAGATTTTAAACTATCTGGTAAACAATTTATGTTCTGGAGCGATAGCAAATGGGCAGTGGGTAGTTTCATTGCACTTAGCCCTATGAGCGATTTATTAAAATACTCGCATAGTTACGGTACAGTCGATGACTATACTGCAATAGTCGACTACAATCCAGTAGTGGGCGAATCTGCTAAAAATATTGCACTAAGTGATTTAGATTTTGACAGAACACAAGACGGCCTGTTTACCCTTACTTCCAAAGTAACTGGCCAAGGAGTATTCGGTGTTGTTATTGATTTAGTGGAATTAGAACACGCAGTAGTATTTGATAATATAACTAACTTCGGCGACACTGTATATAATCCGCTATATAGACTAAAACAATATCGTTTAAAATATGTCGGCCAGCGTACACGCGACTGGAACGGTACAACATACAGCCCGGGCTTCTTACTAAACGGCGACAAGATTATCGGTAACTTCGATAGAACTATTGCCGACATTAGCGATAGATACTATGCTGCCGAAGGATCTACACAGAATTCCCGCTTAACTGAGACTGCTCGTCATTCAATTGGTATAGAGAATACAGGTGCAATTGCTAATTTAATTGACAACCAAAATACTTTGTTTGAATTTACTAAAGCAGTTATTCGACAAAAAGGAACGCCAGCAGCATTTAGTAAAATTTTACGCAGTGCAGCAACAGAAGGATCATTGGACAGTATACTAGCCGACGAAGAATGGATGTTTAAGTTAGGCGAATTTGGTAATGTAAACAGTATAAATTCGTGGGAATTTAAACTAAAGCAATCCGACTTTAAGGAAGTAAAGCAGCTAATTAGATTTGATACTAGCTACACATTTAATCCGGATGATTTGTCATATGCAAAGAATTTAGATTCTCCGTTAGATAGAGTCATTGATATGCCATCTGACGATGTTCGATGGATATACAAGCCAGTTAACAAAAACGATTTTTCCTTTGCAGTCCGTCCATCAGTAAGTGGTACAACTGAAATTGTATACAGTACAGATACAGTTAATGCAGGATATGCAGTCCGTGGTGACGCCGACCTTGCAGCAGATTCAATCGATAACTTAAAGGATATCTATACTAGCTTGACTGCTTTGACTAGCGTACCGCAGTGGACAGCAGGTGTAGTATACAAATTAAATGACTTAGCCCGTTATAATGGCAAAGTGTATAGTTATGGCGGATTGATTGTTAACACAATCTCATTCGACCCAGCACAATGGACCGAAGTCGGCGAGCAAACTAATTACCGTGTGTGGGTAGCAGATTATGCCAGCATAGTTGATAGCAACAATGCTAACCGATTTACTAATCAAAATGTTCCATTGGGATGGAATATGTTGGGTGTACAAGATACTGGACTTGCAATTGAATCAATTACTCCGGATGCAGTGTCCCCTACTGCACCGGTTACTGTAACATTCTTAACACCACATACACTACAACAGGGTGACATAATTACGGTAGTAAATGCCGATACAATTGATGGAATCCATATTGTATTGTCTGCTACTGCCGATTCAGTTACCATTGACGCAGTTACTTCGTCTGTTATAACTACAGGTAAAGTGTTGCCTATGTTACCTACTAGATTCGCATCTCTTGCCGATTTACATATTGCAATGAACAGTCCACGATATAAATGGGTAACAAATCAACTAGCGTATGTCGATGACATTGCTGGCAAGTTTACAGTGTACGAGATTACAGGAACTACTGCAACTGTATCAGCGACACAATATGCTACAGAGCAGGCACTTACTGATCCTGGATTAATTCGCGCAATTACAGTATACGACAGAACAACTAATCGTGAGCTAGTTGAATTAGATATTTACGATCCGTTCAAAGGATTTATTCCTACTCCTGCTAGTGCAAACATCGACATCAGAAGTAGCAACGATCCAGCAGCATACTCTGTATCCACTAATAGTGAGATAGATGTTGCCGATATATCTGCGTGGACAGACGATCAGGTGGGCACAGTATGGTGGGACTTGAGCACCAGCAAGTTTATGAACTATGAACAAGGCAGCTTAGAATACCGTTATACCAATTGGGGCCGTTTATTCCCGGGCGCAAGCATTGACATTTACCAATGGATTTCTAGCTCAGTTGATCCAATTGCTTATAATAAAGCTAGCTCGAGTGCAACGCCAATTGGTGATGTTATACCAGTAGGCTCTGCTAAAGTAACAATTATTGACCAAGAGACATTATATAGCTATGCAACAAAAGAAACTGTCAATGCAGACGGAACATTAAGTACAGTGTATTATTTCTGGGTTAAGGGAATTGACACAGTATCATTGGCACGCCCTGATAAAACATTAAGCATCGCTAGCGTAGCAGCAATAATTCAGCATCCGGGCGATATGGGTATTGCGTGGGCAGCACCTATTGCAAAAAATGCGTTGATTGTATCTGGCGCAAGTAAGTTCTTGAACAATGATAGCACAACGCTTCAAATGCAGTTTGCAGATTATGCTGATAACAATATGGGATTGAAGCCAGAAGTGCATAGCCAATGGATGCTATTGCGTGAGAACGATAGCGTAACATCTGTTCCGCAATGGCTACATAATCGTTTACGTGATAGCTTGGCAGGATTCGATAGAAATACACAAACCCAGACTTGGGCCAATTTTGATAACCAACGGTTATATAGTGCCGGCGAAGTATTTTATAGGGAAGCTGATGCCACATTCTACCGGGTATTCAGAAATATGAATGCAGCAGATATTACCGCAGCATACTCATCACGTCCGTTCTATCAACTATATGACTATACATTGCTACCGCCTAATATCGCAGGTGCCAATATTATTAAAATTCAAAGCCGCCGTGATGTTCCTAATTATAGATTAGATGAATATAACAGATACGGCAATCAGATTCGTCCCGTCCAGCAAACTTGGATTAAGGATAGAAATTCTGCACGTAGAACATTTATTGCTTCTGCAAATAAATTAATAGCGCAGATGGATTTATTTGAATCTGTGCCAGCCTGGAGTAAGCACTTAACTGCGATTACTAAAGGAACACACAGCTACGACATTACTAAGTTCTATACAGTGATCGATTTTGTGTCTACTTCTTACAATAGCTTTAAGCCAGTAGCCAAAACATATGCATTAGAAACAGATATTGATATGAATGCAGTAAGTGAAGGCGATTATGTATTAGTACAGAACCAATCACGCTATGCAATATATCAAATTACAAGTAATCAGCGTGTGCTAGTATACAAAAAGAATGCCACTATACAGTTTACAGAAGACTTGTTTAACAGTATTAAGCAGCAATTCTCGTGGGACTTAGCTCCGTGGGATTTCGCAGCGTGGGATAACGAACCTGGCGTAGAATTTGGCGAGATTGTTACTGCTATGCGCGAAGATATTTTTGTCGGCGACTATTCGATTAATTATAACAGACTATTCTTTGATATGGTCCGTTATATATTCAGTGAAAATGATGCAGTGGATTGGATTGCAAAGAGCTCGTATCTGTACATTGATAATTTAGATGTTGATAATTTAGAGCAAACATCGTACTTTGTAAAAGATAAGGTACAGCAATACATTGATTATATCAATGAAGTCAAGCCGTACAGGACCAAAGTACGACAGGTAATTGATACTCGCTCTGCTATGGATACTGCAACAGTTAGTGTGACTGATTTTGCATCGCCGGAAATTGAAATGTCTTATGCAAGATATCAAACCGGTAATGCGCAGGCAAATCACATAACCGGCGGACGATTTGGCGTAGCAAATGCTAATTCCATAACCGGCGGACGATTTGGCGTAGCAAATGCTAATTCCATAACCGGCGGACGATTTGGCGACTCGGATAACGGCGCCGAGGAATTAGTAAAGACATCAGTGACTGACACAGTTAGTATTGAAGTTATCACTAAGTACGGTACAACATTATACTCCTTCGGGGTTAATGTGAATGCCGAAGGCAATATATCATATGGCAGGATTAGCCACAATGGTATAGAGTTGCCAGCCCCATTAAATACTAATTTAATGTACAATGATCTCGGCAAAACATTGCAACACTCGACTAACAGTGGCGCAGCGTTAATTCTCGAAGAACAAGGTATTTAAATTGTATAAATATTGATATAAAGAGGCTTATTATGTTTGTAGAAGATATTAACGTTGGTGTCGAAGGACACTTAAAGATTTGGGATGATGTATCCGGCGAAGTGCTCGTAGATAAACGAAATGCAATCAACCCGGAAAACATCAGCGTCGCCCTTGCTATGGGTATGGCTAATAACGGCGGCACAGTATATGAAATACACTTTGGTAACGGCGGCACAGTTATTAACGACTTAGGTATTATAACATATAATGCACCGCGTGTAACTAGCAGTAGTGCGGAGCTATATAACCCTACATACTTTAAAGTAGTAGAGGCAAACGATCCAAATAACACAGATCCGACCAAGAATTATATTTCCAGCGCTCACTTAACTGGATTAAGCTACACTGATATTATTGTGAATGCAGTACTAGATTATACGGAACCAACTATAACTGATACTACATTCAACTTAGCCGCAGTAAGCCAGGATGCATTAGATAATGCTACAGACTTTAACGGTGCTTTCGTATTTGATGAAATTGGCCTTAAGAACAAGGGTGACACATTAAACTCTGGTTTATTGTTAAGTCACATTATTTTCCACCCTGTACAAAAATCTGCAAACAGATTGTTCAGAGTACGATATACACTAAGAATACGTGTTAGCTAAAATAAATAAAGAGATACAAGGACAACAGTACAATGGCATACGAAATTAACAAAACAAACGGAAACTTGCTGACTTCTGTACCCGATGGCGAAATTGATGTTACTACCAGTATTCGTTTAGTAGGTAAGAACTTCCCAGGCTACGGCGAAATTATGGCAGAGAATCTAGTCAATATGCTAGAAAATTTCTCAAACATTACACCGCCAGCTAATCCATTAGCAGGCCAAATTTGGTACAACACACAAGAAGATCAGTTATATTTTTATGACATCAACAATGTGTGGCGTGTAGTTGAATCTCACTATAGAGGTACACAGGTTAAGTCTTTAATTATTAAAGATACCGCAGACATTCAGCATTACATCTTGGCGCATTATGCAAATAGTAAACTAGTAATGGTTATCAGCAGTGACAGTACATTTACTCCAAAGACAGACGCAGTTAACACAGCAGCATCCATTACATTAACATCATTCCCTACAATCGGGCCAGGTATTAATATGAGTGCTGAACCAAGAACAGACGGCGACGCATACAAAGTACGTGGTGTTGCAGTGGCTGCTCAATTCTCCTAAGGATACAGCGTGACTATTCCGGTAAACAAAACTGCCGGGTCCATTGTAACTGCACAAGATTACAATGACCTAGCAGGACACATTAACAAAATATTTGGCGATGCATATGTCGGTAGTCAGCCATCCTCTGACCCTGCAACTATTGCTAATATGAAATACGGCTGGGGCCAAAGTATGATCCCGATGGTACACGGCAAGGGTCCAGCTGCTGATATTATTACCGCAGCACAGTGGAATGAATTAGCAGACAGGTTACAAATTGCAGTTATCAATACTAACGATGCGCTGATTCCTATTACACGATTCAAAGCAGGCGATCAGTCATTAGCCGACTCGGTTAAAACTAACAAGTTGTACGCTGGGCAGTTTAATGATTTATTGAGTTTGACTCATAGTGCCGATAATGATAAGAACAAACTTAATGCAGCTGAAACAATAGTCAGGGCATCTGGCAGCGATATCAGAACTACTAGTTGGAAAACTAAAATACAATCGATTACATCATTTGATTTTGATAGTTTTGATAACGCTAGATATTTCTTTAATTCAGGCGGATCGTTGACAGTAGAGATGAATGCAAACGCAGGCTCTACTCGTGAATATAGTGTATGGAAAGCTATATATGCTAAGTTAGGTCAATTCAACTTAAACCTCGACACAGCAGTAAGCACAGGTGCAGGCGCAATTAGCAATAATATTGGATTTTATGGCTTGACAGCCACTGATCAATTGTTACTCACAGTGACCGGCGGCAGCGGCGGAGGATATGGCGGTTACGGCGGTTACGGCGGTTACTCTAATGGCGGCACTGGAGGCTATGGCGGGTATGGAGGCTATGGCGGGTATGGAGGCTATGGCGGGTATGGAGGCTATGGCAATGCAGTTGCACTAAATGTATTCGGGAAAGTAACACCGATGGGCGCAGTTATAATAACTGTGGAACTTAATAATGCAGCTAGCTTGTCTACTGTAGACGGTGTACACACTGCCGTATACGGTTATAAGAAAGCAGCAGATTTTTATAATACATTATACCCAAATTGGCTAACTGAATTTCAAATTGATTTAAGACAAAATACAGTGAACTTTTCGATTGCTACCCCCGAAGTAATCGGCGTATTGCCGTTTAGTGATTTGTCAAACCATTAACAATAAATATCTCCGTATATTGACTCTTGCACAGGTTATGTGTTATAGTTAGTATATTGGAGATACATATGGATAACAGCTTAGAACAGGCATTAGATGTTGCTAATTACAGACTGACATTAGCAAATCAAAAAACAAACTTAAAGCATAAGCTACAAATTCAACAAACAGTTGCCCACGCAGGCGGACTATTTCTAGCATCAATTCAATTAATCACTTACGCTAAGTTTTTAATTGATTCGGCATACGAGCAACAAGTATTCATCGACACTAACGACATTCCGGTTATGGTCCGAGACTTACCAGTGTTCCTTAATAAATTAAACGAAGCATATACCGCTGCAATGAATGAGTATTATGCCGAAACTGAAAAAACAAAAAAACAACGCACAGTGAGAGCACTAGTCAATGGCTAACCACGAAAATCGTGGCGTAGTAATGTTTGCATATAACAATACGCAACTAGAGTACGATAAGTTAGCAGTAATGACTGCCCTGGCAGTTAAATCTAACCTCAAAAATAACAGAACTGCACTACTAACAGACGATGCTACTATTGCCCACGCCCGTAATACGATACCTGCAGAAATATTAGAATATGCCTTTGACGAAATTGTAGTAGAGTCGATTACTCATACGAAGAACTTTAGACGGCATTGGGATAGCCCGTGGTCGGAGTTCAACAGTCAATTTAGTAACGGCAATAAGCATAACGTGTATAACCTGACACCGTTCGATAAAAGTATAATGATTGATGTAGACTATATTGTCGGCTCACCACTACTAGATACATTATTCGATACATCGTATGACTTCGCATTGTACAGGAATGCACACGGATTACGTAACCAGCAGCCCCATCACGAAGAACAACGGTTACACCCGCTTGGTATTGATATGTGGTGGAGCACTGTTATATATTGGCAAAAGTCGCCGCAAGCGAAACTATTCTTTGATACCTGGCAGCACGTTAAGGATAATTACGATTACTATAAATTCTTGTATAAGTTTCCGGGTAATATGTTCAGAACAGACTACGCAAGTAGCATTGCAATTCATATTATGAACGGGCAAGTTGAAAACAATACCACTATGAGCCTGCCTCCCGGAAGTATGAAGTATATGGATCAGAAAGATAACTTAGTAGAAGTACGGGGAAAGAACGACTTCTTATTTGTATCCCCATTAACTAATGAGCCTTGGAAAAATTTAGCAGTCGCAACAAAAAATGAAGATATCCATATGATGAATAAACGTGCGCTACTACGCCACTATGCTAGATTTTTAAAGTACTACTATTATGAAAGATAACGGTATATTAACTTATGCAAGTACGGATCGACACGTTGATCAGGCAGTTGCACTTGCACTAACTTCTAGGAAATTTAATAACTTGCCTGTGTGTTTAGTTACTACATCAAGCACAGCCGAGTACGCAACTGCTATGCAGCAATATTTCGATAAGATATTAGTTATACCTAATCAATCTGCATCTACAGGAATATTACGTGCAATGGATCAGACTCCATACGCTGGCACATTATTTGTATATAGTGATAGTGTAATTGTGTCTGACATACAAGGGGTGTTCGATTTACTTGACATAACTGATTTTGTGTTTCCCACTGTAACAGATTTTATGGGGCAAACTCCAGGCCGAGATTTATATTACTCTCGGCGAACTATTGAAAAGAATAACTTACCTGATATATGGACAAACGCATTTTGTTTTAATAAATCCGATAGCACTTCACGCCTAATAAACAGGGCATACCATATATTTAATAATTGGAATGCATATGCATCTGTGCTCACTAAGGAGTATTCGATCGAAGATAACTTATTACAGTTTAACACCATACTTAGTATGGCAGTGTTCCTGGAAGATATACCAGTAATGCAGAACTCATTTAAGTTTACTAATTTAAGTAAGCAGCCCGGCAATATGTGGATCAGGAGTGCAGCCGACTTTAATTGGTTTGTGTACCTGAATAACTGGATAACAGATGATTGTATTCTCAAAGTAGAAAATTATGTTCAGCAAGGTATTGTGCATTATGCAAGTGAATGGATGTCTGCCGGCACTCTGGCCAGGATAAAAGACGTATGCCCGGCTCGATAATTAGAACGGCTGTTAGACGAAGTAAGCAGACGTATGCTTATTATAACCCCGACTCGGGCCAGCTGACGGATATTGCATTTACCCCAGCAGATGCACTAAACTTTATTGAGCTTGCAGCAGATCATCCGATACTAGTAGCCATACAGTCAAACAATGTAAACATCACAAACTGTATAGTTGCATATGACAAGAAGGCAGATGCATTTGACCTATTCATCAAAGACAACTATATACGGCAATTAAAAAAGGATCATCAACTTCACAATGCTCCTCGATTATCTGAGTTAGACTTTGCAACACAGTGCATCATATCAGTGTATGGATTAGATAAGTCAATAGAATTGGAATTAATGCCATCGGCAATGGGATCTATTGTTAACTCGTCATCTCAAATAACGTCTGAGATTGATTCAATTGATATATGGGTAGTTGATAGGAATGACCCTAATAAAATATATGGCACGTTATCCTGTTCGATGAAAGAGTTATTACTAAAAAACAGACACCGGGTATACTGTCCGTGGTGGACTGATGAATTAGTGGATAAAATAAACTTTGTAACTAAGAGCATATTTGCATCGTATGGTTGGGTATATAATGCAGTTGATGTTAAACCGCCATACAAATCTAATTCTACTTTTTCGATCCAAACTGCACGTAAGTCCGAATCCTCGGATTGTAACATCAAGATAACAATAACAAAAAATGTGGCCGTAATATACAGCTATATAGATAATCCTTCTCGGCACAAGATATTTGATAGCTTGAATATATACTTAATATCAAACAACGATCCGTCTAAGTATATTGGTACAATATCTATTCCTGCAAGTGCAATTAAACCAGGAATAGTTAGCACCATAGACTTAGTAAATGTACCCGACAATGTTGGAGTCATATATGACAACAGTTTTGTCTCGATTAACTTCACAAAAAATTAAAATGATTGTACCTATTACAGAATACGACATAGTCTTTATGAGCTATGATGAGCCGAATGCAGATGAGAACTATGCTGACTTGCTAACAAAGGCGCCGTGGGCTAAACGTAGCCACGGCGTTAAAGGTAGCGATGCTTGCCACAAAGCAGCAGCAGCATTAGCCGAGACTCACCGTTTCATTACAGTAGATGCAGATAATATTGTGCGCGATGACTTCTTTAATATTGCACTAGACACTAATAGATTTGGCCCTCACGATGTTATTAGCTGGGCTGGAAAGAATGTAGTCAATGGATTAGTATACGGTAATGGCGGCATAAAATGCTGGCCGAAGAAAGTTGTTGAGCAGATGCAAACGCACGAAGCAGCAAGTAGTTCTAACCCAAGCTCACAAGTAGACTTTTGCTGGGACATTAACTACCATCAAATGAATAACGTATATAGTGATGTGCACAACAATGCAACTCCGTATCAAGCATACCGTGCAGGCTTCCGTGAAGGTGTTAAACTAACACTGGCCGATGGACAAACAGTTGATAGTAGGGCGCTACGTGCGAAAGTTCACTATAAGAATTACCAGCGACTATTAGTATGGATGAGTGTTGGGACAGAAACACAAAACGGCCTATGGGCAATGTATGGTACACGCCTGGGCTGCTTCTTAACTAACTTAGCAAGAGATAAATTTGATTACGTTAACGTAGCTGACTTTGATTGGCACGACAAGTACTGGGCTAATGAAGTTGCACCACAGTTTGCAACTAATCCAGATACATCTTGCCCGCGGTCAGGATATAAATGGAATGCCGCTGCATTACAGCAAGAAACAATAAGACTCGGACAAGTATTACGGCAGCAATTAGATTTAGAAGTTGCGGACCTGGACGAGCACGCCAGCAAGTTCTTTAAGGCAACATATGTCAATCCTAATAGGTTAGGGCCAATGATTAAAGAAAGCCAAGTGCTAGCAGGAGTAGGTGACAACAATGAATAACATACCAGGATTTATGACTAACGCCGAGTGCCAAGTACTACAGGCATTAGCGCACTCAGTAAACAAAAAGGGCGCAATCATAGTTGAGATTGGGTCACTTCACGGCAAGAGCACGAGTATATTAGCCAAAGCCTGCAATGAAGGCATAGTATATGCTATTGATCCGTGGTGGGGAACAGACACATCATCTAAAGATGCAGACGCAGAGTTAGCCAAAGTAAGAGGATGGCCTGCCCCCGGCACACTAAACACACTGGCGTTCTTTAAAGAAAACACACAAGACTGTCCTAACATAATACCGCTGCGAGCAATGAGCCCAGGTATCCTATCTACAGTCCGACTGAATATTGATATGGTGTTCTTGGATGCTGCCCACGTAAACCCATCTGATCGCACTAACATCGACTTTTGGTTACCTCAAATTAAGAAGGGCGGCATCTTTGCTGGCCACGACTATTCCGGAGATTGGCCGGACATTAAGGATAATATTCTATATTTAGAAGAACGGCTAGGAAAGAAGGTAATTAATTTACCAGCAACTACTATATGGTATTTTATTATCTGATATGCTAGACGTAATATTCTTAAGCTATAACGAACCGTTTGCTGATAAGAATTTTCAGCATCTGCTCGACTATGCTCCTCACGCTAAACGAGTACACGGAGTTAAGGGAATACTTGCTGCACACAAAGCCGCAGCAAGCAAGTCAATGACTAGTCATTTCTATGTAGTGGATGCAGATGCAGTTATACAGAACTTTTGGTTTGACTACACACCGAATAGATTTGACTTGTATCACAATGTGCCTGCAACCGAGTGTATAACGTGCTGGTCAAGTACAAATTCAGTTAATGGATTAACATACGGCTACGGGGGAGTTAAACTATTTCCTAAGCAGGCGTTATTGGATGTAACAGAATGGAAAATAGATTTGGCAACAAGCACTGGCTTGCCGTTCAGAGCGATAAAAAAAGTAAGTAACATCACAGAGTTTAACTCCGATCCGCTAACGGCCTGGCGCAGTGCATTTAGGGAATGTGCAAAGTTAGCAGCAGGCGAAATGTCAGGCCGAGAAGAAGTTGCATACAGAATAATGGCGTGGTGTACAGTGGGCGAGAATAAGTTAAATGGCAAGTATGTAATAGCGGGTGCCCGTGCAGGTAAAGATTACGGAATAGCTTGCAAAAGCAACATAGAAATGTTAAAATTAATCAATGACTTCGAATGGCTAGATAATGAATTTAAAAAACAACAACTCTAAATTTCCGATATTGACACAGGAAGAATTCCGAGTAATCTCTAAGTCAACAGATAAAGAGATGGCAGAGTTTACAAGTAAACGGTATAAGAGTAAGTATGTATGGGTAATCAATTACGACATACAAGAGAGTGAAGTATTCTGTAATTTTGACTTCGAGTTTTCCCCGGCGTATATAGAAAAGTCTCGTTTGCATATTTTTGGGTATGAGAATTCTAAGATATGGATTGCAAAACTAGTGCCATCCAACTGGAAAGAAATTAATAGCTATGTTATCCATACGCACAAGCAATACAGGTCATTGTCATATGTTAATACTTGTTTAAATCTACTCACTGACGAGTTTGCCGAGTACTTGCCAGCAGCATACGACTTAAAATATACGCACGTATGGAGATTTGACCCTGCTACTACTGGCGGTAAGGAAATAGATGCAGTACGCATTAATTATACAACAGCGCCAGAA
>Ga0075464_10000962_pt1 | contig 12883 bp, 13 predicted proteins | sample DEB19_08_DNA_5_FD_75068 | JGI IMG/M metagenome (GOLD analysis project Ga0075464, IMG submission 75068) | Aqueous microbial communities from the Delaware River and Bay under freshwater to marine salinity gradient to study organic matter... | ecosystem: Environmental > Aquatic > Marine > Coastal ...
AATGAAAAAATGAGTGAATACTATAAAATAAGAGGTAAACTAATTTATTCGGGAATAATTATTAGCATTTTTGGAGGAATATATTATTTATATGATAAATAGTCCATTTTTTAAAAAATGGAGTTAAAGAATTTTAGTCCATTTTTTAAAAAATGGAGTTAAAGAATTTTAGTCCATTTTTTATAACTTTGTCAAAAAGATGGAGTCAAAGAATTTAATAATTTTATTAGTATATTATATGAGTACTAAAAAACATAAACAAAAATATAGAAATTGTAGTAAAGCAAGTGCGACTGGTGGTAAAGTAATAGCATCTGGCGGATTTGGATGTGTTTTTAGTCCAGCTTTAAAATGTCAAGGAAAAACATCACGAGGTAAAAATAGAATATCTAAGTTATTAACAAAAAAACACGCATTAGAAGAATACAATGAAGTTCAACTATTTAAAAAAAAATTAAATAAAATTCCACAATATGAAAATTATTTTTTACTTAATGATTTTGAAATTTGTAAGCCAGCTAAATTGGATAAAAGTGATTTAGTAAGTTTTAATTCAAAGTGTTCCGCACTTCCAAAAGATAAAATTACACAAGAAAATATAAATAAGTCATTAGATAAAGTTTTTGCGTTAAATATGCCTAATGGTGGTCTACCAGTAGATGATTTTATAATAAAAAATAACACATATAAAATTATAGTTAAATTAAATAATACATTAATAAATCTTTTGAATAATGGAATTATTCCAATGAATGAAAATAATATATATCATTGTGATATTAAAGATTCCAATATTTTAGTTGATAATAGTTCAAGTTTTAAAACGAGATTAATAGACTGGGGACTTTCTACTGAATATGTAGCCAACATTGACCAACCATTTCCTAAAACTTGGCGAAATAGACCATTTCAATTTAATGTTCCATTTTCAATAATTATTTTTTCAGATTTATTTTTTGATAAATATTCAAAATATATTAAACAAGGAGGAAAACTAGACCACGAAAACTTAAAACCATTTATCATTGATTATATTTATTTATGGATTAAAGAGCGTGGAATGGGTCATTACTCATTTATTAATAGTATTATGTTTATGTTATTTGGAAGTGAATTAAAAAATATGGATGAAAAAAGTAAGGAAAAAATAATTGAAAGCGAATTTACACTACCTTATATTTGTAATTATATTATTGAAATTTTAATTAATTTTACAAAATTTAGAGAAGATGGTTCACTTAATTTGCGCATTTATCTTGATACAGTTTTTATTAAAATAGTAGATATTTGGGGTTTTGTTATGTCATATTTTCCAATTTTTGAACTCTTACATGAAAATTACAAGAATTTAAATAAAATGGAAACACAACTATTTGAAGCATTAAAGAATATTTTTATTGAATACTTATTCTCTCCAAGAATAACACCTATAAAAGTGTCTGAATTAACAAATGAGTTAAAAGGAATAAATAAAATATTTAGACTAACAAATACAACTTCTAATAAAAACTCTAGTTTAAAAGTATCTTCAAGTAAACGAAGACAGGGAGTTACTGGTCAAACATATATATTAAATTCAAGTCAAAAAATACGTTCAAAAAAATCTAAAACAAAAACTTCAAAACAACGTATTTAAAACAAAGTATTTTAAACAAAGTATTTTAAAAATAATAATATTGTATAATTATATAATGAACACTGATTTTAACAAACTTTGTACTCCTGCGAAAATATATTTTGCGTTTTCTGTAATTGCTTGTATATTTATGTTATTTAATAAAGCCCATATCATACAAGTGTTTAGTAAACTAATATTCGCATTTTTATGGACCTTTGCGTTAGGATGGTTGTGTAGTAAAGGTTACACATCATTATCATGGTTTTTGGTTTTATTACCATTTGTAATGATGTTACTAGTCGCATTTGGAATAATGAAACATATGAGAGAAGTTGATAAATTAAATCCAATGAAAAATTAATTATTTAAAAATTATTTAAAAATAATTTAAAGAATAAATAATATTATATTATATATAATATTATGTTGATGTTCAATATTTTGTTTAGTTATTTTTTTGTAAACAGTATAGCTATAAATACGGTTGAAATATTGGATTTAGAAAAGTATCAAGGTAGATGGTTTCAAATATATGGAAATCCTTTTGACCAATTTTTTGAAAAGTTTTCTAGTTGTATAACAGCGGATTACGAAATAATGCCATCTGGTAATGTGAGTGTAGTAAATAGTCAGTATGAAAAAATAAATGGTATAGACCAAATTCAAGGGTATGCGTATTATGGTTATAATAGTGACCCTAAATTATATCCCGGAGAATTAATGGTTCATTTAAATGGTGTTCCACATGATGCGCCATATTGGGTTTATAATTTAGGTCCTGAAAATGATTATAATTATTATGATTGGGCAATAGTATCTGACCCTGTTAAATTATCCTTATTTGTATTAGCAAGAGATGTGGATACTTATTATAACGAATATGATAATGAAGTGCTAGAAATATTAGATGAATATGGATTTGATAATTTAATAACTGTATCACATGAAAATTGTGAATATGTAACAGAAAAATATTAATTTTAGAATACTATAATAAAATATATTATTTATTATAGTATATTTTATTATAGTATATTTTATATAATGAGATTAGAGTTCTTTATAATAGGTATTACAGCATTTTTTATATATAACGCATATGCTGATGGAAAATACACAAAAATGTTGATGTCATTCAAAAAATATTATCAAATGATTTTTTTTAGCATTATTGGTGTTAGTGTTTATCTTTTTTTAAAAAGAAACCCATCGCAGGGTAGAAATATGTTACTTTATGCTAATAATGTAGTAAAATATATGCCTATAGATAAATCAGCAATGGATATGATTACGCCAATATTTGATTTTACCTCAAAGAATGAAGATTCCAGTTTTATGGAATCATTTAATGATATAAATCCATTGCAATTTGGTGGAAGCGGAGAAAAAAGAATGCTAAACTCAGGTAAAAATGGAACTAAACGTTCTGTTAGTGAAACAAAAAAGAAATATGTTGCGGCTCAACAAGGATGGAAATGTGGAAATTGTGAAAGTCAATTGGACCATACTTTCGAGATAGACCACAAAACACGATTAGAATATGGAGGTGGTAATGACGTTCAAAATTTAATAGCATTGTGCAGAAACTGTCATGGAAAAAAAACAGCAATGGAAAATATGTAATATTTTTTATTTATTTATTTATACCGAACATATAATCTTGATAAGATTTACAGTTATTTACTGTTCCACATATGCTTTTACAAATTCGCGAATTACCTGCGTTTGGATTATTTTGATAATTACCTCTCCCAACAGTTACTACTGGTATTGGGGGAATATAATATTCTTTTTTAATAAAATCAGAAGCGACTTCAGCCATCATATATATTCCACAAGATGGATTATACGCATGAAGATAAGGTGCTGGATAAATAGAAGTATCTATAACTCTCAATCCTTTTATACCTTTAACTTTTAATCTAGAATCTAAAACAGAATTTATATCTGTATTACTTCCCATTCTTGCTGTTCCACCTATATGATGACCATATGCTTGATGATTTTTAACATATTCTGCTAGTTTTTCACGTGTATTATATGCTATTCCAGGATAAAGTTCAGAATTAGCATCCCCTGTAAGTAAAAGTCCTTTCATTGGTTCTGTCTCCATAATACTTCTAAGTTTTATTATTGCATCTGCTAATCTGAAACACGCATCATCATCTTGCCATAGATTAAGATCTATAATAGGTTGGTCTCTGCAATCTGTAGAACTTAAACGTATTGAACCTAGTTTTGATGAATCTGGAATAGGCAAATTTTCAGTTAAAAAATCTAATAAAACATACGGATTATTTGGATCAAACATTTTATTAATCATAAATTCTTTACCACTTGTAGCAGAATTAGAAAATGTTGCGTCTCCAGTAGAATTAGGCATCCAATCATCATATTGATGTTGAGGTAATTGATAATTATCTCCAGCAGGAAATGTTAATGGAAACTCCTTACAAAAATCATAATAGCAACCATTTAGAGCATGAACATGAATATTTGGTGGAACTGTTGTAATATCAGGAATAACGGATTCAGAATACCAATCTAATATTACAGAAACTCCATTAGTAGGAACATCAGACCAACTACTTTTTCCATATAACTCAATATTGGCAGCATACAGTGATGATGAATAATCAGTATAATTTTTTAAATAAGTTGCCTGCCATGACCATATAATTTTAGATGGGTCCAACCTATAAATTAAGTTTGACTCCATATGGTCCATTAAATTTTTACCTACACCATCGATGTCCTTAATTACATCTATTCCCATTTCTGTTAAGTGGTCTTTTGGACCGAGACCAGATAACATAAGTATTTGTGGTGTTGTTAAGGCCCCAGCACATAATATTACTTCCTTTGTAGCATAATATCTAGAAGAAGGCGGAAAAAGCTTATTAGGAATTTCAACAGTGCCATAACCAACCTGACTAGTTACAGTATTTCCAGAAGTATTACATTGTTGTAAAAATTCTTTTTCGTATGTAACCACCCCAATTGCTTTAAAATTTTGTATTATAACATTTTTAACAAGTGTATTAAATTTCATTGTAATATTTGTTTGCGTTTTTATTTTTGGATATAATAAAGATTCAAACGCATTACATCTTATAGCATCTTGTGTTACTTGTTCTTGACACACATAAACACCTGCTATTTGTGCAGGGTCATTAGGGTCTGTTCTTACAGGAATACTATCTAGTTGTGTTATAGAATCTATTAATTCCTGTCTTAAATCCATATCAAGTGGTCCGGTTTCTCTAATTTTCAACCATCCGTCGTATCCATGAATGCCAGGTTCCCCATCAGGAACATTATAAGTCTCCATTTTTTTATAATATGGTAGAATATTATCATAAGACCATATTGAATCATTTACATAATTCGCAATACTATTATATATATTTGGGTCTCCTCTTCCGTATACTAAGGCATTATTATTAGTAGAACCACCTGCGCCATTTCCACGAGGATAAGAATATGTTTTATTTAATATAATATCATTTCCTTGAGGAGTAGTAGTAAAACTATCTAAAGATTTACATATTGATAATGTGCCATCTGGTTGACGATTATAACGAGAATTTATTACAGGACTAAATGATGGAATTTTTGTTAAAGCTTTATCCCAATCAGTCATATTTGAATTAGTAGAATTTTGAGAGTTATCTTGCCCTGCTTCTAAAATTAAAATTTTATATTCCGAAACTTCAGATAATCTTGCAGCTATAACACTGCCCGCTGCTCCTGAGCCAACGATAATAAAATCAAAAATATTTGACATATATAATATTTAATATTTAATATTTAATATTAAATAAATTAAAGGTAATGTATATTTTCCTATACTTTTTCTAAAAGTATATATTATGGATACAACAAAAGAAAATTTAATACCAGAATTTAAAATGTCTAATATGGCAAAACCTTTTGGATTTATTTTATTAGCATTAACTATTATTCTTTTTATTTTATTATTTAATCAAGGATTTTCATTTTCAAAATCAGAATCAAATACTAGTACAAAAACTAATAGCGAAATAACATCAGATGTATTTATTGTTCTAACTTTTTTATTAGTAGGAGTTGGAATACTGTTTTTTCTTTTGCCAAATTTTAAAGAAAATATTCATAAGTTTTTAGAACAAATTTCAAATACTATTTATGTATTTATTTACACTATTTTTTTAATAATATTTTTTTTAACTGTGTCAAGTGACACATTAAATAAATATGGTTATATAATTACACCTTTAACATTATTATTAACAGTATTTTTATTTTTTAAAGGATTCTCAACAAACTATGTTGAAAATTTTAATATAAATTATGAAAGAATTAAAACAGTAATTTTATTTTTATGCTTTATTACAATTTGTATTGTTTATTACTCAGTTGACCCAGGTGGATTTATTACTAAATATTATGGGTCATCTTTATTATTAACTATTTTAATAGCTGTTTTTTCTTTATTGTATTTAATAATTGTGTTAACACTACCAGACACGATTAAACCAGTAGATACAAAAAATGAGTCAAGTAATTTTCTAGAAAAATTTAGTAAATTTTCAGTTTATGGAAGTATTTTATTTATTTTATTTTTGATAATTGTCGCAGTGGGTGTATATAACTATCCTGGTGGAATATCAAATAATAAATCAATGTTTGCTACAATAATTATATTAATATTTTTAATTTTATCTATTTGGGGAAGTGGATTACTTGTAGCAATATTTCCAGAAGTTTCCGATAAGTCTATGAATGTATCTAAAATATCAACCTTTAAAAAATCATTATTAACATTATTTGGTATTATTATATCAGGATTATTAATTGCTTGGATAGTATATTATTTACAAAATTTATCAGGTCAATCAGGGACTGTTAGTTTTATATTAAATTTATCTCTTGTTTTAGTTATTTTAATGTTAATTTATAAAACAATAAATGTTGAATTACCAGGAAAGGCTAATTCCAAAAAAGATAGTTTCTTCTCTCTAATTTCAAACTTAATATTATATATTCCTTGTGCTCTTTCTGGAGTTTTTGATTCAGGTGTAAAGGCAGCTACAACCACAAATTATTCCGAACTTTTGAGTTTTATTATGCTATTAATAATAGCAATGTTAATTCTTATTGCGTATTATAAATTTCCATCTCTTACTAAGGCATTTACATTACAAGGGGGAGATTTACTAGTAAATAAACCTGTTGACATTAACAAATTATATACACTAGCATCGTATGAAGATTTAAATGGCACAGATAAGTTTGAATATCAGTATGGATTATCTTTTTGGGTATTTTTAGATGCTAATTCTCCAAGCTCTAGTTCATCTAGTAATAAATTTATATCACTATTAAATTATGGTAACAAACCTAATATTCTTTACAGAGCTAATACAAATACACTTATGATAACTATGGAACAAAAAGGTCTAACAAAACATAAAAATAAACTAATAGATTTTGATGAAAATGGTAATAGAATTATATACAAACAAAATAATATATTACTTCAAAAATGGAACAATATTGTAATTAATTATACTGGAGGTACTTTAGATATATTTTTTAATAATGAACTTGTTAAATCAGCAATTGAAGTAGTTCCATATATGTCATTGGATAGTTTAACAATAGGGACAGATGGAGGAATAAGTGGTGGAATATGCAATGTAGTATATTTTAAATCACCTCTAACCACAACAAAAATGCATATTTTATATAATATGGTAAAAGATAAAACAACTCCAATAACTACTGAATCAAATGAAACTATTATTAAAATTAAATCTTAAATCTTAAATTTAAAAAAGTAGAAAAAATATCTTAATCTATAATATACAAATGAGTCCCTTAAGTATAGTTTTTACAATTGTGATAATTGTTTTAGTTTTTTTGTTATTAAGATATCTTATGAGCGATCCAAATACCCTACAAGATTTACAAGATGGTAAAACAGCGTCAACAATTGAAGCTGATTCTTTAGCAACAAATGGTTCAACTGTTGCCTCTGGTAATTTTGGTTATTCTTGCTGGTTTTATGTTAATGACTGGAATTATCGTTATGGTGAACCAAAAGTTATTTTTGGAAGAATGGGAGGAAATAGTGACGCTTCTGGTGGTTCAGTAGAAGGAATAAGCGGGGTTGACCCTTGCCCAGCAGTTGTTTTAGGAGCTATTGAAAATAATTTAATGGTTTCTTTAGGTTGTTATCCAGGCGCGGACTCAGAACCAACTACACCTGGTAGTAAAACAATTGTTCATAAGTGTAGTGTAGCCAATATTCCTATTCAAAAATGGGTTAATTTGATTATTAGTGTTTATGGACGAACAATGGACCTTTATATTGATGGCAAATTAGTTAGAACATGTTTATTACCAGGTATAGCAAGTGTAAATAATAATGCTAAAATTTTTGTTACACCTAAAGGAGGTTTTGATGGATGGACATCTAAATTAGAATATTATCCTAACTCACTAAATCCACAAGATGCTTGGAATATTTATGCAAAAGGATATGGAGGTGGGTTTTTCTCTAGTTTATTTGGATCTTATGATGTTCAAATTTCTTTATTAGAAAATGGAACTACAACAAACAGTGTTACAATTTAATTTATTTTATCTTATTTCTTTTATATATATATAAATGGATTCATTTTCTACAAATCAAGGAAGTTTTGGAACAAAAGAATTTTTACAATCAAATAGTTTAGTAGCAAAATTGGCATTTTTATTGATTGTTATTTTTGTTTTTATGATTTTATTAAGAGTAGGAATTTCTGTTATATCTTGGTTATTTAGTAATAATGATTCACCTCATCTTATAGATGGTATGGTAGATGCTAAACAGCTTATTGTTATCCCACAAGATCCTAGTTCAAATGGAACTATACAAATATATAGGTCAAATAACGCAAATAATGGAATTGAGTTCACATGGTCTGTTTGGATTTATATTGAAAATTTACAATATCTTGAAGGACAATATAAACATATTTTTTATAAAGGAAATAGCAATTTAGAATCAAATGGATTAAATTTTCCAAATAATGCTCCAGGATTATATATTGCTCCTAATACTAATGCTCTTGTTGTTATGATGAATACATTTAATGTAATTAATGAGGAAGTTTTAATTCCTGATATTCCATTAAATAAATGGGTTAATGTTATTATTAGATGCCAGAATACAACTTTAGATGTTTATATTAATGGAACAATTACACGAAGTGTTCAATTAATTGGTATTCCTAAACAAAACTATGGAGATGTTTATGTTGCCATGAATGGCGGGTTTGATGGAAATATATCAAATTTATGGTACTATAATTATGCTTTAGGAACATCAGAAATACAAAATATTGCTAAAAGTGGTCCTAATACTAAAATAATTGATTCTGGTGGAATGAGTGTTACAAATCCAAATTATCTATCACTAAGATGGTTTTTTGCCGGAGCCGGCGATATGTTTAATCCTACTGAATATAAAGATTCAAGTAATTCTGGTTCTAGTTCTAACCAAAAAATGTAATAAATACATTTTAAAATATATATTAATTTTATTAATAATTAATTAATATATACAATAATGTCATCGATACAATATAATCCTAATCCTCCAAGAGTTTGGAGTAGAGTTCAAGGTGTGTGTTCTGTTATTGCTTATAAAAATGATGATCCAGCCGCAAACAGCAATTTTTTAAGTGCTGATTATGAAAGACAAATGCTATTAAAAGGAAATGTTCTTCAATACAAAAAAAATAGTTCTAATTTAACAAAAAAACAAAGATATACACAAATAGCCAAAGGAATGTGGACTAATAGAACAAAAACGTGGGCTACACAATCTGATACTTATACTAATCCAAATATGACTAGTTTATTACGAGTTAATTCTACTATTTTAGACCCTTCTAATAACACGTTTAGTAATCGTTCCAATCCATTTGGTTGCCCTATAACTTCAATTCAAGATGGTGGAAATCTTGTTTGTAATGTGGTTGTTAATCCTTGCACTCAAGAAATTATTAAAAGAACAAAATCTCAACAATTGTGTAATCCAACTACCGACTCTAATGTCCCAGGACAAATTCAACAATTATGTTGGAATGATGGAACACAGACATGGTATCCCAGACAAAGATACATTATGCCTACAAGCGGCACTAAATGGCCTCAAGGGTACAAAGGATTTGTTAGTGCTATTACATTTATTGGTCCAGTTTTATCTGTTGGAAGTATTATTTACGGAGAATTAAATATTCCGCTTAGTTGGACTTTTTTAGATAGCACATGTGCTACAATTACAAGTTTTAATATTTATCAAAATGATGTATTCATTTTAAATGTGCCAGTTTCACAAACATCTGTTACTATTACTGAAACCACATCAGGAGCATATAATTTTTATGTTACATCACTAAATAACGATACAGAATCTGAAAAATCAAATATAGTAAGTGTTAACACCTAAATAGGATTTATTATTTTTTATTATTATTCAATTTACGCATCCTTAGCCAATCAATATATTAATATCCCTTCTTTTATTTTCTTCTGGTGCTGCTAGTGGATAAATAATAAAATCAGTTTGGTGGCAATTTTGAATAAAATTACAAGTAGTAAATCTATTTGTAGCATCAGGTATTACATACAAATTATATGGTTTCCAATTTTTATTTGTATTAATAATATCATTATTTAAATATGATATATTATCACAAGACATATTATAACATCTATTCACAATAAAATTTAAAAAATTATTTTTACGAAGTAAAGCTGTTAATATTTCATTATAATAAACAATATTAGACGTGTTTAAAAATTTTTTATTAGCAAACGACTTTATTTCCCAAGATGCAACATCAACAGATTTTTCATCACCTAATAAATTAATTATAATTTTTTGTGTAATATCTTTATCTTTTTGTGGATAATAAAAATCTTCTGGATAATTGCGATGATGCGAATAACGAAATGTACTATTTTTTATAAATTTTCTCATATTTGTATTTAATATTGTGTTCATTCTTTTTAAAAATGTCATAATTTACTTATACACTTAATTATAAAGTATTATTTAATATATTTTATAATTAACTTATTTTTTGATTCAGCCATAAATTTTATGCTCTTAAACTTGGATTTACGCATATTTGTTGAGTAGGAAAAATATTTCCAGACATACAAGTGTCATTTACTCCTACTTCAGCACATGACCTAAATCCTCGGTCTTCGCCAATATAACACCATCCTGCCTTAGATGCGCCATGTTGAATACTACTTGCTGCATCATCTGCTTGATAGTCCTCCCCATTTACTTGTTGTTTTTGAGCAGTTGAAGAATTAATCGCTTTGTTTACTGTATTCGCTTGAGCAACATCTCCTTGAGGAAATGTAGTTTTAACATCTTGCCCTTTTGTTTTAGTTTTAGAATTTTGTTCTTCTGGTTCAGATTGTTTTGTTGGAGTAATATTTTGAACGCCTGTTAATCCAGTTGTTACAACATCAGCTGACGTATTTACAGCAGCTTTTGCTCCTTCTGCCGAAACATCCACAACTTGTCCAGTAACACCGGCAAAAATAGAAGTTACTTTTTTAATTAAAGGAGCAAAGAAATCATTTACATCTTGTGTACCTTTTGCTAAATAAACAAAAATATTAAATCCTAAAAATGTTAAAATCAGTATAACTAAAATCCACGTCGTTAAGCTTATATCTTTTATCCAATCAAAAAAAGATGACATACTGCTATCTGAACTACTTATATCTATGTCTGGAGTAAGAGATGGCATAGATGAAATTTCATTTGTTCCTAATAATGTATTTGATATTTTATCAGAAATATTATCACTCATTATATTAAAAATAAATATATTAATTTTGGATTTTAATTTAATTACTTATAATTTTTTATTAGATTATATAAATGTTTGATACCAATATAAATTATGTAAAAAATATATCATGGATTTTAATACATATGTTATTTACATATGTTGTTTTAACAATTGCATTAATTTCAAATGATATGAAAATACTAACAATAATGCTTATTACAATGTATATTATTAGATTTTTATTTTATTTTATTGGGAGATGTATGGTAACTAGTTTAGAAGAAAATGATTTATTTATTAATTCAGCTGAGTTATTTGGAAATATAATATTACAAAATCCAAAAAATAAAGATGTGGAAGAAATATTAATCAATATTGGCAGTATAATTATAGCAAACAAAATTTTTGTTTTATCAATAATAAAGTTTTATAATATAACATATTTTGAATAAACTAAAAAGCAATAATTTAAATATAATTTCAAATATATATGTATTTGAATACAGAAATTTTTAACAAAGTTAATTTTAAAAATTATTTGAATAAACAATATTTATCTACATTCATTTTAATACTTTTTGGTATAATTTTAACACATAAAACAATTTCACCACTTTATACACCAGTTTTAATAATAGGATTAATGTATTATTCTTATTTTATACATATATTGTTTCATATAATACCACAAAAATATAATCCACATTTATCATTTCATCATAATACTGACTATAATTCTAGTAAAAATGGTAAAATAATTTCATTTATTATTGAAGCATTGTTTATAAATATTGGTTTTTTTTTATTTTTGTATTATTTTCAAATACTTATTAATTATGAATTATTTCCACCTATTTTAATTATGTACTATGGTATAATTTATATTACAGTTCATAATATAAATTACTCTTTACTTCATATTGGTAATCATCAAAAGCATCACTTAGGAGATAATGGAGAGATAACCACTAATTTTGGACCTGATACTCTCGACCATTTTTTAGGTACAAATCAAGATTCAACGTTTGAACATATGTATCATTATACTCCAAATGTATTATTTGCTTTTTTAACAACAGCTTTAGTTTTTTGTAATAAGAATGATATTTTATAATTTATTATGTTTGTATAAAAGTACAATTATTTAAACGTTAATAAATATAAAAATTGATTCATATCACCTAGTATTTCATCACGAATATTTAATAAATCTGTATTGGTCATCATTGAACCAAGGGCTTTATTATTTGTTAGTCCGACTAAATAACTCTTAAACGATTCAATTTTAGATTTTAGTTGCTCTGGTGAATTTAAATCTATTAATGAAATACTTTTTTGCCCCATTAAATCAATTCTAGACCCAGTTTTTCCCAAAAGAATTTCAATAAATTTATCTATATCTTCATTCATCAAC
>Ga0075464_10000963_pt1 | contig 12879 bp, 15 predicted proteins | sample DEB19_08_DNA_5_FD_75068 | JGI IMG/M metagenome (GOLD analysis project Ga0075464, IMG submission 75068) | Aqueous microbial communities from the Delaware River and Bay under freshwater to marine salinity gradient to study organic matter... | ecosystem: Environmental > Aquatic > Marine > Coastal ...
CATGCAGGCGGGCGGTCCGGCCATGCTCAAGGCCTGGGGCGGGCCTTTCATTGACGTGCGCTTTTGCCCGACCGGCGGCGTGACACAGGCCAACGCCGCCGAATTTCTGGCCTTGCCCAACGTGGCCTGTGTGGGCGGCTCCTGGCTGACTCCTGCCGACGCGCTGGCTGCTGGCGACTGGGCCCGCATCACCGCGCTGGCCCGCGAGGCGGGCACCTTGCAGCGGCGCGCCGCCTGAGAGCGCTTTAGCGCAGGCCGGCGCCTGCGGCGTAGTCTTTGCGCTCGATCAGCTCGATCTTGTAGCCGTCCGGGTCGGTCACAAACGCAATGACCGTGGTGCCGCCCTTGACCGGGCCGGCCTCGCGTGTCACCTGGCCGCCCGCGGCCTTGATCTTGTCGCAGGCCGCATAGGCGTCGGGCACGCCCAACGCGATGTGGCCGTAAGCCGTGCCCATCTCGTACTTGTCCACCCCGTGGTTGTAGGTCAGCTCGAGCTCGGCGTGCTCGGGGTTGCTGCCGTAGCCCACAAAGGCCAGGCTGTATTTGTACTCAGGGTTTTCCGAGCGCCGGATCAGCGTCATGCCCAGCACCTGGGTGTAAAAATCAATCGAACGCTCGAGGTTGCCGACGCGCAGCATGGTGTGAAGAAATCGCATGGATGCTCCTAGTATGGCGATTGAACAGCTTACTCTTGCGTGAATACGGTCAGGTCGGCGACTGCGAAATGAAGTTGAACATGGTGCGCTTGGTGTTGGTGAAGTGCGGTCTGACCTTGCTACTCCAGTCTGTCCAGCGCACGGCCAACCAAGGCTCGGATCCAAGAGTTTCCTCTGTGACCAGGTCATAGCAAGCCAGAGATATCGGCCCCTGGTCGTGGTTCAACATGCGCCTAGCCTGGATACACCCTTCGACTCGCGCCAGACCTATCATGTGCTCTGTGTCATACCAGTGTGCTATTTCGTCAAACCATCCCGCCTCAGGATCGGTTTCGACAATGTAGTGAAAGTGCGGTTTTACCCCCGACGAATGCCCTTGAACATCCAGCATGATTTGCATGCGTGATAGCGACAACTCGGTCAATGCAGGCGCAAAGGACCGGAGCTCGGTGATGACAGATACCAGAGCTTCAGAACTCATTTCCTGACGTTGCTGCAACTGTAGGTAGGCGTACAGCAGGTTCTTATCGGGGTTGAAGGCTACCTTTTCGAGGTGCATGGAAACTTGTGCCCGTGCGCAAAATTCCCGAACTTGCCCGATGCTATCGGACATGGCGTTGGCTTGAGTGAGGGCCTGTAGCAGCAGACAGTCAGTGATGGGGTTCGAGTTCAATGGCCAATCTCCAGAGCAACCAAGAAACGAGACACCATGTTGTAGGCCGCAATAGTTGCGACCAGATCAATCTGGCCTTTGGCATCAAAATTATTGTGTACTTCTTCGTACAGTGCTGCAGGCACCACGATGTCACGTGTCATTCGATCCGTCAGGCGCAGCACCAGTTGTTGCATGGGGTCAAGCGATACGCTGTGGGTTTTGGAAATGTCGCGGGTGGCATCGATGGCCGCTTGGCTCAAGCCTGCGGAAAGGGCATGCGGAACATGCGCATCGAATTCATAGGGCGCACCGTTGAGCATTGCCACCCGAAGGATGGCCAATTCGCGCAAGCCTGCCGGGATGCTATTGCGGTTGCGAACTGCCGAAAGCATCGCTTCCCAGCCATCGGCCAGAGCAGGACTGTTGAGAAGAACTTGGTAAAGGGGAGACACACGCCCACGGGCGGACTCGATGCGAGCTTCCTGCTCCGCCAGTTCTGGTCTTGAGCCTGGGGTAATGGGGCTTATTCTCATGATTTCAGTCTGCTTTGATGTTGTTTGAACGCACAACACGCGCCCATTTTTGGGTGTCGTTTTTGAGCAGGTTGGCTAATTCAGCGGGCGTCGAAGGGGCGGGTTCGGCGCCTGATGAAAGCAACTTGCCGGCTAAGGCTTCGGATTTCAGTGCCCGGTTGACGGCCTGATTGACGCGATTGACATCGGTGGCGGGCGTGTTTTTGGCCGTGAAAAGTGCGTACCAATTGTCGGAGTCCACACCTTGGACGCCCATTTCGGCAAAAGTCTTAACCTCAGGCATCAAGGGGTGGCGTTTGGGCGATGCAATGCCGATGGCTTTGAGCTTGCCACTTTTGATGTGGGAGATCAGCCCCGGTATGTCTCCGAAAAACCCATTGACGTGCCCCGCCATGACATCGGTGATGGCCGGCGCAGCACCTTTGTAGGGAACATGAAGTAGATTGATCTTTGCGGCATCGTTAAGCAACTCCATCGCCAGGTGAGGCACGCTACCCGTACCCGATGAGGCCATTGTCAGCGGCTTGGCAGCCTGTTGGCGCGCAGCAGCGACGAATTCGGCGCCCGTGTTGTAGGGGGCGTTGGCAGGTACCACCAGAACTTCCACGTTATTGACTACCAACGATACGGGCGTCAGGTCCCGAACCGGGTCATATGCCAGCTTGTCGTATAGCGCCGGATTGATGGCAACGGCCCCCACGCTGGTCAACCAAAGGGTGGATGCATCGGGGGTTGATCGAGAGACCAAATCAGCCGCAATGGCGCCGTTACCGCCGGCCTTGTTTTCGATGATGACTTGCTGGCCTAACTCTTTGGTGAGCTGCTCAGCCAGGGCGCGCGCCACAAAATCCACTGGGCCTCCGGGTGGAAACGCGACGATGATCCGCGTCACTTTGGTTTGCGCCAAAAGGGCGGATGAAAACGCCATGGCCCCCAGGGCCAGGCCGAGCGTCAGCATGCGGCGGGTTTGCTTGGTAATGTTCATTAGATGGGTCCTTCAGTCTGCGTAGATCAAATTAAAAACAGGGCAAATCAACGGGAAAATTCAGCTCGTGTGCGATCTCAATCGCACCGTGCGGTCATTCCACCGTCCACCACAATTTCGGTACCAGTGATAAAACGAGATTCGTCGCAGGCCAGAAATAAAACTGCATTGGCAGTGTCGCGCCCATCGCCCATGAAGGGCAGCGGTATGCGCTTTTGCCGCGCAGCCAGCAAAGCCGAAACGTCACCCCCAGCGCGCTGACCAGCCAGGCGAGCCTCCACCATGGGCGTATGCAATTGTCCTGGTACCACTGTGTTGGCGCGAACGCCCTGCTTGGCGTATTGCACCGCCAATACACGTGAAAACTGTATGACAGCAGCCTTGGTCGCCGCATAAGCAATTTGCGCGGCTCCGGTCCAGCGCAAACCGGATGTTGACGCGATGTTCACCACGGCCCCACCGCCCTGTTCCAACATGTGAGGCAGCACATATTTGCAACTCAGGAAAACGCTTTTGAGGTTGTGGTCAATCTGTGCGTCCCAGATTTCCTCGCTCATTTCGATGGGACCACCCTTTGCTGAGCCGCCAACATTGTTGACCAGCACATCAATTCGGCCGTGCATTTTGATACAGGCATCCACAGCCTGCTGTACTGAAACCGCTTGGGTGACATCACCGCTGAGCGTGGTGAATTCACCGCCAATATTCTGTATCAGTTGGCGGGTTTCTGTCATCGCCTCCAAGTTGCGATCAAGTCCTACGACCCGAGCCCCTTCCTGAGCACAACGGTATGCGATCGCGCGCCCGTTACCCCAACCGGACCCTACCGATCCGGCACCGGTCACCAACACCACCTTGCCGGCCAGTCTGCCGACCGATCCGTTAAACGTGTTGAGTGTGCTCATGCGCTGAAGCGATAAAAATTTTGGGGGTTCGTAACCATCAACTTTTCAAGCAGACCTGCTTGAGGGGCAACACGTGTCAGCGTGTCGACCAGTACCCCCTCATCGGGTGTGTGGTTGTGGTTCGGATGGGGCCAGTCGGTGCCCCATACGCATCGGTCGGGAAACTCGGCGAGTAAATGTTGCGCTAGGGCAACCCCATTCGGGTAGGGTGGCGAGGCCAATGCCAGCGGGTCAATGCGATCAACACCGCTGACCTTGACGTGCATATGGGGGCTTTTCAACAGATTGACCAGTCCGGCGAAGTCGGCACCTGTCAAACCTTCGGAGGCATTGACACGGCCGATGTGGTCCACCATGACGGGCACGGCGCTACGCATGAAAATGGGCGTTAGCTCATGCACGAGGCTGCTTTCAAAGTGAACCTGCAGGTGCATCCCCAGAGATTTCAGCCGGTGCGTTAGCCCCAGAAGTTCCTCTGTATTGATGGCCGCCGAAAGGTGCTTCATGAAGTTAAAGCGAACGCCACGAAAGCCTGATTCAGCCAAACGGCGGAGTTCTGCGTCAGCCACATTCAGGGGAACCAGCGCCACACCCAAATAGCGTCCCTGGCCGGCTTCGATGGCGTCTTCAACAACCCGGTTGTCGTAGCCGTGTATCACGGTTTGGACAATCACACATCGTGAAACTCCCAGCATTTTGTGCAATGCAAAAAGGGCTTCCTTGGGTGCGTCCATCGGCGTTATGTGACGGGCAGGCGAAAAGGGAAAGCGCGCCGCCGGTCCAAAGACGTGAACGTGGGCATCGCAGGCCCCAGCCGGCAAGCGCAAGACGGGTTTGGTTGGGTTTGGATTAAATGTTTGAACAGGTGTGTCTGAAATGTCGGTCATGGGTGTCATGGGCCTGATGGGGTCTTAACAAAGAGTGTGATTCAAGGGTTTGTGTTTGTCTGCATGTCACGTACACGTGCGACAGACTGGGTGGCGCCTTGCAGGAGAAAGCCGAGGTCAGAACCAACTGAGATGAACTGAACGCCTTGGGTTAGCCAGAATTGCAATGCCTGTGGATTTGCTGCCATGCCGCCAATGCCGACCGCTTTGCCATGGCGCTTGGCGGACTGCAGGACCTGATGAATGCTTTCTTTCAAACGTGGGTGGTCGGATTGTCCGGCAAGTCCCATGTCCACACTCAGGTCATGTGCGCCAATAAACAGCATGTCAACACCATCCACCGCAGCGATCTCGTCGCAATGGCGAATACCGGCCTCGGTTTCAATCATGACGGCGATAAGTATCTGGCTGTTCATCTGCTGCGTCATTTCGAGGGCAGGAAAATTTCGATATGCCAGCACAGGCAGGGTTGACGAAACGGACCGGCGTCCGGCCGGTGGGTAAAGCGCGGCGGAAACCGCCTGTCGGGCATCGTCCGCCGAATCGACTTGCGGGGCGATCACCCCCATTGCACCCAAGTCCAGAATGCGCCCGATCAGACCGGCATCTTTGCCTGGAACTCTTACCATGGGTGTCACTCCGGCCTCCCAGGCCGAAGTACAGATGACGGCGGTGGTCTCTAGGGTCAACGGGCTGTGCTCAAGGTCTACATAGATGGCGTCAAGTCCGGCTGTTCCGGCCAATCTACCTGTCTCGGGGCCGCGCGAGATACGGACGATCATGGACGTAACCACTTCGCCGGCACGCAGTTTTTCCTTCAGCGGGTTGCGAACGAGTTGTTCCAATGTGGGCATGTGGTGAATGGTCAGAAAAAATGAGGGCTGAACGGCGCTGGCCGAAGTATTTTCACGTCCTGTTGCACAAAACTGCCCACATTGGTTTGCTTGAAGGCAGTCCAATCGGGATCGGCATCCAGGGCAACTCTGCGGGTTTCGCGGTCTGCCAAACTGTCATAAGCCCAGATGTGAACCACCTGGTTCAAGGGCCCAATCTCAGTGACAAAAAAACCAAGCAGGCGCTCGAGGTGCTTGAGTTGTACCGGTAGACCATGTTTTTCGTAGCGCGCCAGGTAGCTCTGCATCTGGCCGTGTGGCAAGGTGTATGTTCGATGCTCATAAATCATGATGGAAGTTCCTTGACTGGGGAGTTTTTAGTTGGGTGGCGTCAGTACTTTTCCTGTTGTCAGGAATGCATGCAGGTTGTCGATCACCAGTTGCTCCATGGCCGCACGGGTTTCATGGGTGCTGGCGGCCACATGGGGCAGCACCAAAACCCGGTCGTTGTGAAGAAGTGCTTCGGGCACATTGGGCTCATGGGTCAGGACGTCCAGGCCGGCACCAGCAATTTCTTTGCGATGGAGTGCATCGATGAGCGCAACTTCATCGACCACTGATCCACGCGAAACGTTAATGAGGTAACCAGCAGGGCCTAGTGCTTTGAGGACTTCTGCGGAGATCAGGTGCCGGGTCTCAGGGCCGCCCTTGCAGGCCAGCACCAGAAAATCGCTGCCAGCCGCCAGTTTGAGCAGGTCGGGTTCATAGTCGTACGGCGCAGCGGTGACCGGATGCCGACCGTGATACCTAACGGGCATGTCAAACCCCTTCGCGCGGCGTGCGATGGCTGATCCAATCCGTCCGAGACCAACAATCCCCAGTCTTTTGCCACTGACACGCGTTGACAAACCGAATGGGCCAGCCGCCCACCGACCCTCTTGCACAAATCTGTCCGCTGCAATAAGTTGCCGTGCCGTTCCGAGAATCAGGCCAAAGGCGATATCGGCGACGCAATCTGTCAATACGTCCGGGGTGGTGCTGACGGCCACGTTGTGGTCGCTAGCCGCCTTGAGATCAATGCCGTCAAAACCAACCCCGAAACACACCAAAACCCGGCCACTCAGGCAGGCAAACACGTCAGCTTGGCAGCCGTGGCGGGACATGGTCACGCCTGCAGCAAAATGTTGTTGGTGAGAAGACAGAAACTGCTCACGGTCCGCTTGCTGCCAAAGGGGGACAAGATCGTAATTCGCGGCGAGTTGCCTCTCAAGCCCCGGCGGGAGTGGGCCAACCATCAGCAATTGCAGGCGTCCAGTCATTTTTTTGAACTTTCAGTTGTACTCATTCAGAGCGGATGTTGGCTTCTTTGAGCCAAGGCAACCAACGATCGAAGTCGGCGTCCAGACGGGCTTTGAAGCCTGTAGCGTCTCGCGGGTTCATGAAGCCTACTTCCGCCAGACGTGCGGCAATTTCGGGCTGACGAACTACTTTTGCCAGTGCATCCTCCAGACGCTTTCTCGCTTCAGGTGGCGTTCCGGCAGGCACCAATACCCCGTACCAGTTGCTCATGAGTAAACCCGGCAAACCAGCTTCAACGGCTGTCGGAACGTCCGGGAGCTGTGGAGATCGTTTGGTGTCATAGATCACCAGAGCTTTGATGCGTCCGTCCTTCACGTAGGAGCGCAGGATGGGTACGTCCGCATTGACGAGGTCAACCGTGCCGGCCATCAGGTCATTGATCGCTGGAGCCGCTCCACGATAAGGAATGTGCACCAACGGCACGTTCGCTGACTTGGCGAACAATTCTGCGCCAATGTGCATGGTTCCGCCTACGCCGGTAGAGCCGTAATTGAGTTTGTTGGGTCCCTTGGCTTTGGCGACTAGCTCGCTCAGGCTGTTCACACCCAGATTGGAGCGGACCGCCAGCATTGTTTGCACTTCCCCAAGGAGATAAACGGCCTCCAGATCCTTGCGCGGGTTGTATGCGAGGTTGGGTGTGATTCCGGCCGTGATGACAAAGCTGGAGGTAGTTAGCAGCAAGGTGTTGCCGTCGGCTGGTGCTTTGACGGCTGCCGCAACGCCAATAACCCCGCCGGCACCTCCCCGGTTGTCGATCACCACTGTTTTACCCAGTGCCACGCCAAGCGGTGTTGACACTATGCGGGCAATCAAATCCGCCGGTCCGCCGGCGGCGAAGGGCACGATGATCTTGACGCTGTCGCTTTGACTCTGGGCATTTGCGGTCATGGACAAGCTCATAGTGGCAAGCAATGCGATCAAGGAATATTTTTTCATGATGATCCTTTTAGTGAGTGGTATGGGGACGCCCCAAAGACGGGGTTGAAAAGGTTGGCAGATACGCAAGCCCGGGTGCCTGAACTCAACTGGAAAAACGGGATTCCTGCAAGCCGGTAGTCCCGACATTCAAGGCCAGTAAAGCCCCTGCCAGCGGCTCACGTGCATGCTCAGCGTGACTCAGGCGTTGGGAGTGACTGGTGATGAATAAAGTGTCAAGACCAGGGCCTCCAAAGGCGGGACAAGTTGGGTTTGTGACAGGCAGGTCGATTGTTCGCAGGACACGCCCATCGGGGGCCTGGCGCACCAGATGACCGGTGGCGATCATGCAAGTCCAAAGACAACCTTCCGCATCCACAACCGCTCCATCAGGGCGACCTGCCTGGTGCGTCCAGTCTTTGAAAACGCGGCGATTCGAGATTTTTCCTTCGTCAATGTCGTAATCGAAGCTCCAGACCATTTGCCGATGCGTGTCCGCAAAATACATGGTGCGGTCGTCAGGACTCCAGGTGATGGAATTTGGCAATACGAAGTCTTTCAGCATCACATGGATGCTGTGGTCGGGATCAAGTCGGTAGAGCGTACCCTTTGGTTCACGCAGCGTATCGTGCATGCTGCCGACCCAGAAGCGCCCACGCCGGTCGCAGCGTCCATCGTTCATGCGCATGCCTACATTACCCTGCTCAGGGTGGCCAATGCAAGCAGGCGCTTCACCCGATTGAGGATCAAGTAAAAAAAACCCGTTGCCGGTGGCTAGTAAAAAACCTCCGCCCTCCCGCAGTGCCATGGAGCCTGTGACAAGGTCTGGCGGTAAGCGCAGAGCGGCATAGCGCCCGGTCGCAGGCTCGAAGGACTGAAGTGCGGGCCGTCGGACGTCAACCCACCAGAGCTTTTGGCTGCGATCGCACCAGCGGGGCACTTCACCCAGGATGTCAGCGCACTGCACAACGCAGTCGATCGGTACATCGGTCTCGATCATCATGCTATTTGTACTTTTTCGCAGCCAGCGTTGCGAGGTCGATGCCATTTGAAATATCCAGTTTTTGCTGGCGGTCGCCACCATCGATTCGCTCGGCTTCGTGCAAAACGGCCTCAACTTTATCGCGTGGAATGAAGACGATTCCGGCAGCATCCGCTGCCACCAGATCGCCAGCCCAGACCGAAACGCCGCAGATACGCACGCATCCGTTGATTTCTACTGTTTCAAGCCGCCACTTGCCAGTGATGGGTGTGACGCCCCGGGCCCAGATCGGGAAATCGCAGGCCCGTGAGGCCTCTGGGTCGCGAAACGACCCGTCAATGACTGCGCCGGCACATCCAGAGCGAGCCGCCAGTGTGGCCGATTGCCCCCCCATGTTGGAAGCGCCGATGAGTCCTTCGATGACGACAACATCGCCTTTTTCAGCAAGGTTGTAGGCCTCATGCTCGCCCATCTTGCCAATGCCACTCTGTGCATTTTGATGGGGGCTGCCGGTGCGCTCGACATTGCGTACGGTAACTGCCTGGCCGACCAGGCGTTTGCCCGGCAAAGTTGGCGGAAGTTCAGAGGCCGGGATCGCTCCTACCAATCCCAGCAGGTCCATGGCGTCAGACAGATTGCCGGTCAAGTCTTCAAGTTGGCTGAGTCGCTGAAGAACGTCAGACCCCAAACGGTTCAGCGTTAGCTGCCGTATGCGTTCGGGCGGCACACGCCCCGTCAGTTTTTTGGGTGTCAGCACATCAAGCCGCCATCGACCATGTGCACTGTGCCAGTCACGTAAGTGCTCAAGTCGCTGGCGAAATAAAGTACAGCGCCGGCAATCTCTTCAGGTCGGGCGTGTCGCTTCAGTGGAACTGCTTGGTTCAATTGATCGGTGATGTTGATGCCGAGCAACTTTCCCATTTCCACTTCAATGCCAGTCTGGAACTCGTTGTCCACAGGGCCCGGGTTGATGGTGTTGACCCTGATGCCGCGACCGGCTAGCGCACGAGCTGCCACCCGCATCACGCCTATTTGTGCGTGTTTGGCTGTGACATAAGCCATGTTGACCCCATTTCCGCCGCGCACCCCGGAAACGCTGGAGGTGATGATGATGCTGCCGCCGTCATTCATCAGTGGCGCACCATACTTGCAGGCCAGAAATGCCCCCTTGGCGTGAATCGTCAGGGTCTGATCGAAAACATCCTCGGGGTATTCCTCTATGCGGGCGTTGCGGCCCGCATTTCCTGCGTTGCTGACGATGACGTCAAGTTTGCCCCACTTTTCGGTCACCAGCCGTAAGCCTGCTTGCACCTGCTCAGCATTCGCTACATCGGCGGCAAAGGCTATGACCAGTGGTGAATTGCACTCCTTGACGGCCGCAGCCAGCCGGGATGCATCCATGTCGATAAGCATGACCCGAGCGCCTTCCGCCAAAAAACGCTTTGCACTTGCCAAACCAATGCTGCCTGCACCACCACTGACAACGCAGACTTTGTCTTTCAAGAGACCCATTGAATACTCCTTGGTGCTAATACGGTTGCAAAAATTCAGTCAAGCTTGGCGCCCGAAATCTTGATTCGCTGCTCTTGGCGAATACGGTCCTTGACAATGTAAGCGGCAAATTCTTCGGGCGTGCTGGCGACCAGTTCGAAAGCAAAGCCGTCTATGTATTTTTCGCGGAATGCGGGTTCACGAATGATCTTGCGCACATCATTGGCAATCTTGTTGACCAGATCCTTGGGTGTGTCGCGGGGTGCCAGCAATGCGATGTTGAAGTTGGCGTCGATGTTTTCGTAGCCTGCTTCCGTGATGGTCGGCACGTTTGGCAAGAGCTTCGGGCGTTCTGTCCCGGAAATGGCGAGTGCTTTTATTTTCCCCGCCTTGATGTGTGGTTCCAACACGGACAGTGCGCCAAATGCCGCTTCCACTTGACCTGAAAGCATGTCCTGGATCACCGGCGCGAGACCTTTGTAGGGGATGTGATTCAAGGTAATGCCAGTCCGGTTCTCGAGCCATGCCATCGAGAGGTGGGTTGCATTACCGATACCTGTCGATCCGTACGGAATTTTCCCCGGCTTTTGTTTTGCGTAGGCGATGAACTCCTTGAGGTTATTTGCCGGTAAGCTGGCCGGAACGAACAGCGCCATGTTGGCCAGTGCTACGCGTGTGACGGGTGCAAAAGCATTGATGGGGTCGTACGGTAACTTAGAGTACAGAAACTGGTTTTGGGAGATTGAGGGATCGGTTGCCATGAACAGCGTGTAGCCATCGCCCTTGGCATTGGCAACGTTTTCAGCGCCCACAATTTCATTCGCGCCCGGCTTGTTGTCGATCACCACCGGTTGCCCCCAAAGTTCAGTCAGTCGCGCAGACAAGGCCCGAGTGATCACATCGACCGGGCCGCCTGGTGAGAGTGGCACGACGATCCGGACTGGCTTGGTGGGGTAATTTTGAGCGGATGCACCTGTGGCGGCTAGCAACAATGCAAGGACTGATAGGAATTTTTTCATGGCTTGTCTCCTGTGGGGTTGAGGTCTGAAAGGGCATTATTGTTGTCAGGGCTGCCTCGTGGAAGTTCACAAATAAATATCAGGTATGCTTTTATCCTATGGATTTAAAGCAGCTTGAATATTTTGTGACAGTTGCCGAGTCGGGCGGTTTCAGTGCCGCGGGGAGCATTCTGCAGTTGGCACAATCTTCACTCAGTCGACAAATTTCCTTGCTTGAGTCTGAGTTGGGGCACCGCCTGTTGATCCGGACCGGACGTGGTACGCGAACTACAGAGGCTGGGGATGCATTGCTGACCCATGCGCGGTTGATGCTGGACACGGCCAGACGGGCCAAAGACGAATTACAGGATTTGCAGAGCAGCCCTTCTGGGCGGCTGGTAATCGGGGTGCCGCCCCGGGTTGCGTTGTGGGTAAGCCCGGTGCTGATCCGGGAGTTCCGTCGGCAATTTCCAAAGGCGGTGCTGTCTGTTTCCGAAGGGCTGAGCACCCATTTGCGCGAGTGGCTGATCGCCGGACGTCTGGACTTGGCTTTGCTATTTGACCCGCCGGCTTCCCCCCAACTGAGCTACCAGACGCTGATGCAAGAACTTCTGGTTTTAGTGCTACCAGCCAAATGGCCGGCACTTGCAGATCGTGTCAGTCTTGCTGCACTTGCGGGTTATCCCATGATCCTGCCCAGTGCCCCCAACGCAATTCGCAGCCTTGTAGATTCCAAGCTGATGCCCCGCAATATCAAGCTGAATGTGGTCGCTGAAGTCAGCGCCGTCCAAACCGTTTTGGCACTGGTCGCAGATGGTGTGGGTTGCACCTTGTTGCCTGAAAGTGCTTTGACCATGGCGGGTGAAAACCTGGCTATTCAGCAAAGGCATATCGGCCCGCCAAGCATCAGAAACAAGTTGGTACTTGCATTTCCCAAGGCTGGCCCAAATACCCACTTGTCACGCGGCGGTATGGAGTTGATCAAGGCCTTGAATTTCAGCCGGATGAGTCGGGTGTAATACGGCGCTCAGTATCAATCTTCTCAAGCACAGGTTACAAATGAACAACGAACTTCTCACCACCCGCCGCCAATGCCTGGCCTGGCCGCTGGCTGCCGGTCTGGGCGCCTTGCCATGGGCTGCCAGTGCACAAGCTGTCTGGCCCACCAAGCCCGTGCGCTTTGTGGTGCCTTTTGTGCCGGGCGGCACCTCCGACATCGTCGCCCGCACCGTGGCCAACGAACTGACCAAGCAACTCGGTAGCCCGGTGCTGATCGACAACAAGGGTGGCGGTGGCGGTGTGCCGGCGATGCAGGAGGTCGCACGCGCGCCAGCTGACGGCCACACCCTCATCCTCGGCCATGTCGGCTCGATGGCGGTCAACCCCTACATCTTCCAGAACACCGGCTACGACGTGAACCGCGACTTTGTGCCGGTCACGATGCTGGCCAAGGTGCCCAGCCTGTTTGTCATTCACCCGGACGTGCCGGCGCGCAACCTCAAGGAATTTGTGGCCTACGTCAAGGCCCGGCCCGGCCAGTTGAACTACGGCTCGGCCGGCAATGCGAGCGCCGGCCATCTGGCCATGGAGTACCTCAAGCTGGCCACCGGCATGTTCATGACGCACATTCCCTACCGCGGCACCGGCCCGGCCCTGACCGATCTGCTGGCCGGTCGTACG
>Ga0075464_10000964_pt1 | contig 12878 bp, 16 predicted proteins | sample DEB19_08_DNA_5_FD_75068 | JGI IMG/M metagenome (GOLD analysis project Ga0075464, IMG submission 75068) | Aqueous microbial communities from the Delaware River and Bay under freshwater to marine salinity gradient to study organic matter... | ecosystem: Environmental > Aquatic > Marine > Coastal ...
CGGCCCGTCCTCTTGCCCAAAGTCGGGCATCCCGTCTGCCGTCGTCTTGACGCGGAGGTAAACCCACGACGCAAGCGCGGGAAGCGGGACGGCGGGAATCACCACGGGCGCGACTTCATCCATGCTAATCCACTCGCCATCCGTGTTTCGGATCTTCGGAACGATGTAGCCGGTGACGCCTTGCTCGGCCTCTGTGGCATTCGCGTTCTGATAGGTAAGGTATCCAAGTGTGACGGTTGCTTGATACTCGGCAGGGTCGCTTTCGGGAACCTGCGAAATGGAAGTCCAGAGAGGCGGCGGGATTTTGACGCTCTGGCGATTCCCTTGGCGCTGCGGCTGAATCGCGTTCTGCAACTCCTCGATCCCGCGAGCAAGCAAGTTAAAGTCTTTGGCTGAAATCGCTTGCCGATTCCCTCCCAATACTCGCGGCGGTCGTGTGAAGCTATTGCCCATATTATGCGTCAGTGACTTGCTCTCCTCCTACGTAAATCACTCCAAGGAATCCGCCCGCCCCAGAAGCCTCATATTCATACGATGTCTGCCACGAATCACCGTTGGTTGAGCTATCAATGATTCCAGTAAGCATCCATTGAAGCCCATCCGCTAGAGTTGGAGCGCCTGGCGGTTGATCGACAACCGCTCCTACTTTTCTGTATTGCGCGTTAGTTGCAGGGTCGTTGCGTGAAGTATTCCATGCGTGACGAATGCTTTTTCGCTGGTATGTTAAGATTCCGACTTTAATCAAGCGGGCGTAAGCTAGTGGTGATGCCGTGATTTCCCCGACCGTCACTTCGGTATGGGAAAATGTTTGGGCGATACTGTATTCACCTGTTGCCACGTCGATGCCAGCAAACTCGTAATTCTGATCTTCCGACTCTGGGTCGTAATTAGGGTTTGCGATAATGTTTCCAGACATCAGGTTCGCCAGCATGTTCTTGTCCTTGGTTGGGAACGCCAATGCGACCGGATGGGATAGTATGGCCTCCTCTTGGACAACGACTCGCCGCTCGTAGCGGTCGCTGTCCGATTGGTCGGTGCCGTCTGGAAACTCGCTGGTCTGAGCTTCGCCTTTCGTGTAGGTAGCGCGCACCTGCCATGTCCCATCCTCATATCCCGCGCTCTTAGTCGATATCTTCGCGCCCGCGTATGCCGTGGCTGCCCCAATCGGCCCGCTTGCGGTGGTCGGCAGAGTGGATGGGACAAGCGCCAATGCGTCCGCAAGCGTGATGCTTGTCGAGTTCACCGCGCCTTCAACGGAAATCTCAACCAGTCCAGTCTCGTTGACGTTAATCTCCGACTTGGTTTTCTCCCAAGTGATCGCGCTAGTGCTTATTCCGTATGTGGTGCGTGCCATCTCAGTTATAAGTTGACGGTTGCTTTCTCGCTGTGTTTCGGGCGATTGCTCGAAGTTCCTTCAGCGTGTCCCGCTGGTAATTGATCGTGGCGATTGCGGAGTTGTATTCCTTCACGCTCCCGCCAATCCGGCCGGACGAGGAAAGCATATCGCTCCCGCCAATTCCCATGCGTCCTAAGGATGAGTCGATTTCAGCAAACCGCGCCATCAACGCTGCCTGTTTTTCGATTTGCTCAAGAACAGCGCCACCGAAACGCTGCCGCTCTGCGTTGACTTTGGTTCGCTCTTCGATTTTAGTCCGCAGTGCGGCCTCTTCCTTGGCGTAGTAAAGTTTATTTTTAGCTGCTTTCTCGCCTTCGACGGCAGCCTTGATTTCTTCATCAATCAACGCGAGCTTTGCTTCGTATGCTCGGATTTCGGCATCGTTAAACTTTTCCTTCTGCTCAAGCAGTGCCTTTTCTTCCTTTAGGCTGGAGATCGTCCTTTTTTCCTTCTCCATGAGCGTCTTGCCTGCCATCTCGCCAAACTCGGACCCGACTTCTGCCGCCCTTTCCATGTTGGCCTTGTGTCGCGCCGACTCGCGCTCCGCCCACGCGATTGCAGTTTCAATGTCGTGCATCTTTGCAGAAAAGTCGCCCATGCCCGAAATGGCCGATTTTTCCATTTCGCGCTCCACCATCGCCCGCTGTTTCATTAAGTCTGAAAGCAACTTGCTTGCCGCGTTGCGATCCTCTTCTGAATTGCCAACCATGTCCATTGGCGATGGCATTGCTCCGCCGCCAATCCCTGCCAACTCGGATTGAAGTGCATTTATTGATTGCGCTGCTGACCTTTCCGCTTCTCTTAATCCGCCTTGCTTTGCATTCGTGGCTAAAGGGTCGCCAAAGCGGCGCATGGATTCCGCCATTTTTGCGGCATGTGCCGTCTCAGCGTTCATCTGCTTTTGCTGATCCCGATAAGCGTGCATCTTTTCGGATGCGTCAGACAGGCTTGACGCATACTTGTCGTTCGCCGACTTCATGTCGTCGGTGTATTTTTTATTTGCTGCCGCGTCGGTCGCCAAGTCATACAGCCCCTTGCCAAGCACCGTAACGCCCACCGCGACGAGAGAAACGGCAGCAGCGAGCCCCATGCTCCCGCCGAATGACATGATCATTCCTGGGATGTTATTAAGCAGCCCGCGCATCCCAGCAACCGCGAAGTCTTCGACGCCACGGGATACTTCCAGTGCCCCCATGCCAGCGCGTTGATACCCGCTCTTGGCTCCTTGTCCCCGATTCGCAGTTGTTGGTCCGTGGTATCCAATCCCGGCCATTGACCGGACCTTGTTCTTAAGCGTGTCGGCGGCTCGCCCGACTTCCTGCATGCCGGTGACGACTCCCTTCGCTTGGAACTCGCCCGTAAATGTCATGTCTGCTGCCATCGTCTCAGATTGCTAGGGTTTCGTCGTCGTCTTCGATTTCTTCGCCTTCAAACGATTGCGCTTTCTCGCGCCAGTTCAAAAGGTCCGTGTCCATGTCGCCGAATTGAGGGTTCGACCACTTGCGCGGGACTCCCTCGAAAACAAGGAATGCGTGGATGAGCTGGAATCCTTCCGCCATCGAAATCCCCCAGATGGCTTCCTCCCGCTGGATTCCGTTCGCAAGATAGAGCTGGTGGCACCATGTCGCTAGGATGTGTGGGTAGCAAGTTGAGGTTCGGCGGCGGGCTTTCCCGGCCCGGTTTCTTCCTTGGCTGTAGTGGATGCCGCATCGGTCGCGCCAAGCTCGGCGGTAAACCACGCCATGAACGGCTCGGCCTCGCGAACGTGCATCTCGGACTCGAATATGTCCCTGAGCGCGTCCACGGGGGATTCCGCGTTGAATGCCGCCACAAGCGCCGGGTCTTTCCGGTCACGGCTGCAAATTACCCACGCGATGCCGTTCGCGAGTTCGCCGTCCTCCATGTCGGCGGTGTATTTCTGGATTAGCGTGAATCGCCCGCGGGTGAGCTTGCCATACTTCGGGTGAGCTTCGCGGAGGATCGCGTCGGATAGGACTTCGGTGCGGTTCATATTATTGGTTGAATCGGGTTAGAATCTTCCGCTCGGTCTCGGATGAGCAGTCGGGATGAAGGAACGCGATGGAATCGCCCTTGCGGATCTGGACAAGCGAGCGGTCCTTTTTCACCGCGTCCACAAGGATCTTGTGATTCCACAGCGCCGCCTTCACGTAGGCGAAAGGGTGATTCGGGTTGTTCACGTGGAACGTCGAATCGCGCCAGAATACGATCAACTCGGTGGTCTTGTATTTCCCGCAATTCGACAACTCGCCCATGCGCCACAAGCGCGTATCGCCGGACGCAATCGTCGCGTGATTTTCGTCGCATGGCACGCCCATTGCCGTAAGCGCGGCGACCAGGCGAATATCTGCGGTGTTCTTCCCGTGGATGAACGATGACATATTATTTGGGGTTGACTGGGCTTAGGACGCGGTCATGAACGGCTTGAAGACACCGCCAAGGGAGCGGCGCTCTTCCGACTCATTCCCGAGTCCGATGTTACCGGAGGTGAGGATGACTCGCCCGCCCGAGGTGTAGCCGGTGAACCACGCGGTCCACGTCGGAGCGTTGGCGATGGTCAACTGAGATCCAAGTGTCCACGTAGGCGAGCCAGCGGTGGAATACGCGCCTTCAATCGAGAAGTTCGCAGACGCCCCGTAGAGAGCGCCTGCCACGTGGTCCCCGTCGCCGTCCGCGATGTATCGCTCCTGGACGGTAGGGTCGAAGCTGATCGACTCCGCGAAGAGTCCGGTCTCGGCGTCTAGGCCGAAATTGATTGTTCCGATGGTAGTTGCGGCCATGATGGTAGATTAGTTCGGGTTGTGAGAGTCTTGGCGGACGTAGCACGTCCAGTTGAATTTTGCCCCCATTGCGCGGGATTGCATGAAGCTATCCTGCCCGGTCAAACTCCATGAATAGACATTGAGCTTTGAATCGGCGGATTGCAAGCTCATAGGCATTAGGTATTTTTGCCCAATGACTTCTTCCACCGCGTCGCAGAGTTGTCTGAAATACGCTTTCAAGTCTTCATCTTCGTCCTCTTGCGTGTCGATTGTCATGAAGACAGTGACCTCGCCAGTCACATCGTAGTTACCTGGGAGCAAAAGCTTGCGGAGTTCGGATGAAGTCGCGGTGACAATCACTCGCTTCGTCTCCTCTTCATTGATAGCGGTTTCGATGCCTGCGGTGACGACGGGATCTCCCGGCAGGGATGAATCAGCCAGCACTTCCCTAATCGCTTCCGTGAGTCGGTCGGTGATTGTCATTTCATCATCAGGTCTAGGTTCTTCCGGTTCTTGTAGCGAAGCTCAAAGACGATCCGCATGGCGTTCCTTGACTGCTTTTCCGCCGCTTCCTTCAAGTGGTCGGGGAGAGCTTCCCAAATATACCGGACATGGTTGGTTATCTCAAACCGGCCATATGCTCCTGAAGTAGAAACGAATCCGCTGCCGATGCCCGCGCCGAAAAGATTCATCAGCTTGCGGAGCGGTTGCGGCCAAACAAACTTGCCCTCCTCGGCTCGCGCCTTGGTGTAGTTCTTCTGTCCTCCGAGTTTCGAGTCGGCGGCATACCATCCGGCTTTCGCAAGTCCGATTGTCTTCTGGCGAGACTTCACGAATGCGTCGCGGCGTGAGTCGATCAGGAATCCGTCTGGCGGGGTATCCTTGGAAAGCTGTAAAGTGCGGCGGCGGACGATGGAATGCTTGTCTCGCAGCGCCTTGTATGCCGCATTGTCCGGCTTCTTCTTGATCTTCGACACGCTGGAATTGCGGATCTTGTCGAAGATGGTTTCAGCGGTATTCCTTCCTTCCCCTGTTTCCGGGTTGAAGTTGTCTTGGCTATTTGATTTTACCGCGTGCCAGAACTCGCCAGCCTTCGCCTCACCGTATCCCGCCTTGATTAGTTCGTAAGCGGACGACTTCCACCGATCATCAGACTTGGTGGGGTATGCTTTTTTCACGTCGGCATGAACACGTTCATTAAAAGCCTTCATCGGCCACTGATTCGCCTTCGTGGAAACTGGAGTGGTATATTCCATGAAGTAGAAAGCAGATCGCTTCCCAGCCAAACGCAAGTCGTTCGGAAGCGTCTTGTAAACGTTCTCCTCAAACTTTTTCGCCTTCTTTTTAAGGCGCTCGTTCTGGACTCTTACCGCGATCATCGCTTTGCGAACTGTGATGCGTGAACCAAGAAAAGCGTGGTGAATGCCTCACCGATGTCCGCGTTGATAACGCGGAACCTCTCGCCCTTCGCAGTGCCGACCTTGCCGATCAACTGCGAGCGCGTGATGCCGTCGCCAAGGGTTCCGCAAACCGACGCGTCAACGTCGAGCATCGGCCCGCCGTCTTCCGCCTGGGTGGAACTAGCAACACCCGACCATACCCCCGTGAATGTCACTCCACCGTCGAGCGTCAAGGTGTCCTCGCCAAGAACCGGATCGGCAATCAGCGCGGCAGCACGGAGGAAATCGTCAACTTGGGACATGCTTCGGGTGTTTGCAAGACGGGCGGAGGACTGATCCCCCGCCCGTCTCGGACCATGAACGACACACTAGGAGAGATCAGCCCATCAGGGTCGCCACAAACTCAGGCTTCCAGACCTTGACGCCATAGAACGCCATCAGTTTGATCTGGTTGATGCCGTATCCTTTGTAGAGGCGGGCGGAGAAGGACAGCCCGGTAACGGGATCGACCAACACGCCGATTTCTTCGCCAGCGTCTCCACCGGGCGGCTGTGCGGGTGGGCGCATGGCAAGCTCGATGGCAGATTTGTGGAATCCGACGTTCGCGGTGTAGCTGTTGCCGACCGTGATCGCGTTATTGTCGGCGATGTTTCCTCGAAGGCCTGGCTGATTCAGAACCAGAGTGCCAGCGGCGGCGATGCCGGTCTTGACTACGTAGTTGTAACCTGAGCCGGTGCCAGAAGCGAAGGTGATAATATCGCCCGCAACAACAGTCCCGCTTCCGGTGTCAGTCGTCACGGAGGTCGAGCCGTTAGTAAGGCCTGACTGGTTGACCAGGTAGCTGGTGCCGGTGCCCTTGGTGTGGGATCGGACTCCCGCGCTGGATCGGATAGAGAAACCCGAAACGTTAAGCAGCTCGCCCCGGCGAAGGGTAGCATCAGTTCCAGCTTCGTTCGCCTTGGTGAGAGTAGTAAGGTTTCGGAGGTTGGTTCCGGCTGCGGTCGAAATTGCGAGGGAAAGCATCCCGTCGTCCATCGAGCAACCGTTGTCCTCAAGGATCTGGCGAAGCTCGTTGATCGTGTTGAAGTTCGATCCAAATGGCGTGGTTCCAGCGGTTCCGGTTGCGCGGGAAGCACCCTTGTAAGCAGCATCGGCAATCGCGGCCTCAATGGTGTTTACCATCTTGCGGATTGCCTGACTGTAGAGCTGCTGGAGTGCCATTTCAGCGCCAACGGTGTTCGCGAGCTGTGCCCACTGTTCGCCCTTCAGCGGGATGCTTGCGCCAGCGTAAGATGAAAGGGTAAGCGACTCGGTGGAGGTAGTGATGTCCGCCGCGTCGGGAGGGGTCATCGCCGGAGTGTAGCTGGTTTCAAGCGTCGGCTCCGTGGTGCGTAGCGAGGTGACGGTTCCGCCAGCGGAAACGCCTTCGGACCCGCCGTTGACGATGACGCCTTGAGAAAATGCGGTTGGCTCCTTGGCGACTTGGTCGCGAGCCACGTAGAGGATCTCAGTGAGACCAGTGAGTGAAATATCGTTAGCCATGATGTTTGGTTAGTTGGAGAGTGTTAGTTGGAGAGTTTTCCGCCATCGCGCATGAATGCGTTTTTTTCGGCGGGGCTTAGAGCGTTGAATGATTCGCGGGAAAGCTTGTTCATTTTCGACTCCTCGGATTCAGCCTTCGCGGTGTTGAGCGGAGGATGGCCGGAAGCGGCGATGCGGTTGGTGACTTCGCGCTCGACTGCTTCCTTGATCGGAGCGTCGGCTACTTCTTCGGAGTTCGCGGCGTTCGTGATGCGCTCGGCGAGCTTTTCGGGCTCAAGTAGCGCGGCAGCATCGGCGAGTTCCTGCTTGGTCGTGTCGTGCGCGGCCTGCTCTTCAGTGAGCGACGCCTTGCATGATTCGAGGTCTTCCTTGACCTCAGCGAGTTCCTGGGTGACTGCGGAAAGCTGTTCGTTACCCCCTTGCGCGGCGATCAGGTCGGCGCGTAGGGTTTCGTTCTCGGCTTCGGCAGCGGAGAGCTTTTCGGCGATTTCGGAGCGTGAGAACCAAGCCATGAGTGGTGATTAGGTTAAATGTAGGAAAGTTGCAAGTGCAAATTTATTGCGTTAGCGGGATGCCATCGCGAGAACGTATTGGCGAGCGTCTTCGGCGGTCCCGATGTCGTCGATCAACCCAAGCTCTCCAGCTCGCTCGCCGGAATACCATCCCGCACGCCAAATCTCCGGGTCAAGAGACGCCCCGGCCGCTTCCCGACCGGCAGCGACATGCTCGCGGAACTTATCGCCCGCCGCGTTGATGCCTTCTTGGAGGAATGCGAGTTGCGTCTCGTTCGGCTCAAGGTGGAATGTCGATTTCAGGTCCGCGCCATCGGAAACCAGCGCCTTAAACTCAATCCCCTGCTCACGCCAGAACTCGGAACAGTCAGTCCATGACATTATCGTGCCGATGTTGCCAACGGTTGCGGATTCCGTGGCGATGATCGCGTTGCATCCGGCTGACAGCTTGTAGGCGGCGGAACAAGCGAGCCCGTGGCAATGCGCGACGGTCGGAAGCGAAAGCTCCGCGATCATCTTCGCGCATTCGACGTTGCCGGAAACGGTGCCACCAGGTGAATCGACATGATAAACGATGCCTTTCGCCCCCTGCTCAATCGCAGCTTCGGTTTCCGCTGTGATCGTCGAATAGCGGGTGCAAAGCCCAAGCTTTTCGTAAATCGCTGGGCAGGAATCGACCAGCGCGTTGTGAATCCAGACATGCGCGATGCCGTCCGCGTCCATCACGGCAGCGGGGCGAAGCTCAAAGAAGTCCTCGATCTGGATATTCAGCGAGTTCGCCTTTTCAGGAACGTCGAGAGCGGCGAGCGCGAAAGATTGGATACTCTCCGGGAGCATCATCCATTGCTTGCCGCGAAGACTCGCGAGCATCCGCAGTTGGCTAATCGTCGGCTGAATCGTCTTCATTGTCAGTTTCCTTTTCAGGTTCTTCCTTGTCTTCCGGCTTCATGTCGTTCGCCGTGAACATCCCCTTATATCGGGGATCGAGTTCGACGCTCTTCTTGGCCTGGATGTCGATAAACGACTGCTCTTTTTCGGCGGCCTTCTCAAACTTGCGCGGCCAGTAGTCTTCCTCGTCCTTACCCATGTCGGAAAGGATGTCGCCGTCTGAAATCAGCCCGGCGCGCCAGAGTTCAATCGTCGCCTTGGCAATCCGACCGTCGTCAATCGTGAGGATCGGCGGCATGTTGAAATCCCACCTCCACCAATCTTCGGACTCGGCGATTCGCCCCATCTTGGTGAGCTTCTTTGTCGCGTAGCCAAGGCACCGTTTCGCGAGAACTCGAAGGGTGGACTGCCGGTCCTTGATCGTGCGGCGCGCAAGCTCGATGTCTTTCCTCTCGGCGGTTCCCTGCCCGGTTGCGCCCCATGTTAGCGAGTTCGGCCACGGCATCCCCGCGAGCGTCATGTTGATCATGCGATTGTTGTAATCGCTCCACATATTGCCTGGGTTCTCATGCTTGAGGACGTCGATCTTGCTGCCAGTTCCAGCGCGAAAGTGCTTAACTGCACCGCCGTCGAGATACTTGACCGACGTATTCCTCGCCGGGCAATCCGTGCCGCGACTGTCGTCGAAGTGTGATCCTGGTAAGTCGCCGTCCGCCACTCCGCTCTCGTTCGACTCGATCAGCGCGATTGAAGACCGGATCAGCATGTTTAGCCGCTCCCATTCGTGGGATTGCATGGAGTCACGGATGTCATTCAGTCCGTGAGTGATCGACGGATACCCTCGGCGGGACTCGGGGTAGTCGGACTCGAAACAGTGGACGATGGACGCCGCTGGGATGTCGCGGAAGTTCGTCTTGTCGTCCTCCATGTAGCGATACCCAAGGACTCGCCCGGTATTCGCGTAAATCACGCCGTCGCAGATGTTCGCGCCCTTGAATGCGCCTTCCGTCACCTTTTCGTCGGCACCGGATCGCCCGAATGCGCCAGACCGGACACGATGCGACGGGATGACTTGGAGCGCGGGAAATCCGCCTTCATGCTCGGTCAATAGGATGAATATTTCCCCGTCTCGGTCGAGCATCAGAGATGCGTGGTAGAGAATGTCAGTCAGCCCCCGACCGCTGCCGCGAATGTCGGCAATCGGACAAAATTGCTCGCGAATCACGCGCTCGGCCTTCTTCCTCCACCGTTCAGAAACGGATGCGTTTTTCGGCTTCCATGCGTCACCTACGGAATACATGGCAATTTGCCGGATGGCCCCTTTGACCGGGCCGAAATTCTCCACGATTGACCGCGATACCGATACTAGTGTCTCGCGCTCGTAGCTCGTAATCAGCTTGTCGATGTCGTCAAGCCGGGTCGGTTGCCACGGGCGGGTCGATGTCTGCTCGGCTCCTTGCGAGAACCGGCGAGTCACTCGGGCGGGGTTGCCGTATTCGTCGAGGATTGCCATAGGTCAGAATCGGGCGTGGTAGGTTCGACTCGGGCGGAAGCCGTTATTCAGCCCCTCAATCGCGATTTTCAGTGCCTTCCGCCGGTCCTCCGTCGAAACGTCAATGCGGATCGTGTAGTTCGCCCCGTTCTTCCCGGCTGTGACAATGCTGCCGTAAGTTCCGCCTGACAACATGCCTGAAAGCAATGACTTACGGGCGGATTTCAGCGCGGCAGCAAATGCCGGATCGCTTACCGCCTCGTCGTAGAAGTCTTGCGCCAAGCTAACGATGTCCGCCATACGACTGCAACTTACTTGCAAATGCAACCGATATGCAAGAACGGATTTCCGCCTACTCCCGCGCCTTGATGTGCCCGCGCATCATCATAAATGCCGTGCATGCCATCTCGGTGTCCAGAAGGTGATTGTCCTTCTTGCCAATCCGCTGCCATAGCTGGACTTGTCGGTTGTCGCGCCCGGTCGTCACCGTCACCTTCCTCTCGGCGTTCATGTGCTGCTTGTAGTCTGGAATCACGTTGTCGGGGTGTTCCCATCTCCCCAATCGACCGGCTCGCAAGTCCGCGAGAACGTCCTTGATCGGGTTCACACAGAAATTCACAAAGGACATTTGAAGCCCTCCGCCCGATTGCCCCGACTGAATCCGCGAGTATGGGGCTTGCACCACTCCCGCCGCCGTGTGGAGCGGAAAGCTCTCGTTCTGGACTCCGTGGTAAGCCGTCCACCCGTATTTACTGCACTGCTGGTAAACGAAGTCGCGACGATACTGAGCGTCCACAAGCACGCACTTGGTTCGCACCTGATACCGCTTCCGCATTTCCTCGGCTTCCTCGAAAGTGAGTAGCTGCCCGCAGTTCAAAAGCTTGCTGTTCCCTTCGGAGTCGCAGGCGCGGACCGAGAACCATAGCGAGTTCTGCTGAACGTCCATAGACATGCACCTATCGGCCTCGTTGTCGATCAGCTTCCCGTCCGCGTATTCCTCGATCAGATACCCCCCGGAAATCAACTCAGCAGGAGGGTCGTACGCCGATGGCTTCCAGAACTCCGCCAGCCGCTTCTTCACGAAAATCTGCAACAGCGAGTAGTCGCCGCGCATCTTCGCGTCCTGAGCTTCCTCCCACTCCATGACGAACTTCGACCACGGAACCCGCCAAATCGAAAGCGCGTTACAGTGGAACCCGACATGCCCCTTGATCGCGTTCGGATTCGTCGCGATGTATCGGCCGGTATTTGCCATCCGCCTGCGAATCACCGATGTATCCTTGAACGCATGGTCGCAATCGGGATTTGAGCACTCGTAGCGGATCGTCTCATTCGTGCGGTCCCAGTCCGTCGTCCCGTTCTCCATTGCCGCCTTGTCCCACTTGAGCTGATTCCAGAAATACCGCTGGACCATATTGCAAGACGGGCACTCAAAATGAAACTCGCGCTGGTCGGTCTTCTGCCATTCACGGTAAAGGTCGGTCGCGGCATCCTCTTCATCGGCGGCATCTTCCCGGTGCGAGTTCCCGCCCTGGCCGATATAGAACACCTTGCTGTTCCATTTATCGTGAGTCCGCGCCTCGGCCTCCTTCATGCGCCCCGGCGTGTTGTCCGATAGCGCCCATGCCTCTTCCAGAATCACCCACGGCATCGACTTCTCTTGCAGGTTTGACATCGAAGGGCCGCAGATGTCGAGGTAGATCCCATGAGGGAAAACCACCGTCGTCTTCCGATTCTGGTGCCTGTTCTCAGGCATGAACGGGCGCATCGCATCCGACTTCTTGAACGACGGGTGCAAGCGGGTTTCCGCCCATAATCCCGCCGACTCATCCTTCTGCCCGACAAGCAGCACGTTCGATGGCGATACGACAACTCGCCATTGGATGATTCCTTCAATCGCGGTCGTCTTTCCAGCGCCGGGAGGCCACATCCAATGCAGCTTCTTGATCGCGTTGTCACCCGCCGCGTCCAACGGCTCGCGCATGTGCGGGGCCAGGTCGATGTCAAGGTTAGGAGCGAGCCCTTGAACCAGCCGCACGTTTTCGTGGCACCACTGGCTTACCGTCTGATCCGGGTTTGGCCGCATCGCTTGTGCCGCCCGATCCAGGATCCTGTCCAACATCTTCGCCTCTTGCATACTTCTCTTTGATTTGGGTCCATGTGGACGATGAAAGGTCACTCATGTTCTCAAGCGTCCGCCTGAATACAGCGTCGAGCAGCTTCTCGATCTCAGCTTCGGTCAGCCCGACAAGCTGCGGCGGAAGGACCGACTTCGCCTCCATGAGCGCCAACTTGAATGCCGATCCCAGCGCCATCGTCGCCGCGTCAACGTCCTCACGCTTGAACTGCTCGCCTTCGATCAGCGAGTTCTGCAACCGTAGCTTGTTGACCTTCTCCTTCGTTTCCTCCTTCTTCCAAAACTCATGGCTGCTTTCGTCCTCGGCGGTCAGCTCATCCAATAGCGCCGTCCACTCTGGCGGCTTGAGCCGCTGAAACCACATCTTCTTTACCACCGCCCGCGTGTCCCAGATGTCCACGCCTTGATTGGCGTATTGCCCGAGCTTCACGTCTGAAATCCGGTGAATCTCAGCGAGGTTTCTGATCGAGATTTCCTTCATGCTTCAATCGTTTCGCCTCCCGTGCCTTCGCCAGGTTACCCGCGCATGACGCCTTCTTGCGCTCACTAGGTCGCTCTTTGACGCCTTTCTTCATTCGCCCTAGGGCTTGCGCTGCTTCGTTCTTCATCGGCTGATTTGTTCGGACTTCCGGGCAATAAAGGGGTTTCGGGGCTCTTGATGCAAGCAAATTGCTATTGCGAACCTTGTTCGACATTTCAACCATTCCGTTAAACCCCAAGTCTCCGGAACC
>Ga0075464_10000965_pt1 | contig 12870 bp, 19 predicted proteins | sample DEB19_08_DNA_5_FD_75068 | JGI IMG/M metagenome (GOLD analysis project Ga0075464, IMG submission 75068) | Aqueous microbial communities from the Delaware River and Bay under freshwater to marine salinity gradient to study organic matter... | ecosystem: Environmental > Aquatic > Marine > Coastal ...
AACGATTGAACTGTGGGGCGAGCCGAAGGCGAGTCCCACCACGAGTGAAGGGTTATGCCCCAGCGCGGAGAACGAGATGACGAAATACCTTGTGTGGCGCCCTGAGTATGGGCAAGAGCCCGAAGACGGAACGGTGGTGGATGCCTACGACGCAAACGCGGCCGCCTGCAAGTGGGCAGAGCGCTACGACGCAGATGGCGCCGATTATCTGATCGTGCGCGGAGCTGATGCAACGGTGAGGGTGCGCGCCGTGAACAAGCCCGCCGATGCGTGGGAGTTGATCGTGAGCGGAGAGAGTGTGCCGAGTTACCGGGCGCGCGTGAGGATTGCGCTGTGCGAGAAGTGCGGCCTGCCGCCTGGTTGCCCTGACTGCCGCGCAGTGCACGACGTGCCTCTTGGGGCATAACGTTTGAGCTAACCGGCCCGAAACGGCCCGAGGAAACCTATGACAAGCAAACAGAAGGCGCCGGCCGTTTTGGGTCCGGTTGAGCGAAGTGTTAGGGCGCTGGAGCCGGAGCGCGATGACGAGGCCGTGCAGCTGGCGCACAAGCTGGCGAAAGCAGCCGGGCCGCAGACAGCCGACGTAATGGCGCGAGCCTGCTACATGCTGCTTTGCTGCGCGGCGATGACGAAAGACCCGGTGGGCTACTTCGAGTGGCGGGAGAAGCGCGATGCCTTGTGACTGTGGATATGCCGACGAGTGCGACGGCGAGCACGCCACACACTACCCGCTGCAAGACGGGGGTATGTACGTAGTTCGGCCGTGCAGACTGCCTGCGTCGGAGCCGAAAATGGCGCTTGCGTTACCGGAAACGATGTGGCACAGTACACCCATCGCAACACGCAACCCGGAGCAAGCAACATGAGCAACCTGAGCATTACCACCCGCCGCGAAGTCGCCTTCACCATCGCCCGCTGGAACAAGGAATCCGCGATGCACTTTTGCCGCCTGGCCGCCAATGGCGCCACATTTACCAATGTGGTGTACCCCACCGGCCTGAAGATGGTTCGCGCCGAAGCGAACGGGGAACGCGCCGAAGTTGCCCTGTGTGTCGCCAAGCAACTGCGCGAAGCCGGCTACAAGGTGGCGGCATGACGGTGACGGTGCGGCGAACGCCGCCTTTCAAGCCGCGCCTGCGCAAGTTGCGAGACGGGCGCTGGTGCGCGACACCACCCGGCTGGACCTTCTTTACAGCAGCCGGCGACACGCCAGCCGCCGCGTTTTGGGCGCTGATGAAGATGCTCGGCTGGCACTGGACGGGCACGCGATGGGAACGGTGGATAAGCTCATGAGCCCGGCAAAAAGTACAGCCGAGAGGGTGGCCGCCCTACGCGCGGCTCGAAATGCGCTGGGTTTGAAGCGGCTGGAGCTGTACGTACACCCGCACGACTGGCCCGCCATCAAAGCGCTGGCCGAAAAGCTACAGCGCAAGCGCGCCCGAATGGCGGCGAAGCGTGCGCCCTAACGTGATTTCGACGTATCGCTAACGGAATCTGCTCAACAATTAAGCATGCGCGCAGCCCGCACCGACTCCAACAAGCGCGAGATAGTCAAAGCGCTGGAAGAACGAGGCGCGTTCGTCTACGATCTGAAGCAGCCTGTGGATTTGCTCGTGGGGTACAAGTCTCGGACAATCCTGATGGAAATAAAGCGGAACAAGGGCGGCATCTTCACACCGGCTCAGAACAAGTTCTTCGATGCGTGGCGCGGCGGTGAGCTGTGGGTCGTGCGCTCAGTCAAGGAAGCGATGGAGGTTCTAGACCAATGACAGTCGTTCAAGGCCACCGCTACCGCATCAAGGGCACCAAGTCCGAGGGGCTCGTGACCAAGGTGAATGGAGACTTCGCCGAGTGGTCGCAGATATACGAAGACTGGCCGTACCCTGCAAAGCCCGTGACGCTGTACGCAAAGTGCCTGGAGCGGGTGAGCATGCGTTATTCGAGGGGCGATGATCCAGACTTGCCGAGGAGCCAAGTTTCCCCAACCGGCCCGGGTGAAGGGCGCTAGGTCAAAGAGGCGCGCAGTTCCCTCCTCACTGCGCACAGGCCCATGATCGGCGGGGGTTTTCTACACGAGAGCAGCCATGACACCAGAAATCACAGAGTGCATCCAAGCCACCATCCGGCAGTTCCAGCCCGAAGGCGGCAGGCCGGCAGAGTTGCTCGGCCAGGTGCTGGAAGCGCTGACGAGCATGGCCTACCATCAAGGCAGGCTAGCAGGCGCATACGAGGCGCAATCGGTCTATGAGTCAGCGGTAGCCATCCAGAAGGCGAAGACTTGACACCCGTTCGCATCATGCAATAATCACGCCATGCCAACATACTCACAGCCCGGCAACGACGAAACTGGGGCGCACCGCGAAGCTGGCGGGGCAGTGGGGTGAAGGCACACGGGGCTCGCGTGGCCCCGTTTCCTTTTGTGCATTGCACAAAGCAAGCTAAGGCTAGAATGATTCATGGCCTCGGTTGAAAAGATTCAAACGGATTCAAAGCGCGGCGGCGCTCGGCCTGGTGCTGGCCGAAAGAAAGGCAGCGCGACTCAGAAGACACGCGAGATTGCCGACAGGGCTGCAGAGGAAGGCATTACGCCACTTGAGTACATGCTCCAGGTGATGCGGACAGAGCCTAGCGCTGACATGGATGCTCGGGAACTGCTACAAGCCATCACGCTACGCTTCGAGGCTGCAAAGGCTGCTGCGCCTTACATCCACCCTCGGCTGTCTGCTGTAGAGGTCAAGGGCGACCCGGATAACCCGCTCAAGACAAGCATTGAGGTGACGTTCAAGTGAACTATGCGCTGCTGTACCTGTCGTTGATTGACAGGGCGCGCAGTAGGTCTCTTTCTGGATACAGAGAACGCCACCACGTCAAGCCTCGTTGCTTGGGCGGCTCTGATGAGTCAGAAAACATCGTCGAGTTGACAGCGCGCGAACACTTCGTTGCTCATCAATTGCTTGTCAGGATTTTCCCAGGCGAGCCAAAGTTGGTCTATGCGGCGCGCATGATGTGCGCGGATCGACATGGCCGGCGCAGTGGAAATCGAGAGTATGAGTGGTTGCGCCGAAGGTTCTCGGCAGCGCTAAGCATTGCCAAGCGTGGAAATGCCTACAAACTAGGCACTAAGCACAGCGATGAAACACGCAGGAAGATAAGCGAGGCGAACAAAGGCAATCAGAGTTGCCTGGGACGTGTGCATTCCAAAGAGACAAAGGCAAAGATTGCCGCAGCACACGCTGGAAAGCCAAAGACGATCACTAGACCTAGGAAGCCAAAGCCACACGTTCCGTACAGTTCCGGAGAGACTTACGTCACTGGAATTCGCGAGACGGCAAGTGGCGCGTTTCTTGTTCGAAAAACTGAGGGGAAAACAAGGGTCTACAAAGGCTTCTTCTGGAGCTTGGCTGACGCCAAGGCTGCGCTTGGCGATTGAATTCCCTGATCGCCTGCGCTTCCTCTTTGAGCCGCACCCCTATAAGTGCGCCTATGGTGGCCGCTACGGCCTGAAGTCTTGGAGCGTTGCAAAGGCACTGTTGATCCTCGGCGCATCCAAGCCGCTGCGCATTCTCTGCACTCGTGAGGTGCAGAAGTCCATCAAGGATTCAGTCCACAGCCTGCTGAGTGACCAGATAGCAGCACTCGGCCTGGGCGCGTTCTACGAAATCCTGGACAACGAGATTCGAGGCAAGAACGGCACGAGCTTCGTCTTTGCTGGCCTAGCTCAGCACACCATCGAATCGATCAAGTCCTTTGAGGGCGTGGATATCGTCTGGGTCGAGGAAGCCAAGGCGGTGTCTGAGCGCTCCTGGCGCGTCCTTCTGCCGACCATCCGCAAGGCTGGGTCAGAGGTCTGGGTAACTTTCAACCCCGAACTAGACGACGATCCTGCGTTCAAGCGCTTCGTCATCAACCCTCCGCCTGGCTGCGTCACGGTCAAAACCAGCTATCGAGACGCTATTGAGGCTGGCTGGATGGTGGACAAGATCGAGGAATTGCGCCTGCACGATCAGGCCACGATGTCACCGGCCGAGTATCGGAACATCTGGGAGGGCGAGTGCCTGCCGGCTGTGCAGGGAGCCATCTATGCCGGGGAGATTGCCCAAGCCATCGACGGCGGGCGTATCTGTAACGTCCCCTACGAAGCCAAGTTCAAGACATACGCTGTCTTTGACCTCGGTTGGAACGACCAAACCTCGATCATCATCGCCCAGCGCCACCTATCCGAGCTGCGCATCATCGACTACATAGAGGACAGCCACCGCACGCTGGATTGGTACTCGGCAGAGCTTCGGAACAGGCATTACAACTGGGGAAGGGTGTTTCTGCCCCATGATGCGACCCATGCCACGCTGAACGCAGGCGGCAAATCCTCGGCCGATATCATGAAAGCGCTCAAGTGGGATGTTGGAATGATTCCTAACATGCCTATTGAGACTGGCATAAAACAGGCTAGAATGGCTTTCAACAAGGTCTACTTCGACAAGACCAAAGCGGATCGCCTGATTCAGTGCCTGAAGCGCTACAAGCGGAACATCCCGATTTCGACCGGAGAACCCGCCAGCCCAGTCCACAATGAATACAGTCACGGCGCCGACTGCTTCCGTTATCTATCCCTCATCGCAAACCAGATGAGTAACGAGGATTGGAAGCCGATCAATTACTCGAACCGTGGGATTATCTAGATGGGATTCGCCCTAGGCCACAAGATCGACGTTCGCCTGAAAGCCATTGAGGCGAGGCTAGATGCATGCGAGGTCGAGGAGGCGAAGCGAAAGGCAAGCGCTGTCCACGATCAAGGTGCGCTGCGGATGATCCAAGAGTTACAGACGCGCATTGAGGCGCTAGAAGCCAAGAGAGGCCCGGGCCGACCGAAAGCAACCGATGGCAAATGAGACCCTAGTCAGCGCAATCGAGCGCCACGAATCGCTAGCCGAGGAGGCCAGCGTATCGGAGGAGCGCCAGAAGGCGCTGGACTACTACCTCGGCAACCCGATGGGCAACGAGGTCGATGGCCGGTCTCAAGTCATCTCCCGCGACGTGTTCGATACCGTCGAGTGGATCAAGCCGCAGATCGCGGACATCTTCTGCTCGGGCGATGAGGTGGTGAACTTCTCGCCCCGTGGTCCTGAGGACGTTCAAGCGGCAGAGCAAGAGACGGAGTTCGTCAACTACGTCATCACCCAGAAGAACAATTGGTTCAAGGTCTTCTATGACTGGAGCCACGATGCGCTCCTGCAGAAAACAGGCTATGTCAAAGCCTGCTGGGATGAAGGTGAAGACCGCACCAAAGAGACATACAAGGGGCTGACCGTCGAGGAATTGGTCGTTCTGCTCGAAGCCAACCAGCCAGGCGTGGCTATCAACGTCATCAAGCACGAAGAGACCGAGGAAGGCCACAACATCACGCTTGAGAAGGCGCGTAACTACGGGTGCGTGCGCCTGATGAACGTGGCCCCTGAGCGGGTGCTGATCGACCACAATGCCCGTGGAATCGACCTCCAAGACCCTCGCCTTCAGTTCGTCGAGCAACGTGAACACAAGACGGTTTCCGAGCTTCGTGACGCTGGCTTCGATGTGCCAGACGACATTAGCGATGCAGGGGACGGGGCGAGCGACTGGGAAGACGACAGCCGCGACGACAACAACCCATTCCGCAGCGACGACGAGGGCTCAGACCCGTCCACCCGTCGCCTGATGGTGCGCGAGTGCTGGATTCGCTTCGATGAGAACAATGACGGCCTGGCCGAGCTGCTGCACGTCATCCTAGTTGGAACGACGATCCTGCTGCAAGAGGAATGCGACCTTGTTCCGCTTATCGCCCTGTCTCCGACCCCGCTACCGCACCAGCACCACGGGCTATCGCTGGCGGATTCAGTATCCGATCTTCAGGACATCAAGACCGCCCTACTCCGGGGCTCGCTCGATAACGTCTATCTCGCGAACAACGGCCGACATGCCATCGATGACACCTCGGTGAACATGGATGACATGCTCGTGTCCCGCCCTGGTGGCGTGGTGCGAGTGAAGGGCAACCCGGCCATGTCGATCATGCCCCTTCAGCACTCAGCAATGGGTGACGTGGGCATGAAGGCAATGGAGTACATCGACCGGATCAAGCAGTCCCGGACTGGTGTCAACGAGCAATCCCAAGGGCTCGACTCCAACACCATCAACAAGAACACCCCATACGCGACGACAAGCGCCCTGATGAGCGCCGCGCAGCAGCGTATCCGGTTCATCGCTCGCATCTTCGCGGAAACAGGTGTCAAAGCCCTGTTCCAAGTGGTCCACGCGCTGACCATGCACCACTCGCGCAAGGAGGAAATGATCCGCCTTCGGAATCAGTGGGTGCCGATTGATCCGCGCCAGTGGCAGAAACGCACCGATTTGCAGATCGCAGTTGGATTGGGAGCGGGGGACAAGCCGCAGCAGATGATGTTTCTGGAGAAAGTGCTCCAGATTCAGACCGTCGCGGTGCCTCAGGGTCTTTCCGACAAGTCCAAGGTCTACAACACCCTCAAGCGGCTGTCTCAGGTGGCGGGATTCAAAGACCCGAACGAGTTCTGGACTGATCCGAGCACCCAGCCGCCTGCCCCGCCTGCCCCCGACCCTGCAGTGATGGCCGAGCAGGCCAAGGCTCAAGCTCAGATGCAGATCGAGCAAGGCAAGGCACAGACTCAGATGCAAATCAAGCAGATGGAGGGCCAGATCAAGCTGAAAGAGCTTGAGGCGAACCTCCAATTGCAGGCGTCGAACGACGCCAGAGACAGTGAACGCGAGATGATGCGCGCCACGATGGATGCGGACCTCAAGCGTCAGCAAATCCAGCTAGACGAGTGGAAGGCCGAGCTCCAGGCGCAGATGGACAAGTACAAGGCCGATCTGCAGTCCGCGACTCAGCTCCAGATCGCCGGGATGAGCCAGGACACGACGCTTTCCAGCACGGTTTTGTCGAATCAGCAGCAGGACAAGCAAGCCGCGCAGCAGATGACCATGAAAGCAGCCGAAGCGGAGAAGCCGGCTGTCGATACTCAGTCAATCAAGACTGCGATGGCCGAAGTTCAGAAGCAGATGCGCGAATTGGCTGCACAGCAGCGCGAATTGGACGAGAAATCAAAGCGCCCTGCTAAGATCATCCGCGATGAAAACGGCCGCGCTGCTGCGGTCGAGATTGGCGGCGTTCGCAAGAGCGTCATTCGAGACGATAACGGCCGTGTGAGCGGCCTTCAATGACATGGATAAGCCACTTATCTACACCAAGAACGGCAATGTCCCCATCGACTCGCTGCGCTATGAGCACGAGTGGGTCGATGGCCCCGAGGTGCTGGTGTTCCATGAGCGCTGGTTCGATCTTGAGACCGGCGAGCTGATGAAGAACAACATGCACGGATACGTCAAGAAGGGCCTCGTGATCGGGGCCGAACAGGCGCAGATGTGATGAAAACGTGGATCGTTCAAGCTAAGTGCGCAGGCAAGCTGCCGATGTGGATGGGCCCATTCGAGGCTGAAGGCAGGACCGAGGCAAAGCGCGCGGCGCGGCTGTACGTGTCTGCTCGGATTCCGCTGGACGCGAAGATCATCTCAATCGCCGAGGGCACGATCCGGGTGACGCTCAACGGACCTGAGATTCCATTCGATGAAGAGGAATTGGCAGTGAACTGACAGAGTTAGTCGCGCCTAGGCTGATCCCCAAAAAGCCGCTTCCCTGGCGGCCTGGCGCGACGAACAAATCCAGGGCTAACGGCGGCGGGGGCCATGTCACTATGGAGCTTTTCTCATGGCCAACAGCCAAGCAGTCTGCACGTCGTTCAAGGTGGAATTGATGAAGGGCATTCACGCCCTCGGCACTACCGTCGTTCGCGCCGGTACCACCAAGGACACCATCAAAGCCGCCCTATTCCTCGCTTCTGCCTCTATCGGCGCGGGCACCACAGCCTACGCCGCGACGGGTGAGGTCTCGGGCACCAACTACACCGCTGGCGGTGTCGCCGTCACCAACGGCACCGAGCCGACCAACACCGGCACCACGGCACACTGGACGCCCTCCGCGTCGATTGTCTACACCACGGTGACGCTCTCGACTGCCTTTGACTGCGTGCTGCTCTACAACAGCACCCAGGGCGACAAGGCAATCGGTTCGTACACCTTCGGTTCGCAGACCATCACGGCGGGGACGTTCACGCTGACGATGCCCACGAACGACGGCACGACTGGCCTGCTGCGACTGGCGTAAGGGGCTGAGTCATGGCTGGCGGTCAGCAGATCGACAGCGCACAAGGCACAGTCACCCAAAGCGCGGAGGTCGCCCTCGTTGGCGAAGAGGTTGCCGTTCAAGACGGCACCATAGTAGCCAACACGCCCGCCGATGTGGCGATGACCGGGGCGGCAGCGACCCTTTCCGCAGGGACTGCCGCCAGCGCGATGCTTGTCTCGCTCCGGTCCAGGAAGGTCGGGGGCGGCTCTGCATCTCGGGCGCTCACCGGCTCTGCGATTGCCGCCTCGCAGGGGGCATTGGCGCTCACGGCCTCGAAGACACCGGCCGGCAGTTCGATCACAGCGGCACAAGGATCGTTCGGCAAGACGCGGACTCGCGCCCTGACTGGTTCATCCGCTACAGCCACGCCGGGGACGATGGGGGTCAGTGGGCAAACGTCTATCTTCCCGCTCGCCGTCCATCCGTCTGGACGGTATCTCACCACTGCACAGGGCGATGGCTTCCTGATCCACGGGGATACGCCGTGGTCGCTCCCAGCGCAGCTCACGAACGCAGAAATCGGCACCTACATCGCTGACCGCGCAGCCCGGGGCTTCACGGCGATCATGATCGAGGCAATCGTCCGGACATTCACAAGCCAGACGCCTGACTACAGAACCGTGGACGGATTGGACCCGTTCACGCCAATGACGGACTTCTCAAGCCCGAACAACGCCTATTGGAATCGGGTTGATTACATCGTCAACGCCTGCAAAGCCCAGAACATGGTGGTGATGCTGAACCCTGCGTATCTGGGGTTCAACGGCGGGTCCGAGGGCTGGATGGTGCAAGTGAACGCCGCTTCGGCCGCATCGTTGCAGGCTTACGGCGTGTTCCTTGCAAACCGCTACACGCAAGGCAACATCATCTGGTGCATGGGAGGTGACTACGCCGGGACGACCACTGAGCGGAATAAGCAGTGGAACATCGTCACCGGCATGCGGACGGTCAGAACCACTGACATCATCACCGCTCACGGGGCTCCGGGGGATCAAGCCTATACCGCGTGGAACAGCTACACCGGCTACAACCTGAACAACGCCTACCCACGAAGCAACACCGTCTATACCTACTGCGCCACGGAGTACGCGCGAAGCCCTGCCAAACCTTTCTTCATGATCGAAGGTTGGTATGAGGGAGAGCCTGATCCACCAACCGCAGCGCAACGCATCCGTTTGCAGGCGTATCAGTCGCTGCTGTCAGGAGCTTGCGGGCACTTCTACGGCAACAACCCGGTCTGGCACTTCGAGAGCCCGAACACGCTGTACCCGTACACAGGGACGTGGGAATCGAACCTGAACAGCACCGGCGCGCAGGATATGGAGCGCGTCAAAGACCTGTTCAATGCCTATCAGTGGGAGCTATTGGAGCCAAAGACTGACACGAGCCTGGTGACCAGTGCGCTAGGCACGGGTGACAGCCGAATCTGCCCGGCCAGAGCATCGGATGCGAGCTTTGCGCTGATCTACATCCCGTCTAGCAGCACGGTGACGGTCAATATGGCTGCGCTGACGGTCGGATCAGTTCGGGCGCGGCTTTACAACCCGACGACAGGCGTTTACACGACCGTTACCGGCTCTCCGTTCACCCCAAGCGGGACGCAGGCCATCGCCAGCGGCGGGGAATGTGTGCTTGTGCTGGATGAGGAGCCTACGGCGCTTCCGTGGACCGGCCTGGTTCGCTCTACTGACGGCTCAGTTGCTGACGTGCAAGCGAAGATCACCGCCGCCAGCACCGGGACATCATAGAAATCCCGGCCGGCTCGTTCGCATGGTCCACCGGCATCACGAACAACAAGGGGATATTGATTCGTGGCGCTGGTGGTGGGCGCGTGCTCGGATACCACAATGCAACAAATATCTCTATCGGGACCGGGACCAAGACTTTCACGGTCAACGAGGTTCCGACCCAAACAGGAGCTATCACGGTCGGGATGACGCTGCGCTGCTGGGTGACTGGCGGCGAGCGCAACAGCGGCGGGGCGGGAACCGGGCAAAAGCCGTGGATGCAAGGGATCGTGACCAGCTACTCAGGTGGGACGCTGACGATGAACATCACATCGACCAGCGGACATTCCATGACCAAACGTCTGTGGATCATCACCACCAACGCGACGACGACCATCACGAACAATACCGGCAGCACGGGCCGGCTGATGAATCTCACGGAAAACGCCACGCTGCCAACCGGTGTGACGGGGATTCGCTTCGAGGGCGGCACGGTCTCCAACAACGCGAACCACGTTCACATCCTACCAACGACTGGCGGCAAGCCCATCCACGTCTATGACAACTGGATCGGCATTGAAGGGGCAATGATCGCAGTCGAGACGACCGGAGTTAACAGAGGGCTCATCTACAACAACTCCGTTGTCCGGTTCAATTGGCTCAACTCGGTCGGTGAATGCCTGAAAGTCACCGGGCCGTCGAATTCATGGAGCACCACCTCCACGATGGGCACTGCGGACACGGACGGGCTGCAAAACGTCTACTTCGAAGACAATGACATTCACGCGATGGTCACCACGGTTGACATTGACGACTATGGCCGGGCCTGTATCAGATACAACCTGTGCAATGAAAGTCCAATGGGCGGCTCGCACGGAGCGGATACATCAAACTTTGGCGTCAGGCACGGTGAGTTCAATCACAATACGTTTGTGTTCACTCAAGTCGGAGGTAGTCCTGACCTTGAAACGTTCGACCTGAATCGCTGGATTCTGCTGCGGGGAGGAACCGGCACTGTCTATGCGAACGTCATGCCCAACATCACTTCGACGGCATGGGGGAATAAGGACGAGATTCAGCTACAGATTCAGAATCTCGACAGAAACGCAGGCCCAAATGCATGTTGGGGCGCAAACATCGGCGGAAGTCAGTACCCGTGCCCGCGACAGATCGGTATGGGTTACGTCACTGGCTCGGGAACAGACGGGCTTGGGCGATCCAGCGATGGTTTCGCATACGTCGGGGATTCAGAGCCGATGTACATATGGAGCAACACGGGTTCACCAAGTATTGCAGTGCTGACGGGATACGAAGGCGCGAGCGAATGTACCAATCCTGATGCGGCATCGACATATATCCAGGCAAGCCGCGACTACTTCACTTCAGCGAAGCCTGGCTATACAGAGCACGTATATCCGAATGAATTGAGGGTTGACTGATGGCACGCTCAGATCACGTAAACACCAAAGTTCTCTATGCGGTGGCTGGCGCTATCAGCGCCACGGTCCCGTCATTCACTCCGCAGGCGAACTCCATCGTCGTGATCGTGGTGCACTGCATCGGACTTGGGAACAGCGTTGCAGACTTGGTGGCCACTGCCAACAGCGGCCTTACTGGGGGCTTGACGTGGACCAAACGCATCGGCGTGGACAGTGGGGCAATGGGGTTTGCCTACTCCATGTGTGCGGAAATCTGGACCGCTGAAGTCGGCGGCTCCCCATCTGCCATCGCGCCCGTCTGGTCGAACAGTGTCAATTCATCCAGCAACCTGGACAACGCCCGCGTGGCTTTCCAAGTCTTCTCGCGCACCGGGTATGACACCGGCTCGCCCATCGGTGCGACAGCATCAAGCGCGACTCTAGGCACGTCAGGCACCGGAGCAATGACGCTCTCGGGGGCGCCTGCTTCCAGCTCCTACGACTATGCCGCGCGAGGCATCGCCCAGGAGGACGGCACGACCGACATCACCGCCACGCCCGGCTCTGGCTGGACTGAAGTCTATGACGTGGCAACGGTCACCGGCTCAGAGGGATCCGCGTGCCTGGAGACGCAGGAGCGCACTGGCAGCACGTCAACCTCTGTGGCCTGGACCGAGATCAACGCCAACGCGCAGGCCGTGTTCGGTCAGGCGCTCGGGGTGGCGATCGAGATCAAGATGGCTAGCTCGGGTGTCGATGTTGCAATGAGCGGCTCATCGTCTACGGTGGGCATCGGCACTCAATCCCCTGTCTTTAGCATCGGACTGTAATGGCTGGCGGGCAATCATTCACCGCATCCGCAGGCACTGTCGGCCTGGCGGTAACGATTGCCCTCGTCGGCTCGGTCATTACCTCAAGCGCAGGGACGGTCACCCCCAACCAGAACGGCGAGGTTCCGCTTACCGGACAGGCGGCGACCTTTGCCCAGACATCTCCGACGCCAGACTACACCCGAGCATTGACCGGGATCGAGGTCACGTCGGCGGGCGGGACTCTCACGATCAACCTGCGCCCGACTGATATCTCGGGTCAGGCGATCACGTCAGCGTCCGGCACGGTAACCGCCCAGGGTAGCAGCGTCACGGTCAATATCTCCGGTGTCGAGGCGACATTCGCACAGGGCACTGTCGATGGCGGGTCGCAGTTCCCGACCGGAATTGCGATCACGTCCGCACAAGGAACCTGCGCGGTTGGCCTGTCGTTTGCCCTGACCGGCCAAGAGGTGACCGCCTCGGCAGGTACGCTCGCTCCTGTCCAAGAGGCCGACGACACCTATATCCAGACCAGCCAAGGCACCGCAAGCCCATCGTCCGAAGTCGCCCTGACTGGGGTGGAGATGACCGCAGCGGCTGGTGATGTGGGCGTCACTGGGGACGTGACGCTTGAGCTGACCGGGGAAGAGGTAACGGCTGAG
>Ga0075464_10000966_pt1 | contig 12862 bp, 24 predicted proteins | sample DEB19_08_DNA_5_FD_75068 | JGI IMG/M metagenome (GOLD analysis project Ga0075464, IMG submission 75068) | Aqueous microbial communities from the Delaware River and Bay under freshwater to marine salinity gradient to study organic matter... | ecosystem: Environmental > Aquatic > Marine > Coastal ...
GATGCAGTTAATGCACCCTGCAAGCTTAAATAACTTGTTCCAACAATAGGTGCGTCAAATGTATTTACTCTTACTCCACCTAGATTATCTATTAACCACATCGTTTTATTCACGGAGCCAGTTAAACCTAACTCAAAAGTATTTCCATTTTGTGATACACCAAGTCTTAATATATCACCACCACCTTGTCTCTCAAAAAATATTTGGTTGGTATCGGAGCCTGATATAGTTAATTTACCATCCAAGTTTTGATTACCTCTAAATGTATTGCTACCTGTTGTTGCAAAACTACCTGTGTCAATACTTGTTCCAAATGAGCTAGTTGCAACTTGTGTATTTTGTCCTAATGAATTACCTACCCATGCATATCCATTTTGTAGTGATGCAGTAAATCCTGCACTTGCACTTAATGGAGTTAATACTGTTACTCTACCATCTGTATAGTTTGCCTTATTTTGAAAACCGAATATAGCAGGGTAAGTATCGGTTGTATTATTAACATATATACCAGGTCCAAATGCCCATCCAGAAAAAGACCCGGTGTCAACACCAAAACCAATTTCATCTGCTGTTGCAATTGAGTTCATAAACACACCTGCAGGATTTAATTGTGCAATGTTCGTTGTATTTCTAGTTGATATATTATTTCTATTTATAATACTTTGTCCTGCAGACCCACTAACTGTAATTCTTGGTTGTGTTGTTCCACCTGTTGCAGAGGAGGAAACGAATATTTGTCCTACTACTGTTAAGTCAGTTGTTGCACTACTTGATATGGTTAAACTACCTGTTATAGTTTGGTTGCCGTTAAATGAATTACTACCTGTTGTTGCAAAACTACCTGTGTCAATACTACTTGCAACAGTTGTAAATGTTAATACACCACTTCCGTTTGTAGTAATTACTTGACCATTAGTTCCGTCTGTGCCTGGATATCTTAATCCTTGTATAGTTGTCTGGCTACCTGATATTGTAATAGCATTACCAAAACCTGATAGGTCAATTTGTCCGTTAGTCTTTACTTGTATTCTACCTCTACTAGTTGCAGGATTAGATTGGTCAGCCATTGCATCTAAATCAATTTTTGCATTTTGTCCACCATATCTTGTTGCTAATGCAAACGACCCCGATAATCCACCTACTAATTGTAAACCTTGATTATCTGGATTACTATCACTATATGTTTGAATATATGGCCCATTTTGCCCAAAGAATATTTTTCCCGAACCTGTTGCACTATTAGGTGAAGTGAATTGTAAATAACTATTAGCGGAGCTTGAAACGGTCAATATTCCATTTATAGTTTGGTCTCCGTTAAATGTATTGCTACCTGTTGTTGCAAACCCTGGTAAATCAAATGTAGTCGCATCTCCTTTTGTAAATGTAATATTAGTTGATGCAAAAGATGCAGTCACTAACAAACTACTTGTGTCAGTATTTGCTATAATAGACGAAGTAGCAACTGCTTGTGTTTTACCACTACTATCACCAACATAAAGATATCCTGTTTGTAAAGATGCAGTAATCGTTCCACTAATGTCTAAATTGCCACTAATAATTTGATTACCTATAAAAGTATTGCTACCTGATAATAATGCACTACTGCTAATCCAACTATCGTTTAAGTCTCTAACTGCAGAAGCAGATATACCACCCGAAGTGTTAGTAAAATAAGTTGCGTTAGATGCTGATACTAATTGTGATTTTGTATATTGAGCCATATTATTTAATTGATTTGATTGCTTCCACCTACATTACCGATACCTTGTGCTATTAAATCTCCATTGCAACATTTTCTGCTGTATGTAAGAGTTTTAGGACACAAACATCCTTGTCTATTATTTTTTGGACTTGATAAACCCTGTGTAGGGCCTATGTAAATGCCTGTATTATTTAATCTATTGATTGAATATCTTAATAAACCATTGGGTGAGTTAGACCATTTAGGAGCTGACATAAGAATTAGTTTCTTATTTAACAACACCAATAACAAAAGTAGTGGGTTTATCTAATAGATTTCAATGCCTCTTTGTGCATTAAGTTTTCTAAGTAGTTTTTATCTGCCTTATATGCAAGGAATAATAAACATTTCTCTAATGGTTCTCTTACTACTCTATCTATTTGTTGAATATCCCCGCCTGCAAGTTCAATGATTGTTGAATAATTTTTCCACTTCTTTCCAAAATTTGCTTGTAGTTCTGAGGGACTTCCATTGTCTGTATCGTAGAGTTCAGGGTAGAATTCAACAAGTCCATTGACAAATTCACAAAAAAAAACATGCAACCAAAATGTTTATCCATACTTACATCTAACCATTTATCAGGATTAGTATTTCCCTCATATGATTGTATTTCGTATGTGCCTCCTTTACTCTTTGCTACAACAGGTCTATATAATATATTCATTATGTTTTTCCAATTCGTATCAACAGAGATAGTTTCATATTTTGTTATATCAGCATAGGCACCATAAGTCATTTTAGATAAGTTAGGTTCAAATCCGTATTCAACACCATCAATCCATATAAATCTTTCTAGTTCTGCTTTAGTATCATTTATAAAATTAAATAAGTCTTTTTGTAATCCTGCATAAGATTGTTGAGTTAAACTTAATATATCGTTAATTTGTATTCCGCATAGGTGAGATATCATAAAATTCATTTGTGCTTCTCTATCATCTTTGTATGCTTCCAAATCGTATTGTAATGCAAGATACTTACTTAAACTTATATCTGCCCAACTTTCAGGCATTGTAATTTTTAATGTTGTTTTCATATGTTAATTTCTATTTGTAGTTTGTCCTATAAAGAATAGCAGTTGATTTAGTTTCTGCACCTTTCTTTCCTCATTCTCTAACTTTGCATTAAAGGCAATACATCTTGCATTTAATTCACCATTGATTTTCATTAGTTCATTTATTAAACCTTCCATCTGTTCTATTTGTTCCTCTGTATATTTCATAATTAAAAAACTGATATTGAATATTTTCCTGCGTTAATCTTTTTATAATTTAATTGTTCCATACACACATAACGAATTGCATCTATTGCGTGGTTAGAGTAATCAACAGGTATGTTTTCAAATTCACCATTCTTATCAACTGTCCACACATACTCACTAAACTCTCTTACAATATTAACACTGCTTTTAAGTATATGTAGTTTGTGTTGGTGCATGATATCAATTCCCATCTTAATACTATCCTTACCTTTCTTAACAGGCTTTATGTTGAAACCTGCTCTGTATATCTCCTCTATCAATCTACTTTCAGCACTATCACCCCATATTGGATTTCTCTGCACATCTAATGATTTTAATTCTGCTATAATCTCACTTGTCACTAAACCTTTCTTATAAAGTAATTCCTCAAAGTATAAGTTTTCATTCCACTTATATACTGCAACTAATGTGCTAGGGTCAATACTAAAACCAAAGTCCATACCGAATGCAACAAACTTTGCTTCATCGGGTATCTCCTCTACTAACTCTGCACTAAATATAGTTCCTACATTGTTGCCAGGCAAACCCAATCCATATATCTTATAGTATTCAGGGTTAATCCATTTCAATCTTTCAATCTCCTCTATAATAGATTTCTCTAAAAAAGGATTGTCTAAGAAAGTTGAGATATATAAACTGCTTTCAGGGTGTGTTTGTATTTCATTAAAGATATAGTGGTTAGTTCCGAATGAGGGGTTGTATGCAATAATAGTTTTCTTTCTTGTTCTAATAAATAACTGAAAGTAATCCTCGCGGCTGAGCTCATTACATTCGTCGATAAATAAATAGTCGCGTGCAGACCCCTTCCTTTTCTCGGAGCTATCAATTGACATAAACTCTACCATACTGCCATTGTCAAAAGTATATATGTGTTCAGTTGCAGACCAATTCTCGTCAGACCATATCTCTAAACCTTTAAGTATTGATTGCCAGTCTCTCATAATAGATACACGCATAGACGGAAAAGACTTTCTTACTACTGATACTACTATGTTTGGTTCCATTAAAGCATGCACTAATATCCATTGTAGAGCAGAATAACTTTTACTTGACCTTGTCCCGCCTTGCAGAATACAAATCTTTTTACTATTATCAATATCCCTATATGTCTTTGAGGTCGTTATGTTTAGTTCCATCTACTATGTTTAGGTTGATTGATTGTATCTTTGCATTAACTTCCATTGTGCCTTTAATGTCTATGCTTCTCATCTTAGGCATACAATACTCCATTAACTTCATTGACAACTCTAAAGCTTTCTCTGGATTAGTTTTCTTTAATTCCTCTAAATCTTTTTGTAATGTTGCTAAGGTTGAATTGACTGCACGATTTATTGTCAACCTCATTTGTTCCGTGGTTCTATTCAATGCACCTTTCGGTCTCCCGTTTGCATTTATTCTTGTATCACCTTTGATAAATGGCATATAGTATTATAATTGTATTTTACTATTATTATAACACCTCTAATTTATTTTGTAGTAGTGAGTATCGTTTTATAGATATGTGGTCAGGACGCCACCTTAGAATTAGGTTGTAACCTATTTTTATAATGACATGTATTTACTGCATAATAATATAAATGCAATAGCACCTATGTATGCAAATAACAATATCCATATTTCGTTTCCTTGTTTATTTCGTTTCATATATCATTATGTCTATGTAAATAATTTCTTTCTTACCTAATTCTTTTTCTCCTACTTTATTAAATCCTTCTCTTTGATAAAACTTAATTGCCTGTATATTATTTCTTACTACATCTAGTTTTATATTCAATCCTATATTCTTTACTTTATCTAACAATTCTTTTCCAATGCCTTTACCTTTATCTCTAACTGCAATCTTGTCCAAAGTAATGGTATTGTTTCTCATTCTCCTACACAATACAAAAGCTGCTAATCCTTTATCATCTCTAATTTGCCAAAACAGGCCTCTATCAATTCCCTTTTGTATATTCTCAGAAAACATAAACCACATTTTCTTATCCTTTACTTCTTGCTTTATTAGTGCATTACACTTTTTAGTTATTTCTTTTGTTGTCATAGTATTCTTTCAAATCCAAAAATCTTTAATGTATTTCCTTCACTATCTGCAATGATTAACATTCCACTTAAACTATCTCCTTTAAGTATAATTTGTTTGTCCTTTATATAACTCCAATCAAATCTAAAATATGCGTATTGATAATCTATGCTATGATAGTTAGTATTCATAGTAGTCGTGTGTGTTTGGGTAATCCTTTTGAATATTCTTTTTACTCTTAGCTTGTTTAGTTTCAGCAGTTTCTTTATCACGTCTGTCGTTTATCCATTTCATTAGTATCTTATCATTCATTATCTCATCTAATTTTTCCTTAAAGTATGCCTGCCATTCCTCTCTTACTCTCATCTTATGCAGTTTTGCCCTTAGTGGATAAAACCTTGTATGGTAATCATGCTTAGGGCCTTGATATGGGTATGGTTCTTTCTTTTCATACTTACTTCTTTTACGGGTTTCAATTATCCTTTGTGCTTCATTCAAACATACATTACATCTCCATCTAGGTTTCTTTGTGTGAAAAGATGCACCACATCCTTTACATACTCTTGTTTCACCATTCTTGTGGTCAAACTTTACATTCCATAATCCCATATAACTTATTTGAAAGGGTTGTCTATAACAGATTTTAATCTATTACGCACCTTCTTTATTTGTAAAAATGTTGTGCTCTTGGAAATCTTAATCTTACTTGCAACTTCGTCCAAAGTATCATCCGTAAACCAATATCTCTCATATAACATTGCAGAAGCAAAGTCTTTGGTTTTCTTTATATGTTCCAATTCCTCTTTTACATTCTTATATGCTTCCTCTACTGCTAAATCATAATCTATATCATATGTTTCCTCTGCTGAATTGTCACAATATATTTCACCTATATACTTTATTCTATTCAATTTCTTTGTCTTATTTATAAATCTATGTTTAATAAACTTCATACAATAAATTAAATTATAACTGTCGTCCTTAAAGAATAGTTTTGGGTTTTTCTTGTTGTGCAAATATTCGTAAAGTTCTTGCACCAAATCCTCACTAGTCTCGTAAGACTTACATACATTATATGCAACTTTAAGTAACCATGTATTTGATTGTATGAATAGGTTTGTCAATCTCCTACTACATTCTGTTTCAATACTTCCTGTTACTTCATTACTCATTTGTCTCTTGTTGTTTTACCCAGTCTGTTAGAAAGTCAATGGCCCTTCTCCAATGTGCTGCAGCAGACCCACAATTACATGGTTTGCCTTCGTTTGAGTTGGATAACCTTTTATAATTATTCCAAACCCAATCTGTCATTTCAATTGGGATATATCCACCTATCTTACTTAGACCTTCTTTTATTTCTTGTAATTCAGTATTAGGCATCTTTCTTAGTTACGGGAGTTAATTTAGGCATCTTTAATTCTTGTGCTTGTGGTTTATTACCAGGTAAGACAGGTTTGTCTAATGCAAGGAATTGTTGTAGAAACTCAAAGTGGGGGTGTTGTGGGCTAAAGACAAACCCAACACAAGCTAAAATCATTATTAAATCCTCCATTCTATTTAGTTTAGAGAAATCTATGAAATACTGTGCATCTTTATTTATTCTCGGTGTTCCATCTAAATTTGTTTTTACTGCTTCCTCTGTGTAGAAGTTTCTTTTTGTGTCCATTTTTTTTGTTTTATAATATTGAAATTGTTTCCGAATATGATTTGCAAGTAAGTTGATTGAGATAAACTCTGCGTCTATCACATCCGCATGAGCTATATCCAAACCATCTTGCAACTTTATATGCCATCGTTTTTCCGTGGCCTAAACTTACTAAACCTATTATATGTTCTAATATACTTCCTATACGGATAAAGCATCCTATACATTTAATCGTTTTTTTCATTTTTATTTTTTATTTTTTCTTTTAATTTTAATTCCCTTTTGTTTCCATCTTGCTTCTACTCCTATTGCAGTCTTACCTAACTCTGCTATTTGTCCTGATGCAACATTTACTTTTGCAGCTGCTTTACCACCTGCTGATGCTTTTGCTATTACTATTCTATAATCTCTACTCTTATTCCAACCATAACCATATTTTAAGTTCAGTTCTTTTTCTGCTTCTGCAGCTTGGTCTATATCTGTAAATGTGTAGAGTTGCGTAATGTCGTTCGTTGTCCACCCTTTTCTTTGGGTATGTCTTTTCATTCGTCTATTTAGATTGTCTGTGCATCCCCATTGATTTCTTTGGGGGATATGATATACATAATACATAGGCCATTTTTGTTTTAGTTTGTAATAATAAATATAAGTAATTTTTTTTTAACTACCAAATTTATTTTTTAATATATTGTTTGATAATGTTAGATACTAATGCTCCCTGCTTATATCCATGATATTCACAATATGCTTTTAAGATATCATGTGTTTCTCTTGGGACTTGAATGATTGCATATTTTTCTGAATATGTCTTTTTAGGTTCTTTTACTTTGTTTGCCATTTTGTTTGTTGTTTTTAATTCTTTTTGAATAAATCTGTTATTTTTATATTTTGTCTTTTTACATCGTGCACATATGCCTTAAAGGATTTCCATTGTCTAAATGTTATTTTCTCCATACCATACTCAGATAGTAATTTAAGATTATGTAATATTAAATGTGTATATTGGTGTTCATACTTTTTATCATCTAATGCAATCTTATATGCATCTTTTAATAATTGTTGCACTTCGTCCCAACTACATTCTTGATACTCTGTTGCTAATTTGTCATCCCATTGTTTTTGCCAATTCATAGTTTATTGATTTAATTTAATTGTAATTGTTGTGTCTAATTCTTTCTTTTGTGTATCTGTTAAATCTAACTTTGCAAAGAATGTATCCCATCCTATTTCCGATATGTCATCGTATATCTCACTATATTCACTTAAAGGTATTTCATAGTTTAATAATTGTTGATATAGTTTATAAGCTACTCTATAACTTAGTCCTTGTTCTATATCACTATCCAGGACAATGTCCTTATACTTGTCCGTTGCTTTAACTTGTTCCTTGATTTTATCCTTGTCTTTAACCTTGTCCTTGTCCTTGGGGGTATCGGTAGGGTATGGATACTCTATGGATAGGGTATCAATAGGGTTAGTATAGTCTATCAATACCTTATACTCTTTTCTTTGTCTTGTATCAGTTTTACCATATGGATAGTCAATTAACTTTCCAGTCCACTTAATAATATTATTTTGTTCTAATATTTTTACAGCAGATAATACTGCTTTGTTAGTGCTTTCTAAAAAATCATTTCCATACTGATAAACACAAAACTTATTTATTAACCATTTGTCATCAGTTAATTGACTAACTCTTTTATTAAATACTTTTAATATCTCATCAGCTGATACATTAGTATTACAATAATAGTTTAGTAGTTTAATGTTTCGTTTGTAAACTCCTGCATTATCACAGGTGTCTAAAAGGTATTGCCAAATGATTTTATAATCACTAGTTAATTCAGTATACCATTCATCTTTCCATTTATCGGTGTCTGTAAATCTTTTTGCCATCGTTTTATTATTTTGTTTGTTTATGTAATATACGAATAATATTTTAATCCACCAAATATATTTGTATCTATATTTGTATCTTTCTATAATAATATATACAAGATTAAAAAAGAAAAACATCATTTTGATAAAACTTTTTTTTTATTGCCTGTTAAATTAGTAGAGATTAAATATTGCTTCCCCGCCTTTCGGCATTTATTGGAAGTTCTCTAAATTATATCCCCATAAGGTTTGGCCATCATACCTGTGGGGATTTTTATTTGCAATAAAGTTAATGCATGAAAAAACCCCAAAGGAAATAAATCCAATGGGGTGTGTTGTTTTTACACAACTTGTTTATCAAACAAATTATTTTACATTAAAATTTCATTACTATATTTGTCCTCATAATTACTCCATAGTAAAGGCATTTTTTTCAAAGGGCCAAATCCTAATCTTGTATAGTAATTTCTTAAACGATTGATTACATTCCATATTTGTTTTTTAGGAACATCATCATCATCTGGGTAAGGTGTAAGGAATAATGGTATATCCAATTCTTCACTTACATCATATAATAGATTTAATATCTTACTACCTAATCCTTTATTTCGTAATTTCTTATTTACATTTATACCATGTATCATAATACCTTTTGCATATGGAACTAACAATAATTGAAAATCATCATTTTTAATTTGAAGGATATCACCGAAGAAAGGTAGTTTAGCCATCTTATCACTTTCAGTATCCGTAGGAACATAAATGATTTGGTCGTAATTAAGAGCTGCATTAGCAATACCAAATTCAATATCTTGTAACTTACTTATGAAATGCGTTATAGCTTTTGCATACTTTTCTTCACTTAAAGTAAGATATACATAATGTCCTTTATCTTTATCAAATACACATTTTGAAATTGCTGAATTTAATAATGCTTCTGGCGGCCATTCCTTTTTAGGAAGGGTATCTTTCACTTTGAATAATTCAAACAATTTAGTTTGATTTTGTAATTCAATATCTATATTTTCTTTCATATTATTTGTTTTTGATTTTTTTATAAATTTTATTTATACCGAATATTATTATCGTCATCGGTAAAACGAATGTAAGTAATTTGAATATTATCATACTATTTTTTTAATTGTTTCTTTAATTTGTGTTGTTCTCTTAAATACGATTGAACTTTCTCTAATTCAGTTTTAAGATACATTACTTCTTTTTTGGTTTGGATGATTGCTTCTGCCAATCTTTCCAATGTTATCTCTTTTGCCATAATTTTCACTTTAATTTTAATCAAAACATATGTGTTCTTTATGATATCCCATTTTGTTTTGTTCAGTTATTACTTTAGGAAAGTTAATATCACTTTTAGTAATTCTAATCAATTGTTTGTTTAGACGAAATTTCATTCGTTTTTCATTACCTACATATGGAATAAGAAATGAAAAATCCATATGGTTACTATAACCGGTTACATTATTAAAATGATGTTTTGCATAATCAATATTAGAGATGTTGCCTATTGCAACTCCATTTTTATGTGTCATGTATGGTGTCTCACAATAATAACCTTTTGGTGTTATTTTTGCTATTCTAGCAGTATGTGAATAACTACCATATTTAGTATATACTCTAATCCAATCACCAACTTTATATGGATTTTTTCCTGTAAATATAGTTGGTTTGCTACGAATGTTTTTATCTTTACCTACAATCTCAATACATTTACTCATAGCAAGAGCAAGTTCTCTTTTATACTTTTCTGCTGTTTTGTAATCCATTCGTTGAGTATATTTTCCATTCACTTTGGTTAAACTAGAAACCATTTTATTTTTATCTACTTTAACTAATGGAGTTGCTTTATCGTTCAATTGTTTTAAGTCAATTTCACTTACCGAATAAAACTCCAATCTCTTTTTTTGTTCAGTCTTTTTAATACCTTTTGATAATGCAGCAGTTCTTAAACTTTCTGCTAAACATTGATTTAATCTACTCAATGGTTTTTTTATTAGTTTTTCCATTGTGTTAAAATCAGCTCTCGTTCCGATGTAAATTTCCTTTACCATAACTTATTGTTTTTTGTTTGTTTCCACTTTGTTTGATAAAATACGATATATGGGGAAACTTTCATATATAGTATTTTTTATATATCCTCACCTTCATTGGTTAGATATACACAAGGTAACACAAATTTGTGGTCTTTCCTAATGATTTATGAGACGATTTGTCAAAAAATCACAAAATACTTAAAATTCTTTATTGAGTATCAGTGCTTTACACATATAATTTTACCTTATATGTCAGTTTTGCATAAAGCATTGATAACCAATAACTTAGCTAAAAATATGTTAAAATTATGTTAAAATGTCTAACGCGTTGGATATCAACAAGTTATGATTTTGGGGGTGTTTTTCACTTATACATAGTAATTTTTTACTATATGATACCTACGAAATCCTTCGGACTTCACTTCGTTTTTTACCTACCTACATCTTTTAGGTATTTCTCTTTACAATCATTCCATGTCATACCAATTATGTTTGAATAGAATAGAGTTTCATCTTTTAACCTATTTTCGGTATGTAGGGTTGTATATCTTTTAATTGCTTTATCTTTCCACCAACGAATAGTATAATCATCACCTTCCATAAACTTATCTTTCATCTTCAAATCTTTCACTTCTATTTTACCACAAAGATAATCATTACCATTCTCATATATGGATGCAAAGTAAACACCTCTTTTATATCCGTGAAAATATGAATTACCTTTAATACCTAATTCTTTGAATATTAAATTTATTACATTTTGTTTAGGGCCAGTTTTCAATTGTGCCTGTTTATACTTCTCTGGATATTTCTCTTTAATATAATCTTTCCAAATGTTATAAATCCAATCGTCTGGTTTTATCTTTACTAAGCCTGATGAATGTCCTAATCCTTTGAAATGAGGAATACTATTATATTGACTACTCCCACCATATAGTGCTGTAGTTTCTACTGCAACTAATGTATCGTTATATCTTTCAAACCATTCTTTTCTAAACACAGGAGATGTAGTTAGTGCAGCAATTAACTTACCACCTAAAAAGTTAAACCCTAATGGTTGAGTTGGTATAATAGCAGTTCCAATGCATGTGTTGTTTAATTTACCATCCTTAAACTTATTATCTCTACTCCAACCTATAAATTTATCTCTAACACCTAAACTAGATATGTCCGAACCTAATGCAATTACTCCTAACAATTTACCACTTACTCTATCTTTGACAAACGCTTTAATATTCCTACCTGGGTTTGCAGTAAACTCCATAGAACTAATCAACATCCTAACATCAGTCCATTTAGTAGTTTCGTCTGTAATCTCTATGTAAGGTTGCAAAGAATTGATTTCTGCAATAGTTAAGTCCATGTCCATTATATCGGTAGGTCTCCATAGACTACCAATGTATGAATGTAGTATTGGTAATCTCATCATAGATGTATGTAAGTCATCATTAAACTCACCCCACTTCTTATAGAGTGTGCTTTCTTCAACTGACATACTACTTAATTCATTTAAGTTTTGAATAAGTAATTCCTTATTCTTATTAAAGTTAAAATCCTTTTCTATTATTTCACTATCCCAAAATTTCATATACTACAATATACAAATAAATATTCATATTTCCAAAAAAAGTTAGTGCATTAAAAAACCCCCATTCCTGAGGGTTTAGTTACTTTTGGTATATTCACCTTACTTTACAAATAAAGTCTCTTAAATTAGGTTATAACCTATTTTGTGGGGATTTTGACTACTTACCTTGACCAACATATTTTTTAGTTGGTTTATCTTTCGGCCCATTCCCTTTTTTGGCTTTACCTTTCTTTTTACTCTTTAGCACTTTTACTGCTACATTCATTCCTTTAGCCATTACTTTAATGTATCTACTTTTAATGTATCTACTTTAATTTCAGTTGAGTCAGTTTTCACTTCATTTTTTGGTGCAGTTTCACATCCCCATACTAAAAATGATATTACAACGATTATTGCAAATGCTGCAAATATCTTTTGTGTCTTTGTTAATGTTGGTAATTTAATTTTCATATTGATTTTCCGTATTTTTCGTTTGATAAATAATTCAACTCAATAGTGAGTGAATTTATGTCTTTTGATAATTGTAAAACTAATTCTCGTAGTTCGTTAATTTGTTTTTGTTGTGCCTCTATTTTCAATTCCATATCGTAAAGAGTTGAATTGAATTTTTCCCTTCGGAATAAGTGCATCATTTTATTTTATTTTGGTTCTTGAATTGGAATGCAGTTAGGGACTTCTCTACCA